>Ga0114957_1005846_pt1 | contig 10045 bp, 5 predicted proteins | sample BantaG_FD_87175 | JGI IMG/M metagenome (GOLD analysis project Ga0114957, IMG submission 87175) | Marine algal microbial communities from Bantry Bay, Ireland - BantryBay_4 metaG | ecosystem: Host-associated > Algae > Red algae > Unclassified | place: Bantry Bay, Ireland | collected 2014-11-21 | reverse complement strand
TTTTTCAGCGACTACTTTTTGGACAGCCATGCCACCGCCTGCAGTTGCTTTTAATGAACTAAAATCAAGTGATGCAAAATTTTTATGATTGAGCATCGCATTAAATAAAGTATTGACACCAGTCAGGACAGTTATTTTTTCATTTTTAAATTCCTTGAGAATTGAACCGATGTCACGAGCATTTGTAATCAAAATTGTTCGAGTTCCAATACTCATCAAAGCCAATGCATTGACTGAAAAAGCAAAAATATGATACATGGGCAAAGGAGACAAAGCAACCTCTTCTTTCTCTTTTAGAAAAGGTCTAATCATTGCTCGAAACTGCAACATATTGGAAATAAGATTTCGATTAGTCAACATGGCACCTTTGGAAACGCCAGTCGTTCCACCTGTATATTGCAAGACAATTACATCTTCTGGTTTCCCTTGTAAGTCAGGAAGCGTGAATTTTTTTCCTTGCGACAAGGCTTCTTTAAAAGTGACTGTATTTGGAATATTATATTTTGGCACCATACCTTTGACGGTTCGCACGACGAAGTTGGTCAATGTTCCTTTGACTGCTCCAAGTAATTCTCCGATGCTGGTGACGATGACAGTTTTGATGGAAGTATCGTGAATTATTTTTTCCAAGTTAGCCGCAAAATTTTCAGCAATCACAATTGCCTTTGCACCCGAATCTGAAAACTGATGTTTCATCTCCCGAGGAGTGTAAAGTGGATTGGTATTGACAATCACGAGACCTGCACGTAATGCTCCAAACAAGGCAATTGGATATTGCAAAAGGTTCGGCATCATCAAAGCGACTTTGTCTCCAGGTTCCAAACCTCTCGATGAAAGGTATGCACCGAACTGCGTTGACATTTTATCTAACTGATCAAAAGTGATACTTTTTCCCATACAAGTAAAAGCAGGTAGTTTTCGATATTTCTCAAAAGTCTTCTCAAACATTTCCACTAAGGTCTGATATTCAGCTGGGTTGATATTGGCAGGAACTCCGCTAGGGTAGTTTTTTAGCCATGGACGATCTTCGCTCATTTTTTTGATTTTATTTTTTTGGAAAAAAAAAGAAACATGAAATTAGTTTTTTTTAGAAGGAAGTGCAATTATTTGAAGAGTGAAATTTAGTTGGATTATTTTAATGTGATTATTCGATTTATTTATATGTAATTTTATTATTATTCGATTCAAAGTAAAAGATTGGCTTTTTTAAATTTGGAAAAAAATAAAATGAAAGATTATTTAATGCTGAAGTTGATATTACTTTTCTTAGTAGGAAGTTTTCAAGTACAAAGTCAAGATCTAAAATTAAATCCTGTTTTAGCTTTGGTTGATGCCTATAAGGGTGGATTAGAATTTCAAATTAATCCCAATGTTGGATTAGAAACGGAAGTTCTTGTTATAAAGGATAGAGGAAGTTTTTTTATTTTACATGGGAAATATTACTTCAAACCATACTATGGAACTGATGTTATTTACCTTGGAATAATGGCAGGAGCGGGAGGACAAAAGGATGGAGAATCTGGTGTAGGAATAGGAGCAGAGGCAGGAATAAAAGCATTTGGTAAAAGGAATCTTTTTTGCGAATTTAGCTTTGGAGTCCATTCAGCAATTAAGAAAGTAGATATTCCCGTTTATTTTAAATTAATGGTTGGTTATCGATTTTCAAGAAAAAAGAAAGATTAAAAACTCCAGTTGCTTAAATATTAATCACATCAAGTTTAAAAAAGCAATATCCATTTATGTTTTTGTAAAATCATTGGTAGAAATTCCCCATTCCGCAAAAATTAATTTCACAAAAATCAGCTAGACCTTTTGAAGTACTACTTCTTCAGTAGTTACAGAAGAACAAACCGATTTGTTAATCCAAAATTCGAAAGTAGTTCCTTCTGTTCTGCTGTTTTTTACATTGATGTTTCCATCTAGTTTCTTGATGATTTTCCTACATATAGATAAACCGATACCAGAGCCTGAGTATTTGTCTCTAGGGTGAAGTCGCTTAAACATTTGAAAAATTTGCTGTTGATATTCTAGCGAAATCCCAATTCCATTATCTTTGATAGTAAAATAATAACGATCTAGATTTTCTTTAAAACCAATCTCAACAATCGGAGTTTCACTTTGATTAAACTTCAAACCATTTTCAATGATATGTTTAAAAACCAATAATAAAGGTTCGGGAAATAAAACTCGATTAATACTTTCTTGTAAGTCAAAGTGGAAATCGGGTTTTGTTTTTTCCAAAATAGGACTGAGTTCTACTTTTGTATTTTCTAAAATCTTATCGAACAGAATGAGTTCATATTTTTCATTTTTACTGATACTTAAAAATCCAATGATACCTTGTAAAAGTGTCCCCATTTGAGTAGTTCCTTGCTCAACAAAACTAAGATACTCTGAAACTGAATCATATTTTTTTTCTGCGATACGTCGTTTTGCTAAATTTGAAAAACTCATAATACTCCGCAAAGGTTCTTTCAGATCATGTGAAGTGATATAAAAAAACCGCTCTAATTCTTCGTTGGCTTGTTCTAATTTAATATTGAGTTTACTTAAATGCTTTGTTCTTTCCGCTACTTTGTTCTCTAGTAGGATATTTAATCTATCCTTAATTTCTTTCTTTTGGTAAAGCCAATAGACCAAGACTACCAAAAATAAAACGCTTACCAAACTTAAGACCGCAAGTAAAGTTCTTTGAGTAATTATTTTTTCATTTAAAACTTGCTCTTGCTTCAAGTGGGAATTTTCTGTTTCTTTTATTTGAACTTGATATTTAGCTTCCATTTCAGCAAAAGATTTCATGTTCTCTTTTTGAGACGCGCTATCCTGTTCTATCCTATGTATTTTAAGATGATACAAGGCGACTGAGGTATTTCCTAAAATTTCATTAATGTCTGAAAGTGCTTGATGAATCTTGGCTAATTTCTTTTTGGAAGATGAATTTGGGATGTATTGTAATGCCTCCTTAGCATATTTGAGTGCTTCTTGATAGTCTCCCATTTGCTTTTTCAAATCAGAATAAAGCAGGCAAATATTTGTCAGTTCCCAAGTATAATTATATTCGACTGCCATATTATATGCTGTTCGGATATGTGGGATCGCTTTCTGTAGATTATTTAATTTAACATGAATTTCACCAATTTTTTTATGACCATATAAAATACTGTGATTGAATTTCATATCTGTCACCATCTCCAAATATTTGTGATAATAACCCAACGCCTGTTCAGGATTTCCCTCTGCAAATAATACATCTGCAATGTTGGTATAACCAAAAGCGATACCTTCTGTATCTCCTATTTCCATACTGAGATTGAAACTTTTTTCGAAAAAATCTTTAGCTTTTTTATAGGCTTTGATATTATAATAAACGGCTCCTATGTTTGTGTAGGAGATAGAAATTCCCAATGAGTCATTTCGTTCTTCCTTTATTTTTAAGGATTTGAGATGGTATTCAATAGAATTATCATACTCCTGAACATTTCCATAAGTAAGACCAATATTATTATAAAGCTTACTCAAGTATCGTTGATCATTAACTCGAATAGCTAAATCTGCAGCATCGAAAAAATTCTTATTCGCCAATTCTGCTTCATTAATTTCTGAATAAGCACAACCTACATTATTGGTGACCTTCATTTTTAAAGTGTCATTATCAAATAGATCATGCGTCGTCTCAGCTAAAGCTTTTTTACTGTAGTTTAAATATTCATCATGACTTTGTTCATAAAAGCTTTTAGCAAGTTGAAGTAAATAACTTGCTCTCTCGTTAGGATGAGATTCACTTTCCAACAACAGAAGTAAACTATCTTGCTTATTGACCTGTGAAAAAGTAACCGAGAAAAGGAAAAATAAATTGAAAAAAATGAGGAGAGATCGCATCATCATGACAATATGATTAGGTAAGACAAATGGGGATATCAATCAATCATATACGAAAATCAAGCCATGGAAAAAGGATGAAATATTCCCGTTGCCTAATGTGCCTTTAGTTGTTTTTTAAAAACTCCAATCCCTTTTCCAAGTATCAATCACATCAAACGAAATTTTAAAGGCAGTATCAGCATTCGAGTAACTTGATTTGGCTAAAATTCCATATACTCCAATTCGCAATCTTCTCCTTGCGCCCAATCGAAATACTCTTTCCAAACCTGCGAATACTTCTTCATGATGAAAATTATTTTCCAAAATATATAATGCGCCCGCACCTGCGACGACTCGAATTTTTGTTTTTTTGACCAAAGGAATATTGTTAATTAATGCGCCATTAAAATGATGAATATGATGCGCTTCAATAAATAGATTTGTTGTCGCAAAAGCAGTATCTAATGATTGAAAAGCATTCAAAGTTTCAGAGTATAAAATGGGGTCAGACTGTCGGAATCTTTTTAAATCGACAATTTCTAAATTTTTGGTATTTAAGTATTTTCCCATTTTGATATTGTATTTTGAATTTCCAAAAAAACCTAAAATCACATCTTGGGAAATAGAAAATGTCACGAAATCAAAATCAACATCACTTCCCAAAATTCCTTTCCATCCTTTTCGATAACGGAATTTAAAAGTAGGGAATTTACTTCCTAAAACTAACTTGCGATTCGGTTCCGTCATATATTTTTGACGAGGGGTGTAACTCAAAGAAAAAGTGGTTAAGAATGCTTGATAGTTTTCAAACTTTAAGGCAGGTTCATTGTCATTAAATAAACTGTCAATAAGTGTTTCGGCATCATAGTTTTCAATAGATTGTCGGTTTGCCAAACTACCTTGTGCATAAAAATATAAACCATTAACTAACTCGATTCGATGGTCGGCTGCAAAATAATCATGCAAAATGTAGTTGGAAGTTTTGAGCTGATTGAGGTAAGCATCATAACTATTGATGGAGTAAAATGAACGTCCTCCACTAAAGCTCACAGAGGCTTGACGATGCGGGTCATAATAAAACCAAGCCCATGCCGAACCTTGAAGATCTTGGTTTTTTATGCCAACATTAAAGTTGCCAGAAGTGTTGAGCATTCGACCATTCTCCCAACGTTTAAAGTAAGAAACATACGGGCCAATTCGAAGACCACCCACCAATTCAAATTCAATCAAACTCGGAATTGAACTTATGTTAATACGTTGTTTCTTTTCATGATTTCTAAATCCAATTCCGTCCATAGCGAGATCCATAAAAGTAACTTTGTTGAATTTTTTCTGAATCGAATCTTGGTAAACTTTACTGTTCCGGACGGCACGAATACTGTCCGTTCGATGGACAATAATTTGTTGTTCTTTAGTGAGTGGTTCGGGGCGGAGATTTTTCCAATAAGTGGTATCTCTCTTGTAGGCTTCTCTTGTTGTTACGGCAATTTCGCTTCCGAAAAATTTAGGCGGAAAAGCATAATCTTTTTCAAAATCGGAATACAAAATCATGGTATTTCCTTTAAAAGAAATTCGTTTATTTTGCTTCGCTTCATAAATAAATTCGATACGATCTGGAATCCAAATATTATCCTCTAATTGTTGGTAGCGTTGCTTTAATTGAAATTTATCGAATAACATTAATGCATCTTTATTCAGAGTCAAATCCAAGCGATTAATATTCCACAAGCCATCATTAATATATAAAAAACCTTTGCAAGTTGAGTTGCCTGATTTGCGTGGGATGACTTTTATTTTATGAACAAGTTGATCATTTTCGACTTCGCTTGAAATCAATTTATATTTGTAAGATAAGATGGCCGTTCGACTAATTGGAGAAATTACAGGTGCTTCTGCAATGCCTCGCAAGTGAACCATATTTCGATAAAAATTAAAATCAGTTTCATCAAATCGAGGAACAAAAAGTCCTCGTGCGCTCCCGTAACTCTTGTAGGCGGTGCGCTCTTCTTTGTATTTTTTTGGATATTGATAATTGAGGGTGAGTTCCATTTCCACCATATTAATTTGTGGGATTTTTGCTTTTGCAGCTTTTGCTTCTTGTGCTAAAATATCAGCACTTGAACTTCCCATTCCAGTTTCGATTGGATCTTCTGAATTGGCTTGGATGGTTTCTTTTTGTTTCTTTTTTCTCTTTCGTTTTTTTTCTTTGATTTCTTTTTTTTCAGCAGCTTTGATGTAAACTTTACTTTTAAAAGATTGAATTTGAGAAAGGTATTTTTTTTTGTTCTCTTGCGTTTTTTTGATGATGGCGTATGCAGGATCTTTCTTCGATGCTTTAACGACAATTTCGTCGAGCGCACTTTCGGATGAACTTAACCAAATGTTTTTTTGAACATCCTTTTCTCGTAAAATTATTTTAAAATTTTTAGTAGTATAACCCAAAGAGGAAACAACCATTTCATATTCTCCTTCGACGGCAATCGCCATAAAATATTTTCCATCTTGATCAGAAGAAGTACCTGTTTGTAATTCGGTAAAATAAATATTGGAGTAGGGGATAGGTTGATTTTCTTCATTCAAAATATAACCGCTGATGGATTGAGCAGAAGTTTGCAAATGTATTGTTATGAAAAAAAGAAAAGCAATGAGTCGAAATGAATTTTCAAGAAGAAATGGTAGAGTCATAGTTAGATATTGTATTTTTTGAGAAAAACGGAAGCAAGTAAAAAATAGTTTTGTTTATTCAAAAGCTAAGTGTTTTGTTTTCTCAAAAAGTTACTAAATGATTTTTATTGCGAAGTGGAAGTAATAGAATTTACTGTTGAACTATTTTCGTTTTGCTAATTATTTTGATTCTTTTGACATTGTTTATTTTTTAATAAAACAGTCGAAAAGTCAAAAAAATTAGCAAAGCGAAAAACAGTAAAAAACCTCACATAAAGTTTACCCGAACCTTTCTTCTTTTCCAATTATAATTTTATTACCTTTGCGCCCCTAAAATAATTACTTAACCACATACCGTTGGTTTTCAACGATTTATAAAAAATCAGAAAAACAATAGGTATTACAAAATTAAGATTCAAATATGTCAGATGACAAGAATCTAAAAGAAACTTCAGAAGAAGTTAAAGACGTAGCGGTAGAAACGACAGAAGATACCAGCGTCGATAAAATTGCATTAGAAGAATTGGTAGAAAAGAAGGCAGACCAATTCAGTACTCCTCACGATGACTTCGATTGGGAATTAGGAAACGGACTTGCGTCTCCATATACTGACGAAGAAAAAGCAAAATACCTAACAGAATACGAAGCAACCTTGACCTCGGTTTTAGAAAATGAAATCGTAAAAGGAAAAGTATCATCTATTAATAGTGGTGATGTGGTATTAGACATTAATTACAAATCTGATGGTTTGTTATCATTGTCAGAATTCCGAGATATGCCAGATTTGGCTATTGGAGATATGGTTGAGGTTTATGTTGAGCAGCAAGAAGATATGAGAGGTCAATTGATCCTTTCTCGAAGAAAAGCGAAATTATTGCGCGCTTGGGAAAGTATTGTTGATTCATATAAAAACGGTACCATTATTAAAGGTAAAGTTGTCAGTAAAACTAAAGGTGGGTTAATTGTAGATGCAGGTGGATTGGAAACATTCCTTCCAGGGTCTCAAATTGATATTAAACCTATCATTGATTACGATGCATACGTTGGTAAAACAATGGAATTCAAAGTGGTTAAAATCAATGAAGTAATTAAAAATGCAGTTGTATCTCACAAAGCATTGATTGAAAGTGATTTAGCAGAACAAAGAGATGCAATCATTGGAAGTTTAGAAAAAGGACAAGTGTTAGAAGGTTTAGTGAAAAACATCACAGACTTTGGAGCATTCTTGGACTTAGGTGGTGTAGATGGATTATTATATATCACAGATATTTCATGGGGACGTATTTCGCACCCAAGTGAAATTTTAGCATTAAATCAGAAAATCAATGTTGTAGTATTAGACTTTGATGAAAACAAAAAACGTATTTCATTAGGTTTGAAACAATTACAACCACACCCGTGGGAAGTATTGGATGCAGCAGTTGCAGCAGGATCTACTGTTAAAGGTAAAATTGTTAATATTGAAGACTACGGTGCATTCCTTGAAATCCAACCAGGAGTTGAAGGTTTGATTCACGTATCTGAGGTGACTTGGAGTAATCAACCAGTTAACGCTAGGGATTTCTTCAAATTAGGACAAGAGTATGATGCAAAAATAGTGACGATTGATCGAGAAGATCGTAAAATGTCATTATCAGTTAAGCAATTAACTGAAGATCCTTGGAGTGTAATCGAAAAACAATTCCCTAAAGAAAGCCGTCATACAGGTAAAGTGAAAAACTTAACTCCTTACGGTGTATTTGTTGAATTGGAAGAAGGTATTGGAGGAATGGTTCACATTTCTGATTTATCTTGGACAAAACGATTCTCACATCCATCTGAATTTACAAAAATCGGAAACGATATTGAAGTGGTGATTTTGGATATAGATAAAGATCACCGTAAACTTTCTCTTGGACACAAGCAAATTGAAGAAAATCCATGGGACACATTCGAAAATGTATTCCCAATTGGATCTTATCATGAAGCTACCGTTGTAAGAAGAGATGACAGAGGTGCTATCGTTCAGTTGCCATATGGTTTGGAAGCATTCGCTCCAATCAAACATGTAAGGAAAGATGATGGGAAATTGGCAAATGTTGAAGAAGCATTGACTGTAAAAGTGATCGAATTCAACCGTGATGATAAACGAATTATAGTTTCTCACTTGCGTTATTTAGAAGATATCAGAAGAGAAGCTGATGAATCTGTACGCCAAGAGAAACAACAAGTACGTAAGGAAACTACTAAAGCAGTTCAAAAGCAACAATCAAAAGTGGAAAGAACTACTTTAGGTGAGTTGGCTGGTTTTGATGCTTTGAAGCAACAATTAGCTGGAGATACTGTAAACTTTACTCCCCCGCCATTGAAGAAAGAAGAAGAAAAAGAAACTCCTGCTCCTGTTGAGGAAAAAATAGAAGAAGCACCAGTTACTGAAGCTGCACCTGAAGTAGTGGAAGAAACTCCTGCTCCAGAAGCAGTTGTTGAAGAAACTCCTCCAGTTGTTGAAGAAACACCTGTTGCTGACGAAACTGCTGAAGATGATTTGAAAAAAATCGAGGGCGTTGGGCCGAAGATTGAATCATTGATGAAAGAAGGTGGTTTGAAAACATGGGCAGCAGTAGCAGCTACACCTTCGGAGTCAATCAAAGAAATTTTGGTTGCAGCTGGAAGTCGTTATCAAATGCACGATCCAACTTCTTGGCCTTTACAAGCTGGAATGGCTGCTGAAGGAAAATGGGATGAGTTGAAGAAATGGCAAGATGAGCACAAAGGCGGTAAAATGTAATCAACTTGAGCCATCAAGTTTTTAAATAAAATTCTTAATCCTCAGTTAACATTTTCGTTGGCTGAGGATTTTTTTATACACTTCGTAAAAACAAAATAGTAATGAAAAATATGATTTGTATGCTGTTCTCAATTTTAATAATGTCAGCTTGTCAAGATAGTAGTAGTGAAGCTCAAACAAGTAGCGGTATTTTCAAAACAATTTCTAAAGTTGATTTTGCAAAAAGAATGGAAGAACAACCAGTTCACCTATTAATAGATGTTCGGACACCTTCTGAATATGCTAGAGGAACAATTAATACGGCTAAAAACGTAGACTGGAATAGTGTGAACTTCGAAGCAGAAATTTCCAAATTAGATAAATCTAAACCAGTTTTTATTTTTTGCCAAAAAGGAGGACGAAGTGGCAAGGCTTTGAGCAAAATAAAAAGACTTGGTTTTAATGAAGTGTATGACCTTCAAGGAGGTTATAGTGGCTGGGAAAAGTAGAGAAAGTCGAAGGTTACGGTCATATTCAAGGAAATGTTTCATTTTTTTCAATAAAAGTGTGTTTTTTCTTTAATAAAGTTTGGAAAGAGGAATAAATCTATTATATTTGCAGCCGCTTAACAAGAGAGATGTGTTACAAGGAGGGAAAAAGAGTTAAGTGGAGACCATATTAAAGTGCTGATTTTTATTGAAAAATATCGACTTTATTATTTGGTAGGAAGATTAAAAACGCAGACATTTGCGTCCCGTTTGAGAGAGGTTATAA
>Ga0114957_1005845_pt1 | contig 10048 bp, 11 predicted proteins | sample BantaG_FD_87175 | JGI IMG/M metagenome (GOLD analysis project Ga0114957, IMG submission 87175) | Marine algal microbial communities from Bantry Bay, Ireland - BantryBay_4 metaG | ecosystem: Host-associated > Algae > Red algae > Unclassified | place: Bantry Bay, Ireland | collected 2014-11-21 | reverse complement strand
GGGGGGGGGGGGGCGCGGGGGGGGGGGGGGGGGGGGGGGGGGGGGGGGGGGGGGGGGGGGGGGGGGGGGGGGGGGGGGGGGGGGGGGGGGGGGGGGGGGGGGGGGGGAGGGGGGGGGCAGGTACTGCCAGCTGTGCGGCTCAAAGCAGCGGCCACCTGAGAGGCAGCCAGCAGACCATTCACATCTAAGTAAGGGACACGGGAAAAAGACGGATGCGACAACTACCACAAATATGTCGGCAGCCACGAGCGATGTGAAAAAAAATCCCAAAGCCCGAACGGCGACCAACACCGAGGCGTACCCCCTCACCAAAAGCGCACGACAAGGATTCTCCGGTGTGCTTACCTGCCCGGCTCGTGAGCGGCCGTCAAAAGGCGCAGAGCGCAGGCGAGAGCTTCGACGTGGTGGCATTGCGGTCGGAATTGAAGGGGGGGGGTGCAGAGAACGCGGGACAAGAACGCGTTCGCGTGGGGTAAATCGACGATGAAGGCAGTTGTCGGGTGATCGACGACGCTGGGGACACCCAGGCGTCAAAGCCCAAGGCTTGTCGCTGCGCTGCAATGAGGTCTCGGTATTGGAGCCACACGGCCGAACGCTGATCATGAAATGGTGCACGACTCCTGATTGCATGGCAGGAAATGTTTAAGGAGGCTTCCGGAACATGATTGGATGCTTCAAGTCGCTTCGAGAAGCTATCAGAACAGTAGCTGCGAACTTTGTCGAAAGCCAATAAGAACTCAAGAAGGCATCCGAGAAGCCATCTTGCACTGTCAGGACCCAGCGATCCGACCAAGACTCGTCAAGACCCCTGTTGGCCCGTGGGAAAACCGCGATATCGCGGGTTTATCGCGCATTTGTCCCTGTAGGGCATTGGCCAACTGAGCACGGCCCAAGATGATGAGATGATGCACGAGGAGAGTGCGGAGTGCCATTTGGCATTCATGAGTTGCCGACACTGCCGGGAGACAGCTGCTTCAAAGGACAAGCGACGGGTACAGTGAACGTCAGCCGCTGGGGCCGCACAAGGCTCCAGGGCGAGCGACTTGATGCGATGCAACGCTGGTGCGGGGGCCTGCATCGCGTCCAAGATTCCCACAGACACCTCCCGTGCCAACGAATATGATGCTGCTAAAGAGTCCGCGATGAGATGCATGCGGCAGGCCACGTCGGCCACGGTGGGAAATGGCAAGGGCAAGGAAGAAGCCACGCAGAAGGCGCCGGGTTTGGCGGCGCACTCAATTGGCGGTCTCGAGGCCGGGACGGAGTCGAGCGCGTCACAGCTCTGCGGTCGTAACCGCCGCACCGAAAATCTTAACAGCAGGGCCTTCGAGGCCGCCAAGCGCCACATCGGGGCGGCTGTGTCGTAAAGTGGTGCAGCTGTTCGGTCAATTTTTGATATGGAGGGGGCATCCAAGGCCACTACCGCCACAACACATTCTCCTGCTGCTTCGCCGGCGGGTTTGAGGAATGGGCCAGCGACGGCCACGACGCAGACAGACCAGCAGCTGTCACTGAACGTGCTATTATTGTGCGCCGAAAGGAGGGCCGCATTTGAACGTAGCATCTCGGTATGCTGGGAGACCTTTTTCAACAAGGACAAGGCTATCGAGTTGACCGTCTGCCAACTGTGTGCCGTGGCCAACGCCGTATCTGTAGCGGCCCGTGCGGCCAGTGACGCTTCTCTGGCCGTCCCAACTTATATGAGCTGGCTGGTGGCGGTCACTGCGAGCCCACAACCTGACATTTTGTCCCGAGTGGCCGCATCGGCGGGCGTGCATCACAGTGGACGGAGAGGCACGGACAGTGCGTCTGTGCATTCAGAGGCCAGCGCTCGGCCCCCTCACGATTCTATCTGGAATTGTGACTGGCCCCCAACGGCCTAGAAAGCCTACGAGGAGGACAATGGCGAGGCGAGCAATGCTGCGAACGGCACGTCGTTCGAAGAGGCCTGCTTTGGCGGCCGTGAGGACACGGGCGCCAGCGCGGTCAACGACCACGCAGACAATGAGGTGGCCGAGGAGTCCGAGAAAGCGACGTATGAGGAGGTGGTCCTCCAGTGTTGCCGAGAGCGAAAGCCGCTTAAGGAAGCTTCAAAAATGGCGGCCGAGTAGGCCTACGGGATGGCGTCCAATAAATGCCATGGCGAGCGGCCAAAGAAAACCCTGCTGCGGCGGTCGAGCGGCAGAGCTACTGCTGCGGATTACCTGATCTTGCTTCTTTGTCGTGAATTGAGGGCGTAGCGGTTATGCTTCCTGCATGGTCCAGCCGAGGGCGCTTCCCTTGATTCAACAAGATGGCCATTTATCAGGTGCTTCTGTGCGTTGCCTTCGAAAAATTCTGTTTTGCGGTTTCAAACGTACTTCAAGGTGAGATCCTGTTGGTTGAGTACCCGTCAAAGCATACACCGACGCTTCGAATGTACCCAGCGAAGCTCGACACGTGCTCAACGGTCCAGGCCGAGCGCCGACGGCTGTCCGCGCCCCCTCTTGAAAGCAGCAGGTGGCAGTCGCGCCCGTCGCGGGGGTGGCCGTGGAGGATGCGGGTGGCGGTCACGCTTGTGGTAAAGACGGCCGTGGTGGCAGGAAACGGCGGACGTGCCCGTCAGGAAGAGGCTTATCATGAGAATGACGGCACGGCAGAGTGGCAGAGAGGCATGGGGGGGTCACTTGTCGACGAAGCATGGAGCTCGAAGAGCGTGCCGTCCAACCAAGGATCAAAGCCACATTCAGTAAAGAGCGAATGTCCTTTGCAGGCAGCTGATGTCAGGGACGTTTCATAAAAATCAAACCACTTTTTGACGAAAAATTCGCGGACATGCGCCGGATATCCATTTGCTGATTCAGTATGATCAGAATGCTCAGGCCTTTTCGATATCTGGATACCTTGCAAGAGAGCAGAGAAGGGTGCTGTGCCGCCGTGTGGTTTCATCATCACCCGACCAAATGTCATCCCAGATGTCAAAGGTCAAGGACATCACACAATCACCCCACGCAACAACGCTGGAATATTCTTTGCTTCATGATGGGTCCGCACAGAACTTGAACAGCCACAAAGTCGCAGATGTGGAGCCTAGGCGACAGGGATGCAGACGACTGTACTCTTTGGGCTGGCGCAAAAACACGTGACGCAGCTCCACAGTCTCGCGCTACGCGGCTTGCAGTCTGTACTGCTCAGAAACGGGCTTCCTTTCTTCGGCCAACCCATGGGCTGCTAGAAACGGCCTGCAGGGAGCCTTTTCATCGGCATTTCAACGCCATGTACGGCCGCCGCCTCACCTGTGTCAATACTTCTTCCCGCAAGCCTGAAGATCGACAGCTCCTTTGGAGCTCCTAGGCTGTACGTAGCTCAGCGTCGCCTGCGGCGGGTGACAGTTGACGCCTGACTCTCAAGAATAACACGATCTTTCCCTGCCCCCAAGCTGGAGATCAGTCGTGCGCTGCCGCCGACTGGAGGGAGAACGATCTCACTTGTTCATAGGGTTGTGAGCAGGGCGACGACGGGCTAACGTGGTGCCTTCTGGCCGTCCTGCCACGGACCCAGTCGAGAATCACTGCACGAGCAATGCGGGCCATTGTTTTTGCTTTCAAGCCTTTTTCGTTGTGCTGACAACGCTTTAAGAGGCCTGGCCCTGTGGGCCCCTTGCGGGCCTTACGAGAAACAAAAGGCGACGGATGCGTGACGCATGCGTGCTGGATAGGAGAAATTTGATGTCTCGAGACATATGTTGCATCGGAGCCTCTGAGGCACACCTGGGGACCCCTCGGCTGGCGTTTCACGCCTCGCGGCCCCACGCGCTTGCAGGATGTCGGGTCACGTGATGCTCCTCAACGCACGCACCTGTTGAGGCGCTTTAGCTGAAAACCGGCGGAAAAAGCCCAGCGTGCTTGACCACGGCGGCCGCTGGCCCCGAGCAGACTTGTCGACGTGCAGAAGTGCCTGAGGTGGCGGCCATCAGCTCCACGCGGTCGTCAATTCTGCCTGTCTCTATTCGTGCGCTGCCTCTCGCAACAGCCCAAACCCTGACGTAACCTTACGAAACCTGAGTGCGTGCCGTTACGCACGTGTGCCCTCTCCGGCAGTCCTCAGGTCCTACCCTGTTGCAATCTATTGGCGCCTCGTGTGCGTCCTCTACTCCCACGGCCGCGCGCATTGCAGCGCATTACGCTCTGTCACGGTGCAACCCACGACTGGGCCTTTCTTTCAGTACGAGCTGTGCATGGGTCGCGTTGGCGGATCGCGCATTCTCAGTTAGCCGTTCTTTCGTGGCAGGCCGTACGCGGGCCATCTCGACCACCGTTGTGGGTGACTCCTGAGTGTGCGCCTGTAGATCATTCTCAGCGCCACTTGCGTGCCCTTGTGTACGCGGGCCTTCAGTGGCTGTCTGAGTTGTCCGGGTGTCCGTTTGGAGCCGCACGAGGCTGTGCATCCACGAGAATTCCCGGTCGTCGAGGGCGCGCTGGTGGTGGCCGTATAGCAAACGCAAAACGATGTCCCGTCCGGCTTCGTCTTAGGCCAGGCACATGCTTTGATAAGGCCGCATTGCCAGGCTAAGGTCTTTGTCCACGCTACAAGCTCTGACGACAACATCCGCAGCGTGATGGGGCTCCAGGGCAAGGTCCTGGTGGATTTGTGGTCAACAGTGCGCCCGCAGGATGACTGCAGTCTGAGGACGACAACAACGTAGCATCTATGGGCCACTGGCTGCGCTTTTCATGCCAGAGAAGACCTGAAGTCAGCTGAAGCGGACGCGCACGCAGCGGAAGAGGAGGTTGTCGACCAAGAGACGAACCCGGACGCCAGGCAGGGCCGTTTGGGCTTTGGTCCGGCGTGGTCGCCACTGGAGTCTGTTGTCCCTTCAAATGCGTACCGTAGTGTGACGCTCGAATATGTCTGGGGCCCGGAACAGCGCGCGACGTCATTCGAGGCCTGGCCGGAGCATGAAGTGGCCTGCTGCACGATTTGGGCCTCCGGAACATCGACAAGCTTGAGCGGTGGTCGACCAATGCCATCGCACGGGTGTTGCGCCACAAAGTGGTCTCCGACTTTCTCAAGGTCAAGGTCTGCTATGTGGTCGTCAGGCGGCGCAAAATGACGGGCCTCTCTACGGAGGAGCAAATGGTGAGTGTCGCTATTGCCTTCCTCAACGGCCATCTGCAAGGATACCTGTATGCGGGGGCCACACGGCTGGAGGCGATGGCGACGTTCAAATGTAAGCACATGGACAGCTTCAAAATGCTAACAGTCCTGTACTGCTTCAGCACTGCTGTGAGAGGGATGGCGGCTTCTACGAATGCAGGCGCGCCACGGCGGACCGGACTCGCAGGGCACGACAGAGGCGGAGTGCTTTCGTCGAGCGACGATCGCGATGCCGCAGTACACCAACTACGCTTTAGCAGTCAGACGATGAGCACAACCCCCAACAGCGGCCACTTCCAGGAGCCTGTTGCAGGGAGCAAGGCCGCCAACGCGGCCTGTAGAGCAGGGATGCAGCAGCAGAGAGAGCTGGTGGCGTTTCAGAGCGAGTCGGCTGCCAGAAAGAACGCCATTCAAACGCTTGCTGGTACGGCACAAGAACGAACCAGCATCCTCTTATGGACGTCCGCAGAGGCCTCAAACTCTCCAAATACCGCAGACTTATGGAAGGCCGCCATTGCGGCCCATCGCGAAGACACCAATGTGCTGTGCGATCGAAGTAACTCGGCGCACGCAAGGGCTGGGGGCGCTCGGGCCCGCGAGGGCGAGGACAATTCGACCAAGGGCAAGCAAGGTCCCCCAGACAAATTTGTTGCTGTTGAGAACGCGATAGACAAAACACGCGAGGTCTTCGACATGGCGGCCTCCGAAGAAGAGCAGGAGGGGACTTTCACCTCGCACGAGGCCAACGACGCGTCCGTCAGCATTTCGATCCTCGTCCCCGGCCCCACGCCAACGCACTTCGTCTCCCCCGCCACCCTTTCGATTCTCGTCCGCGCCCCCGCCGACTGCCGCCAACCCAAACCGTCACCCCCGCAGACACCACCAACACCGTTTCCGCGCCCTCCAAAACTGCCATCGCCGTCGTCGACCGCACTGGTCACCGCCAACGTCGTCCGTTGCCCCCGCCAACGTCCCAATTCTTGTGCCTGGCCCTGCTGACCGCCTCCAACGCCGACTGTCGCCCAAGACGACACCGCCAGCACAGATCCTGCCCCCTTTAACACTTCCAATGCCGTCCGCGGCCCCGCCGACCATTTGCAACACCGTCTTTCGCATGCGGCATTGTCCCGACCTGCGCTCAAGCCCCCTCCGACCTCCGTCAACGCCGACCGTCACGCCCGCCGACACCGCCAACACCGTCCCCGCCCGCTTCAACACCGCCAACGCCGTCCCCGGGCCCACCGACCACCGCCAACGCCGTCCGTCGCCCCCGCAAACGGCCCGACCCGCGCCTTCGCCCCGACTCACCGCTGCCAACTTTGACCGTTACCGCTGCCGACACCGCCAACACCGTTCCCGCACTCCCCACCCGATGCCATCGCTGCTAACGCCCGGAACGCTGTCGGCTCTTTCCGCAGCCGCCGGCGCCTTTTAAAGCCCCCGTCTTTGATGCTGCCGCCGATCAAGACAACCACTTCCGTCAAGCAGAGCCTCCATGCACGTAGGTGCTGCCGCCGACGAACGCCGCGTCGCCCGCTGGCTCTACTGCCGACGAACGCACGCAGCCCTGCCGTCGCAGGCGCCGTCAGCCGTGCCCGGCGCCGCTTCCTGCGACAAGAAGCATCGCAAAAGACGGTTGCTCGGTTCATATCGTTAGAAACCGTTTTGTATGGTTCCTATTCATTCGTTTGTGACAATACGTTGCACTCGCGTGTGCGGAGAACAGGGTGGTGTGCGAAGGAGCACGCCAGCGAGTGTGGTTGCGACGTTGGACGCGGTCACTGACATTGAGTGCCGTGCCACTGCACTTCTGTGCTTCTCGTGGCATTGTTGGTCGGTGTGTTCTACTGCAATCCTGATTTCTTTGCTGATACATACCATGGACGTCCACCACCAGGTGCAAGGCGACGACATGGGAGGTGCTGTGGACCAGGACGACCCCTTCTCGGGCCCTGCGATTGCTGTGACCCACCATCTTCGGCTGCTGCAGTTGGCGCGGCGGGTCCGCGGTTGTCAGCGCTGGTAGCGACGACACCGCGGGTCGGTTCGTGGGCGCGCGCCCAACAAAAAGCGCGACTTCAACCTCGGGCTGCGCAAAACTTTGCAAGACTATTGGGGTGTGGATGGGGAGCCGCCCGTCTTCGCCGAGAAGGACGTTGAAAGCCGGTTTCGAATGCCACGTGCTGTCTTTACGTACGTCTACAAAGACATAAAGGGCGAGCCGTGTCAACGCGTCAACGTTACCGGGCGACCCCAGGCACATCCTGTTCAGAAGTTCGTGCGATTCCTTAGCAACGGCGAGGCGGCGGACAGCCCCGAAGAGTATGTCCGGTTGGAGAAGTCGACCACCAATGCCGCTCTCAAGAACTTCATCAAGTTCATCGTCAACAAGTACGACTCGACCTACCTGCGTGCGCTGACGGACCAGGACATCACGCGCATCCTTACGTTCAACAATGACCGGGCCTTGGCCAGCTGTATCGGCAGCTTGGACTGCAGCCACTGGGAGTGGCACGGCTGCCCGAAGTCAGCGGCTGGACAGCACGAGGGCGATCGGGCCAGCGGTCGATTGTACTGCAGACGGTGCTCGACCACAACCTCTGGGTTTGGCAAGGCCTCGCCGGCTCCCCAGAAATCAGCACCCACATCACATCCTCAAGCAGAGCCCTGTAGATTCTCATGTCGTGCGCGGCGAGTGGCCGCCACGTCACTTTTCTTTTGAAGTGAACGGACGATGGGCACACGTACGTTTTTTATTTAGTCGACAGTACCTATCCCTCTTACCCCTTTCTAGGTCGCCTGCACCAGAACCCCGGAACCTCAGAGGAGCTTGAGTTCAACGCCGTGCAAGAAGGCGCTCGCAAGGAGTTTGAGCGCCTGTACGGCACCATGGACGAGCAATTCAAGGTGGGTCTCCACCCCGCGCGCCACGACAGCGTGGCTCACTTCATCTTCACGACCAAGGCCGTGTGCATCATGCACAACATGGTCGTGGAGGGGCGGCAGCCATTATTCGTCCACAGCATTCGGCGTCATGGCACAGATGTTGACATCGGTGGTCACGGTAGCGGCGTTGCGGGCGACGGTTAGGGCGCGGGCGCCGGTGACAACCATGGCGGCGACGGAAGTGACGTCGGCGGCGGTGAAGATGGTGGTTATTGCGGCGATGGAGGCGGTGGAGGCGGCGGGGATGGTGGCGGCGGCGGCGGTGGCGGTGGCGGTGGCGGCCAAGGCGAAAGTGGATGGCGGCGCCGGCGCCGGTAGGGATCGGGATATGGATGCTGGCAATGGTGGCTGTGAAGATGCCGGCGCCGATGCCGGAGGCGGCGGCGATGGTGACACTGACGGCGCTGGCGGCCGGGATGGTGGCGACGGCGGTGAGGATGCTGGTGAGGGAGGCGCCGGCGGCGGTGGCGGCAGCAATTGTTGCGGTTCCGGCGGCCGCGGTGGGGATGGTAACGACGGCCAAGGGGGCGCTTTGGATGATGGCGCCGGCTACATTGGTGGCCGAGTTCATCCGTCTGGGCCATCACGCGGTGGCGTTGGTCGGGCCGCTGACAGTGTCCCAGCTGACCCCGAGCTCCAAGTCAACCAGGGCATGCTTCCCCCGCCCGGTTCCTTCTTCGACCTCCTGACTTGGGTGCAGGCGACGGACCCGGCCGTCGAGATGAGCTTGGGAAGGGATCTCACTGCAATTGCGTTGGCTTGCCGACAGGCACGGTGGTCACGCGCTCGCGAGTGATGAGGGCTTGTATGAGCCTGTGGGTGTGTGTGCAGTTTTGTGTGTGTTTGTTTGTTAATGACTTGAGTTAAAGCCGCATGGCATGTTCTGTGTACAGTCGTTTCACAAAAATCTAGCACTCTGGCGGGATCAATAGTGCCCTCGATATCTCACATGTGCCTCTTTTGCGACGCAAAGCTCTCGTTTTTGGACCGGCACTCTCGAAAATGCCTCAAACGTGACCAATCCACGATTCCAGGAGACGCCCAGCGGTCCCGGGGGACCCTCTCGTGAGAGACTTCAGATTTCTGAAGCAAACCTTGAAGGACAGCCGACGCCGCGCCTGACTTCGGCATTCTTGGCAGGTCCATTGCAGTCATGGCTCCAGAATATCACCCGTGCTCCAACGTCGTGGGTACTATCGCGCAGGCAGGCAGACTGTTGCCTCAATAGTTCTTACGGCTCCCCGCCCTCATTGGCGCGAGAGTCTAGGAGGCACTGCTAACTTTGTCGGTGATCTGGTGATCCAATGAGAAAGCGCGAGAGATTGTCTATTGAGAAAGGGCCATTCTATAAATATCCCACTTGTCTGCGGCTCACGGACTGCGTGGAGGCAGGTCACGACTCACGCGGAATGGTACCGTCGGAATCCTTCACCTTTTTTGAGAATGGCCTCATCAGACCCGAGCTGCTCTGACACACGAGGCAGCGCATGATGGCGTTGAGCCCTCCATCGCTCTTTCTGACACCCAACATCGTGGAGCCGGGCCGGTCCGCCAATCTGGCTGGTCTCCCACTGGCGGGCGTGCCAAGGGTCACACGTCCAGTTTGAATGTTCAGAGCGCGGCGGCCGGCCCGTCGGCCAATCTGCCGAGTGCGAGGTGGACAGAGACCAGATGATCTCCTCTTGCGCGCAATTTTGGGACGATGACATGTTCAGTGCGAAATCATCGGGAGTCGCAGCATATCTTGATCCTGATCTGATCGCTGAACAATGGCCTGACGGTTGAGATCATTGGCCCGTTCTCGGTCGCTCAAATTTGCATTCGGAAAGTTGTGACGCGCCGGGCGCATATGTCGACCGGACAACGGCGTCGCCGATCCGGTCGACGTCGCGACCGCGATCCGCGTCCCCCCCCGCTCCTCCCCCGCCCCCCTCCCCCGCCACTGCCGCCATCGCGATCTGTGCCC
>Ga0114957_1005842_pt1 | contig 10048 bp, 13 predicted proteins | sample BantaG_FD_87175 | JGI IMG/M metagenome (GOLD analysis project Ga0114957, IMG submission 87175) | Marine algal microbial communities from Bantry Bay, Ireland - BantryBay_4 metaG | ecosystem: Host-associated > Algae > Red algae > Unclassified | place: Bantry Bay, Ireland | collected 2014-11-21 | reverse complement strand
TTTTATGACTGGTATTTTGAAATCATGTTCTGAAATAAAACGAGATATGGAAACTGGGAAATTTCATTAATTTTGCCTCCGATTCACAAGGTGATTTGAAGTCCCCTTGTAAATCGTTTATAAAAAGAATATTATGAAATTAGAATTCGAACAAACAGTTGAACATATTCGAGACCTTCAAAAGAATCATTTCCTGAAAAATAAATGGTTCAAACGACTTGTAATATTTATGATTAGGAATGCGAATAAAATAAATTACAAATCGAAAATATTAGACACCAATTATCAATGGGAAGCCATCACGAATCTCAAAGAATCAGGTCTTTGTTTCTACCTTTATACAGGTACTGCCCAAGCGATCATTATTCCAAAATCTGCCTTCAAAAATGACCAACAACAAAAACAATTTGAAGAGTTAATCAAAAATAAACTCAAAATTTAATTTCTTTTATGAAACAAAATCAAAACCATGCGAACCACTACCCTCTTATTTTTCTTTCTCCTTTTTTCTTTTTTGGGAAAATCACAAACCACTTATTTACATTGCGGTGCAGTTCTAGATTGCAAAGGTGATGCAGCACAAAAAGCACAAACCATCATCATCGAAAAAAATCAAATCAAAGAAATTGTCAATGGTTATAAAAAAGCACCCAAAGAGGTCAAAGTCATCGATCTAAAAGACCAAACGGTAATGCCTGGATTTATGGATATGCATGTTCATGTTGAAAATGAATTGTCTCCAGCTCGATATTCAGAAAGATTTAGAATTAGTGATGCAGACGTCGCACTCCGAGCGACGATGTATTGCGAACGAACTTTGATGGCAGGATTTACGACTGTTCGAGACCTTGGAGGAACAGGTGTAAATGTTTCTCTCAGAGATGCAATTCGGAAAAACTTTATTCGTGGCCCAAGAATTTATACCGCAGAAAAAAGTATTGCAACTACTGGTGGTCATGCCGATCCAACGAATGGAATGAAAAAAGAATTAATGGGTGACCCAGGACCACTTGAAGGAGTTATCAACACTCCAGAAGAAGCTCGAAAAGCGGTTCGTCAACGATATAAAAATGGAGCAGATGTAATTAAGATTACTTCTACGGGAGGTGTTCTTTCCGTTGCTAAAGATGGGAAAGGTGCTCAATTCACGATCGAAGAAATTAAAGAATTAGTGGCAGCAGCTGACGATTATGGATTTGTAACTGCTGCACATGCACATGGTGCACTCGGAATGAAACGAGCAGTTTTGGGCGGAATTCATAGTATCGAACATGGTACTTTTATGACTCCTGAAATTATGGAATTGATGAAACAACGAGGTACTTATATGGTGCCAACTATTTCTGCTGGAAAATTTGTTTATGAAAAAGCAATGAACGATGAGAATTTTTTTCCTGCAATCATTCGCCCAAAAGCAATAGAAGTTGGTCCTCAAATTCAAGCAACTTTTGCTAAAGCATATAAGGCAGGCGTTAAAATTGCTTTCGGAACGGATTCTGGAGTTTCTCCTCATGGCGACAACGCAAAAGAATTTTTCTATATGGTGGAAGCAGGAATGCCTGAATATGAAGCGATTAAATCTGCGACCGTTGCGGCTTCGGACTTGCTTCGAGTTTCAGAAAAATATGGTACTTTGGAAAGTGGAAAAATGGCGGACATCGTTGCAGTAAAAGGTGATCCATTGAAGGATATTAAAATTTTGCAACAGGTGAGTTTTGTGATGAAAGATGGAAAGGTTTTTAAAAACGAATAAGTTCATGTTCACAATCATTCATAAAAAACAGACTAGATATGATTTATAAAGAAAAAACTTCTTCGAAAAAATTATGGAAATTACTTGCTATTCTTCCTATATTTTTAACGCTAACTTTGCTGCTGTCCTGTGATCAAGTCAATTCATTGAAAAATGATCCTGTCGAAAAAATAGCCAACCCAACTGAAAATACGAGTCAAAAAGTTTCAAAAAAACAAGTGGTAAAAACAGGAATTGGAGATATTCTTAAAACTGATTTGCATTCAATTAAAGAATCATTTGATGTTTTATTTCAAGTTGAAAAATTGAATGAGGAGGAATATAATTTATCCACAACCGTAATTTTGAATAAAGGATCTTATATTATTTCTCCTTTTTCTAAAGATACTACTTATGGACATTTCTATTTTAACATTGACAAAACAGATCATTTACTTGCTGATCATAAACTGGTGGAAACACCACCTTCAATCGAAGAGTTTGATCCAATTTTAGAAGCACCCGTAAAATTTGTAAGAGTCAATACGACTTATCAACAAAAATTAAAATTGACGAAAGAAGATGATTTTGAAGTTGCTGGAATTGTAGAATTTTTATTGGAACCAGTTTGTATTCCGTATGATGTGGAATTTATTCTTTCCTATCGAGATGGAAAAATGGAAGTTAAGAAAACGAAGACTATCATTTCTAGTGAGTATAAAATGTAAACTTTTTTGACGCTGACTGGTTATGACTTTTTATGTTTTTTCTCATTTTTAAGTCTCGTTTTTCTTTTTTAAAAAAAATGGTTGTGGGAAAACATAAAAAGTCATAATCAGTCATAATCAGTCATAAGAAGTCAGCATCAAAAAAAATAACAATACATTTACAAAACCTATTTCTTACTCGCCAACATCTTAATTTTAATTCCTAATGCTGCAAATAACAAAGTAGTAAATGGACTCAACCAATTAAAAATAGCATAAACAAAATAGTCTGCCACCGACACTCCCAACACGCCACTTTGATATGCACCACAAGTATTCCAAGGAACTAAAACCGAAGTGACCGTTCCAGCATCTTCCAATGTTCTACTTAAATTTTCAGGTGCGAGACCTTTGTCTTTATAGGCTTTCGAAAACATTTTCCCAGGAACAACAATTGCTAAATACTGATCAGAAGCCGTCACATTCAATGCCAAACAACTTGCTACCGTACTCACAAATAATCCAAAAATAGAATTGGACATACTCAATAGTACCGCACTAATTTTTGACAAAGCGCCGATCGCATCCATCACTCCACCAAATACCATCGCACAAATAATTAACCAGATCGTACCCAACATTCCAACCATTCCTTTGGCAGTAAAAAGATCATTAAGTTCGGCACTCGAAGTCGTCACCGAAGTTTTTACGGTCAATGCATTCATCACACCTTTATAAGCAGAATTAAAAGTGAGACTTTCTGCACCTCCAATTTTTGCCACAATATCAGGTTGGGCAATGACCGCAGCAATCGCTCCTAACAATGCTCCTACAAATAAAGCAATCAACGGTGGTGTCTTTTTTACAATCATAACAATCACCAAAATTGGAACAATAAATAATAAGGGAGAAATATTAAATGCCTCATCTATAGCTGTCAACTTATCAGCAATATTAGGCGTACCAGTCGTTTCTAATCCAAAACCAATGATGATAAAAATAATAACCGTCACTATTATTGTTGGAACTGTCGTCAACGCCATATATTTAATATGATCGAATAATTCCGCTCCAGCCATCGCAGGGGCAAGGTTAGTGGTATCAGAAAGTGGCGACATTTTATCTCCAAAATACGCTCCTGATAAAACTGCTCCAGCAGTCATTCCTAGAGAAATTCCTAACGTTTCGCCAATCCCAATTAAGGCAATTCCAACTGTCGCAGAGGTCGTCCACGAACTTCCTGTGGCAATAGAAATAATGGCACAAATAATTACGCAGGCCGCTAAAAATATTTTTGGACTTAATATTTGCAATCCATAATATATCATCGTTGGAATAATTCCACTCATCATCCACGTCCCTGCCAACGATCCTACCATTAATAAAATTAAAATTGCACCAGTAGTCGATTTTACATTTTTAGCTACTTCCTCCATCATCCTTTTATAAGTAACCTTATTTCTAAATCCAATCAACATTGCAACAGCTGCTCCTACCAATAAAATAAATTGATTAGAACCACTCAACGCATCATCTCCAAAAGCATAAAATACATTATAAAAAAGCATGGCAACCAATGCAAAAACTGGTATCAATGCTTCCCAAATATTCAACTCTGGATTTTCAATTATCTTCTCATCGTGTAAATCGTTATCTTGGTTTTCCATAAAATTTAAAATTCGTTTTGTAAAAAAATTCAAAGAAGTAAATATAATCAATTTCCAATAGTCTCAAAAAATGAAAAAAATAATTATCTCCATCCTAATTTTTGCTTCCTTAATGATCCTCCTTGGCAAATCTTGTTGCCCAAAATATTATTTCTCTGCAAACCCCATTTGCAATCCCGGTCATTCAATTTTTGAAGAACAAAATTATGATCAAGAAGAATATCTAAATAATGTTCATCAAATTTTAGCTACTGCAAAACCCGAACAGTTTCGATATTTTAGAAAAACATTTTTAATAGAAAATGATACAGATTATTTAGTCACCAATTTTAGAAATGAGCAATATTGTTTTGATGTAAAAATGAGACTAGAAGATCTGGGAAAACTTGTGGGGATGAAACACAAAAACGGAGTTGCCTATCCTGTGGAACTTTATGATTTGAAATGGAGTTTGGAAACAAGAAATGGAAAAACTGAAATCATTTATCTAGACATGCACCGCATTATTGATTGATAAAATTTGTAGCTATTCCGCATGGATAAAGTACAGGCGAATTCATTCGCCCATCACTATTAGTTTAAGCGATAGAATTTATTAGGCGAATAAATTCGGCAGTACTTTACTCCCATGCTGAATAGTTACAAAAATTTTTCCTTTCCTCATTATCAATTCATAAAAAAAAATACTGATGAAAATTTTGAAATTGATCTCTCCGACCGTTGACTTAAAAGATTCTTTCTATACTATGCTCGAAGACTGGCATTCCAGCAACGAACCACTTTCTCCCTGGTCCATCGGTCTCGACACTTCCGACTTTGAAAAATACGTCAACACCTTATTGGATGCATCCAAAGGAATTGGAATGGGATATTTGCAAGTTCCCCATTCTTCATTTTGGTTAGTTGATGAAAATCAAAATATATTAGCCACTTCCAATTTGAGACATAGCTTAAATGAAAAATTATGGATCATCGGTGGACATATTGGATATGGTGTCGCTCCTTCTGCTCGACGAAAAGGTTGTGCAACGAAAATATTGGAACTTACTCTTTTGGAAGCAAAAAAATTAGGAATCGAAAAAACATTGGTCACTTGCAATAAAAGTAATATCGGTTCTGCTAAATCTATTTTAAAAAATGGCGGTGAATTTTGGAAAGAAGCACCAAAGGAAAATCGAATTACACAATATTATTGGATTTCTTTATAGCAGTTAGGCACGGTGGGAATATCGAATATCGAACAAGGAATGTTAATAAAAATACTTATCTTTTCTTAAAAATCCTTTGTATAAGTAGCAAATTCAGTTATCTTTGCACTCCATTTGTAGAAAAATGGGCAAAAACTTTGAAATTTTTGGCTTTGTAGCTCAACTGGATAGAGCACTTGACTACGAATCAAGAGGTTGCAAGTTCGAATCTTGCCAAGGTCACTTTAAATTTGATTATAGATTTAAGACTTAGAATTCAGGATTATGAATTCACTTAAAAAATCTATAGTCATGAATTCATAATCCATAATTTTATTTATCATGTCTAGAGTTTGTCAATTAACAGGAAAACGTCCGATTTCAGGAAATAATGTTTCTCACTCTAATCGAAGAACAAAGCGTCGATTTCTTCCGAATTTGATCACAAAGCGTTTTTTCATTCCTGAAACAGGAGAATGGGTGACGCTAAAAGTTGCAACTAGTACACTTCGTACTATTAATAAACTAGGTGTTTACGAATACTTAAAAAATGCTCAACGTAAAGGAATGAACGTTGGAACAAAATTAAAATAATCGTATTTTAAATATATTATAAAATGGCTAAAAGTAAAGGTAACCGAACGCAAATTATTTTGGAATGTACAGAGCATAAAGCAACTGGTTTGCCAGGTACTTCTCGGTACATCACTCAAAAGAATAAAAAGAATACTCCAGACAGATTGGAATTGAAAAAATACAATCCAATCATGAAGAAGTATACAGTACATAAAGAAATTAAGTAATTGACTTGAAGATTTTAATTATTAGGGTTATTTTACCAACTCTTTGAAATTAATTTCCTCACTAAAAAATATTAATCATGGCTAAAGTATCCAAAAATGCAAGAGTAGGTCAACGTGCGGCAAACGCAGGTTCCGGTAGAGATTTCGTAAAAGTTGTTAAAAGCATCAAAGACGAAGCAACTGGAAAATATACCTACAAGCAAGTGATGATTCACAAAGACAAAGTGAAAGATTTTTTCGCTAAAAAATAATTTGAACTATTTTGGTTTAAATCATTTCATAAAAAGGCTTTTCTTCTATCTTTAGGGGAAAGCCTTTTTTGCGTTATTATTAGATTTTATAGAACAACGTCAAACGATTAAATAAATGAGTTTCTTTAAAAAATTATTCGGTAAAAAAACAGAAGAAGAAAAGAAAGTACAGTTAGATAAAGGTTTGGAAAAAACTAAAACTGGTTTCTTTGACAAAATCAAAAAAGCAGTTGCTGGAAAGACCACTATTGATGTCGAAGTACTTGATGAAGTGGAACAAGTCCTGATCACTTCAGATGTTGGATTGGAAACGACGATCAAAATTATTGACCGGATCGAAGCTCGTGTAGCTAAAGATAAATATGTCAACACTTCTGATCTCAATAGAATAATGAGAGATGAAATCGTACAACTATTATCTGAGACCAATACCGAACAACTCGAGGACTTCACTCCTCCTGTTGGAAAAAAACCTTACGTTTTGATGGTGGTAGGTGTAAATGGAGTTGGAAAAACAACGACTATTGGTAAGTTGGCGCATGCTTATACTCAGCGAGGACACAAAGTGGTGATTGGTGCAGGTGATACTTTTCGAGCTGCGGCTGTGGATCAATTAAAGATTTGGAGTGACCGAGTGGGTTGTGATTTTTTTGCCAAAGGAATGAATACCGATCCTGCTGCCGTTGCCTACGAAACAGTTCAATATGCCATGAATAATGATTGCGATGTTGCGATTATTGATACGGCAGGTCGATTGCATACTAAGTTAAATTTGATGCGTGAGTTAACCAAAATCTATAATTCAGCGGGTAAAAAAATGGAAGGTGCACCGCACGATGTAATGTTGGTTTTGGATGCTACGACTGGTCAAAATGCTATCGAACAATGCAAACAATTTACTGCTGCGACAGATGTGAGTTGCTTGGCTTTGACAAAATTGGATGGAACAGCAAAAGGTGGAGTTGCGATTGGAATCTCTGATCAATTTCAAATTCCAATTAAATTTATCGGAATCGGTGAAGGCATGGAAGACTTGGCTATTTTCAATAAGAAGAATTTTGTGGAAACATTTTTTGAGAAATAAATTCCATTTTATAAAATTCTAAAAAGGTGTTATCGTTGAGGACGGTAACACCTTTTTTATTTCTTTTTTTGCAAATAAAAATTAAAGTGTAATTTAGACACTTACTTTTAAAACAAAACAAACGAAAAATGGAATCAATCAATCGAGACAAACTTTTTATTGCCAGTTGTTTGGCACTTACTGTTACCTCAATGACTTTTGCAATTAGAGCAGGAATGCTTGGTCCATTGGGTGTTGAATTTGGATTAGATAATCAACAAATTGGAACAATTGCAAGTACTGCCTTTTGGGGATTCCCACTTGCTGTAATTATTGGTGGAATGTTGACCGATATAATTGGTATGCGGAATTTAATGATTGTCGCACTTGTAAGTCATGTAATCGGAATCCTGATGACTATTTTAGCGGGAGGATTTTGGGGACTTTTCTTTTCTACCTTTTTGATTGGAGCTGCCAATGGACTAGTAGAAGCAGCTTGTAATCCACTTGTTGCTACTTTATATCCTGAAAATAAAACAACCAAACTAAATCACTTTCATATTTGGTTTCCTGGGGGTTTAGTAATTGGAGGTTTAGTTGTTTATTTTTTTACCCAAATGGGATTAGGATGGCAGTGGCAAATGGCTACCATGTTGATTCCAGCAGTTATTTATGGTGTAATGTTTTTTGGGCAAAAATTTCCAGTTACAGAACGAGTAGCAAAAGGAGTTTCAACTGCAGAAATGTACTCTTCCATGTTTACACCTTTATTTTTATTTATGGTGATTTGTATGTTTTGTACCGCAATTACAGAATTAGGAACTAATCAATGGATTGCCGTTTTATTGGAGAATGTAACTGACAATGCTATTCTATTATTAGTTGGAGTAAGTGCAATTATGGCAATAGGGAGAGGTTTTGCTGGACCGGTTGTCCACCAATTTTCAACGCCTGGGGTTTTACTTGTATCTGCTATTTTATCAGCAGTAGGATTGTACTGGATGAGTATGGCAAGTGGAAATATGATCTTTGCAGCTACTGCTGTTTTTGCATTTGGAGTAACTTACTTTTGGCCTACTATGATTGGTTTTGTAGCAGAATATATTCCAAAATCTGGAGCAGTTGGAATGGCTGTAATGGGTGGAGCAGGAATGTTTGCCACAGCAATCTTTCAACCAATCATTGGTTCGGTCTATGATGCTCAATTGATAGAAGCATTACCTGCCGCAGCAGATTTAGCGGGCTACAAAGCTGCTACTGCTAATTCTACGGAAGCAATGGAATATGCAAAAGCACAAGTCAAAGCAGGCCCTTATATTTTGAGATCAATGGTTGTTTTACCCACATTTTTGATTGTTGCATTTGGAGCTTTGTATGCGATGAGAGGTAAATTGCCTAAAAATGAAGAAGCGATTGTCCACTAATTAAAAAAAAACGGTTGCAGAAATTAATTTTCTGTAACCGTTTTTTTTTAGAGAAATCTAAGCAAAATCATTCCTCCTCTTTTTTCTTTTTCCATCTCCCCTCCTCTTTCAGCACTTTCGAAATCATCCATTCCAATTGACCATTCACACTACGAAATTCATCCGCAGCCCATTTCTCCACTAGCTTCATGGTTTCTTCATCTACTCTTAATACGAATTTCTTTTTTGGCATAACAATTTTTTTAAGGAGTGAGGTTGATCGCTTCGCTCCTGACTCCTAGAAATTAAGTATTTAAAGTTCCAGCATTTAAAACTGGCGTCGCCTCTTGATCTGAACAAAGCACCACCATTAAATTACTCACCATTGCCGCTTTCTTTTCATCATCCAAATCAATGATTTTTTTCTCTGACAACATTTCCAATGCTTGTTCCACCATACCGACAGCACCCTCCACTATTTTGAAACGAGCAGCGACCACCGCTTCCGCTTGTTGACGTTTCAACATAGCACTTGCAATCTCAGGAGCATAAGCCAAATAACCAATTCTTGCTTCCAAGACTTCTAATCCAGCCATTCCTAATCGGTTGGTCAATTCTTCTTCCATGGCATCATTTACTTCTTCCAATCCTGACCGCAATGTCGTTTCCATCTGGTCATCATCAAAATTATCATAAGGATATCGACTTGCCAAAATCCGCACCGCCGCATCACTTTGAATTTTTACAAAACTTTCATAATCATCTACTTCAAAAGCAGCTTTATAAGTATTACTTACTTTCCAAACCAAGATCGAACTAATCAAAATTGGGTTTCCCATTTTATCATTTACCTTCACTCGCTCCGTTTCGAAGTTACGTGCTCTAAGTGAAATTTTTGATTTGCTGTAAAATGGAATCGTCCAAAAGAATCCATTTTCTTTTACCGTCCCCACATATTTCCCAAACAAAACCAATACTGTTGAACCATTAGGATTGACTAAAAAGAATCCTAGAATGATGAAAATAATAAGTGGAATTAAGGCTACAATGAGTGGGTTTTTAAGAACAGCAAATCCATATACTGTAGATGCAATTAAAGCAAACAACACTAACAACATGATATATCCTGAAATAGGTTTAGTTGTTTTTTCGAAATCTTGATTTTTTTCAGCTTCCATAGCTTGAACTATTTTGATATTAAAATGATATTATAAAAGTATCAAATTAATTCTTGA
>Ga0114957_1005841_pt1 | contig 10050 bp, 10 predicted proteins | sample BantaG_FD_87175 | JGI IMG/M metagenome (GOLD analysis project Ga0114957, IMG submission 87175) | Marine algal microbial communities from Bantry Bay, Ireland - BantryBay_4 metaG | ecosystem: Host-associated > Algae > Red algae > Unclassified | place: Bantry Bay, Ireland | collected 2014-11-21 | reverse complement strand
TTTATCAGATAAAATAAAAAAACGTAGATATAGCCTGTGTTACATCGAGGATTTTTTATGAAATATGATGAAAAAAGAATCCAAAATAACTATGAATAATTGTGAACATGAACTTAAAATAAAAAAAAAGGTCGAAACTATGTTTCGGCCTTTTTTTTTGGAAAGTACCTCGATTTTATTTCTCAAGCGTCCTCACATTCAAATCAGATTCTTTAATTCCTTCTTCTTTTAGTTTTTTCCGATAGGAAATCCCTTCCCGAATCGCCTCTTTTTTATCTTCATAGAGCCATTCAATATAAACGATATAATCTTTACTATCTGAGTAAAAACAGCCTAGCGAAAGAACATTAGCTTTAAAACCACTTCGTCTAAGTAAATTCATTCGACGTTCCGCAGCTCCCATTCCTTTAAATATACCATCTTGAACGACATGTTTTTTTCCATAAAAATTAAAAAAACGAGCGCAATCATAACCTGTCATATCCTTTCCAGCAGATTTCACAAAAATTTCGGTTCCTCCTTTTGAAGTCATTTGATCTTTTTTTCTTAAAGGAGCACGCTTCATGATAAAGTCATCCCGTTTATCTTTTTCAACTACGGTGAGGTAGGAATCTGGTCTTTTCTTTTGATAAGGTTCAACTGCTGAAGAATCAATTGATTGGTCAAATTCATGATTTTCTTGATCCTTAGTTGACTCGGTCAATTGCTGATTATATCTCGTTTCATTTTTTACATAATCAAAACCTTTTTCCCTTAAATCCTCATAAGCTACAAAACCAATCAGTCCAACCATGAGAAGAGAAGCAAAAATTGGTTTAGATAAACTTCGTCTATATCGCGAAACAGATTGGTCAGGAGAAGTCCATCCAATCTTACTTTTCAAAAAACCCCAAAATCCTCTTGCTCTCTTCAAGGATGGATTTTTGACCAAATTATCCCCTCCCATAAAACTCAAAACCTTCCGACCACTTCCAAATAACTCTTCTCTCGATGGTGAAATAACCAAATGTGTATTCAACTCTTTATCAATTGATAAAAGTCCAAATCCATTTCTAACACATTGAATTTTTAACTCATCAAATGTAGGATCTTCCGCTCCATAAAATACGTTATCCCCAATAGCCACCCATTGTTCATCAACATGATATTGTCGAAATTGCTCCAAAGCATAAATGTATCTATACTTGGCTCTTTTGGAAAAAAAATACCGATAGGCCATAAATGTTGAAAGGAAAAAAATACTTAATCCTGCGAGTAATTCAGGGTGTCCTTTTTGGAAAGCGAAAAGATGAAAATAATGCCCGAACAAAACAACTATTCCAACTAAAAAACAACTCCACATAATTGCATCCCAATTTAATAATTGATGCTGCATTTTAAATTTAACTTCATCACGAGTATCAAATGAAGTAGCCTCAACTGAAGCAATAAATGGATTTTTATCTTCCTGAGGAAAAGTCAATAAACCATCAGCAACGATACCTTCTCGAGTAGATTGATCCACTTTGATATCCGTTTTCCCGGTGCGGGGACGATACTTATAATACATTTTCAAAAATCGCAGCGCAGATTTTTTAATGTTATTTTCGGATTGGGAAATCATAGTGTTTTAGGTTCGTGATTAAGTTGTTTCCAGAGAGTGATCGTTTCTTTCGCTTCTTTTACATCATGAACTCTCAAAATTTTTGCCCCTCTTTCAAGTGCTAAAGTGTTCAAAACCGTGGTTCCATTTAGGGCTTCTTGTGGAGTTGAATCAAGCACTTTATAAATCATGCTTTTGCGAGAAAGCCCTGCGAGTAAAGGTAAATCTAAAATTTTAAATATGGTAAATTTTTGTAATAAATGATAATTATGTTGAATAGTTTTTCCAAAACCAAAACCAGGGTCAAGGATAATATCTTTTACACCAAGTGCTCTCAGTTCTCCTATTTTTTCTATAAAAAAATTTAAAACAGTTTTCGTAACATCCTGATAATCAGGCTCTTGTTGCATATTTTCAGGTTTCCCTTGCATATGCATTAAGATGTAAGGTATATTTAATTCAGCAACAGTTTTAAACATTTGGTCATCAATACTTCCTGCCGAAATATCATTTATTATTGAAGCTCCAACAGCCACACTTTGTCTAGCTACCTCAGAACGAACCGTATCAATCGAAATAATGACGGCTGGGAATTGCTTTTTTATTTGTTCAATGACTGGAATTACTCGATTCAATTCTTCTTTGACCTTAATAATTTCAGCACCTGGTCGGGAAGACATTCCACCTACATCTATAATAATTGCACCTGCTGAAATCATTTTTTCGACTTGCTCTAACAATGCTTTTACATTTTCATATTTTCCACCGTCGAAAAATGAATCAGGCGTTACATTTAAAACTCCCATGATGATTGGCTCCGAAAGATCAATCAATTGTCCATTGCAATTTATGGTGGATTTTTGATGAAGCATTTAAATAAGTTGTTTGTGTACGAGTAAATTGATTCGCCCATCGCTATAAATTTAAACTATAGGATTTATTTGGCGAATAAATTCGCCCGTATTTTTCTCCCATGCTGAATAGCTACGTTTGTTAAAACAATTTCCCAAAAATATAATAATTTTGGATTTTCAATTTTTAAAAAATATAAATATATGAAAAATCATTGGATCGATATTCTAAAATATAATCTTTGGGCTAATCAAAGAACAGTCGATTTGCTCAATCAATATAAGGAAGAAATTAGTACTCGACCAATCGTCAATAGTTTTCCATCCATAGAATTAACTATGAAACATTTATGGGGAGCAGAAAAAATTTGGTTGATGAGATTGAAAGGAAATTCAGCTGCTGTTTTTCCAACATTTAATGGTTCGCTTCAAAATGTTTTCCAATTGGGATTAAAAGTTTCAGCAGAGTTTCTAGAATTTATCGAAAATCAAGAAGAAGCATTTTTTGATTCAAAATGTAATTTTCAAGATACTAAAGATAACGATTATTCTCTTCCCGTTCAACAAATCATTCATCATGTGATAAATCATTCGACTTATCATCGAGGGCAAATAACTACTCTGGGAAGGCAAGCAGATTTTGGAGAAATTAAATCTACAGATTATATTTCTTATGTGACTCGGTAGTAAGAATTTATTCTTTAACTTAGAGTGCAATTCAAAATGTCGTTTTTAGACCGCTGCTTAACTAAATACTTCATTGTTTTGATTTTTCTTATTTTTGCAAAAAGCATTAGTAATTTTAACCATATCAAAACAGCTGCTTTTAATGTGACTATCCTTTTTTCAAACGTCTTTAAGCAATGAGAATTAAATAAATGTAGATTCTTCGCTGTTTCTTTTGCCCCCATTTTCCTTTTAAAATCAGTCATAGTATCAACAATACTCCTTCTTTTAAAAGAAAACTGAAACCAAAATAAACTACTAAATAATCTACATTTATTTAATTCTCATTTCCAACGACACGAATTCTTATTTTTTTTTACAACCTTATATTATGTCAGAAAATACTTACGGCAAAGGAACTTCTCTAAGCAAAATATTGCTTTATACTTTATTTTTGGGAAGTTGTCTTTTGTTTTTTTATAATTATTTCAAAAATTCGTCTTTTTCTAATGGTGAAAATTATACGAGCATTCCCAAGGAAATGCAAATAAAATATATCCCATCCGAATTTGATTTTAATGTAGATGATGAAACTACTTTAGCTATTTTAACTAACCCAGAAAGGTATCAACGAGAGTTTAATGATTTGATTTATGGTTTTAATTTAAGCATGTTGAATCATGTTGCCAATCGAATGAATCTGTCTGATTCAATCAAAATGGAAATTGAACCCACTTACCAAAAACAGCATCCTTTTTTGCGCCAAATGTATTATAATGATTTTCTAAAATTGAGAGATACTTCTGCCAACATGTACGAATCTTGGTATGGCAATAATTTCAATTCAGCAACGGAAGCATTGAATGAAGTGGCTTCTAATTATAGTTGCTATTTGGTGAATCAGGTTATTATGAATTTGGTTATTTCTAAAGGTGGAAAAATTGCGGGAACTGGAAATGGTGTCGAAACACCTTGCATGATTGCTCTGTCAGAAAGTTTAAAACCAATGATTCGTCGCCTCGAACAAAAAGCTGCCATCAAGGATTTTAGCTCTTCCAAAGGAATGCTAGAAGAAAAAGTGGAGAAGGCGATTGCCGAATTAGCGACCATGGAAGTGCGAGATCGAAAAGGATTAAATAAACAATTGCAAACTAAAATCTGGGGATACGCTGTGTCATCAACTGATATCGAAGTCTCCGCAATTAGTGTATTAAAAGTAGGTTTTAAATTGGATAAATATTTTGAAATAAAACTAGACGAAGGACGGAAAAGAATCTATGTTAATTTGCCTGCGCCACAAGTATTGTCACATGAAGTTTATCCTAAAATCGATAAACTCGATGTGGGTTGGATGCGAGAATTAAGTAATGAAGATTTTAATAAAAACTTTAATGTGTTGCGTCAGGAATTCCGAAGAGATGCGATTGAGGATCGAGTTTATGACAAAGCAAAAGATCAAGCTGATGAGTTGATGAAATTGATGCTCTCTCCAATTATTTCTCAATTGAAAGGTAATTATAAAATAGTTATTCAATATCAAAAAGATCCAACATCGCTAGCAGATCAAGAATTTCCTAAACAAGACGAAGGAAGAAACATTGAAAATTAAGTTATCAATAAAATATGAAAAAAATTACATTTTACATTTTTTCCATTTTAATCGTACTTCTTCTGATTGAAATATTATTCCGAGGGTTTTTTTGGCTAAAATATGAAGTTCCTTTTTTCAAACCTTCCAAATTAATTGAAATCTATTATCCCGAATTGAGATTACAAGACAGCGTTATTAATGATGGCGCAACTAAAAATGTGCTGATTTTAGGAGGTTCTGTAATCGGTAGTCAGTTTGGACCTAGCGACCAACAATTTGAAGATAAACTTGAAAAAACTTTAAATTCTAAAGTGAACATATTAAATCTAGCCACACCAGGACACGCTTCCTTGGACAGCTACTTAAAGTTTTCTTTGTTCCCAAAAGATTATTTAGATCTAGTTATAATCTATCATGGCATTAATGAAACTAGAGCAAATAACTGCCCGCCTGAAGTTTTTAAAAATGACTATTCACACATTTTAAGATACCGAGAAGTTAAATATGTCTATAATTATTACGAGAATATGGATATCTATACCACCGCTTTTGGGCTAGTTTGGATATATCGAAAAATCGAGGAAAAACTATTTGGAGTCCAATTATTACCTACGGATGATAGTATGGCGAATTGGTTGAAATATGGCGAGGATATCAAAACAAAAGAACCCTTTAGAAAAAACTACCAAGGTATTATTGATAAATGTGAGTACGAAAAAACACCCCTGCTTCTTATGAGTTTTTCTTATTATTTGTCCCCATCCTATACTGAAGAAAAGTTTGCTGCAAAACAATTAGATTATGTGGACTACCTCGTACCTATTTCTAGATGGGGAAAAAAAGAAAACGTTACAAAAGGGATAGACACCCACAATCAGGTTATCCAAAAAATTACGAATACCAATCCTGCTTCCATATTTCTAGATATTAAAAACATATTTCCACAAGAAGGAAAATATTTTGATGACCCTTGCCATTTTTCACCAGAGGGCATAGATACGTTTACCACTTTGATTAGTCAATTTTTGATCAATCATAAATCAATAATAGAAAAGATGGAATGATGCAAGAAAAAAATAATTATATTAAATAACAGTCAAGCATTATTCGACAAAATTTATTTTCACCAAAACTAACAGCTATAAAAATACCACTAACTAACTGATAATCAACAAGTTAGTGACTCATTAAAAACAGCACAATTATTGCAAATATTATAAAAAAACAAATAAATACAAGAAAGTTATTTTTATAAAATGAATATATCTTTCCTATCAAACAATCCTCCCCTCAAATTTATCCAAAAGTAAAAATTAAATTTATCTCTAATTATCCATGCTAAGGAAGTCAAATGTTTCTTATTTTTGCAAAATAATAAAATCAACTTTTGAAGTATTTGGAGAATATTTAGCATCTCATTTTTCCAAAAAAATGTGTTTTACCAAAACTGAAAAAAAGTTTTCATGAATAAATTCCTAACCTATCTTATCATTTTCCTGCTTTCTCATCATTGGTCTTTTGGTCAAGATTCTAACGATTTTAGAGATACCAATAATGCCAAAGAATCGCTTCGAATTGCCGAACGATTGATGAACAAAGGCAAAATTGAAGCTGCCATCAAACAGCTAGAACATACCGTCAAAATCAAAAAGAATTTTGCTGTAGCACATCGTTTGTTGGGAAAAACTTATCTCGAAACTGGTCAATTTAAAAAAGCAATTAAGGCTTACGAGCAGAGTTTTGAAATAGATGATAAACTCTCACGAGCAGCACTTTTCGAGTGCGGAGAAGCCTACTTTAAATTAAATGATCCTGAATTAGCGATGTATTTTTTCACTAGATATGAAAAAATGAAGGATAACAATTATACCAATGTCAAGAAGGAATCTGGTTTGGAAATCACTTACGATTTGATGTTGGAGGAAAGAAAAATGAATTGTGATTATGTGTTCAATTTGGATACCACTCTTATTATCGACGAGCCATATAATTTAGGAAAAAATATCAATTCTAAGTATGACGAGTATCTTCCGACTATTACAAGTGATGGAAAAAAATTAGTTTTTACTCGAAAATTAAAAGATGTCAATGAAGATATTTATCTGAGTTATCGAGATGGTGATGACTGGAAAAAAGGAAAAGCCTATGGTAATTCTTTGAACACCGATGAGAATGAAGGAATGGCTCGATTTGAAATGCACGGAAAGGCTTTTTATTTTTCAGGTTGCATGCGAGAAGATACAGAAGGTGGTTGCGACATTTACAAAGCAACATTGAAAGACGAAGAAATTATTGAAGTGTCTCGACTGGAAGGTAACTTGAATTCGCATGAATGGGATTCTCAGCCGTCGGTGAGTTGCGATGGAACTATGATGTTTTTTTCAAGTACTCGAAAAGATGGAATGGGTGGCGGTGATATTTATTTAAGTTCATTGATGCCAAATGGAGATTGGGGACATGCTGTTAATTTAGGTGCAATGATTAATACCAAAGGAGATGAAGAAGCACCATTTATTGCTAACGATGGCAAAACTTTATACTTCACTTCTACGGGGCATCTTGGTCAAGGAGATGGTGATTTATTTGTTTCCAGATTTGAAAATGGCATTTGGTCTAAGCCAGAAAATTTAGGTTATCCGATAAATTCTACTGGAAAAGAAATTGGAATGTACGTTCAAGGAAATGGCAAAACTGCTTTTTTCGCTTCTGAAAGAAGGAACGGAACAGGAGGTTTGGATATTTATACTTTTGAATTACCCGAAGAATTAAGACCAATTCCGATGGTTCACTTGGAAGGATATGTGACCGATGCAGAAACAGATGAACGCATTGCAACTACCATTAATATTAGTAATTCTAATGAAAAATTCATCGCACAATCTGATGAAACTGGTTGGTTTTTTCTTTGTGTTCCAGGCAACAAAGGCTACTCTTTTCAAATAAATGAAAATGGATATGATTATTTTATTGATGCTCAGTTTTTAGATGCACAAGACAATACTTCTAATAATATTGTCAAACTGCCACTCATTCCAAAAAATAATGTAAAAACAGTTGCAGTTAGAAAAGGCTCTCCAGTTCGAGAGAAACGAGTGCAATTTTTCTTCGAATTTGACTCCTTTAGTTTAACTAAAAAAGCGGAATTAGAATTGAAGGAATTGTCAAAATTATTAAATCGAGAAAAAGATTGGAAAGTGGAAGTAGTTGGATATGCCGACAATAGTGGATCGGCAGATTACAATAAAAAGTTATCAGAAAAAAGAGCCAAGGCGATTGTTTCTTTACTTTCAGAATATGGTGTTACTATTGATACCGTTGTAAAAACAGAAGGATTAGGTTCTATTGCCAGCGCTCCAAATAATGATACGAGTAGTCAAAGTCGGCGAGTGGATGTTGTTTTAAGAAAATAATTTCTGTACCATTGTCTGGCTCGATGTCGAATGTCTTTAACTTAAGAGTTTTGAATTTTGAATATCCAACACCCAACAAGGAATTTCCAATATCGAACCGCAAAATGTGCTAACCATTGTGGTAAAAATTGGATATTGAATATTCCTTGTTGGGTGTTGGGTATTCCAAAAAAAAAAATTAGACATGCTCTTAAGTTGACAACATTAGGCTTTCCATCCAGCCAATGAAAAGCCAGTTGCTAGACCTTCTTAATAAGGTTGATTTTCATTTCTCGATGAACTTTTAAAAATCAATCTCAAATTAAATAGACACAACAATACAGCAATCGCCAACCACAAATACATCCAAACTACTTTTGGAAAAATAACCATGTGCTTCGCATAAGCTTGCAAATCTGAGGACGGACCAACATTGAAATCTTGAATAATATATAAAATACTCGCCAATCCTAAAAACATTAAAATCTCCCTATCCAAATTAGTAAACTTAGAAACCAAAGATAATCCAACCGCAAAGGCAATTAAAAAACCAGTCGCAAACATTGAATTATACCAATATATTCCAGTAAAAACCATCATGGCGCATAAAATAGTAACAGTAGTCGCTGCCCATTTTTCCTTCCTTGCTCCAATGTAAAAAAGGATATTTCCCAACACCGCACTTCCAATATATCCACCCATCAAGATCACTCCTCTCCATCCTCCTTGAGATAAAGTCACTCCTGCCCCATTCGATTCGATATTGATATGAAGTACTTTTCCACCCGTAATAATTGTTCCCAATCCATGTCCTAATTCATGCAAAAAAGTAACCAGCAAAGTGATTGGATATAATATTTTCGCACCAATTTCTCCTCCAAAATATTTGAGTCCAATGTAAAGTCCAGTCACCGCAACGAGTCTTAACAAAAGTGAATTTTGCATAAATTATATTTTTAAATTGAAAAAAAAAGAAGGTAGGAAAAAATTGATTTTGATACTAAAAAATTCGACAAACGAATTTCTACCGGTGAACTGTCAATGATGAATGGTAACACCAATAATTGTTAACACCCAGTCGTATTGACCGTTCACAGTTAACCATTAACCGTTATTAAAAAGCAATTTTAACTCCTTTGCCTCTGAAGGTTTGATTCGACCGCTAAGTACTAATCGCAATTCTCTTCTACGGAAAGCACTATCAAATAATTGTTGTTCTTCCCGAGTCAACGGATTGAGTTGAGGAACTTTCATTGGTTTTTTCTTTTCATCATCTAATGCAACAAAAGTGAAATAAGCATGATTGCACATGCGAGAATCATGACCTTTTACATTGGCGGCAAAAACTTCTACGTATATCTCTACCGAAGTATTAAATGCTCGAGTGACCGATGCTTCCAATGTAATTACATCGCCCATCAAAATTGGTTTTTGAAAAGAAACATGATCTACTGATGCAGTTACCACATGAGCTTCACAATGTTTTCCTGCACAAATTCCTCCGACGACATCCATCCATCGCATCAGATTTCCTCCCATCAAATTTCCCAAAGGATTAGTATCATTGGGCATAATCATTTCGGTCATCACCGTTTTAGATTCGCTAACTTTTTTTGACTTCATCAATTATTTTTTAAGTTTTAATTTTCCGCAAAAGTAATATTTTTGTCTTTTAAATTTCTTAATTCACAACTTTCTGATATTTCAAACGATTTATTTATAACCTTGTTACTTAATACTCTGTAACAGAAATTCTTTAATTTTATGAGCATGTCTTTTCATCCAACTCTTCGTCACGTACTCACCTTGATAGCTAAGGCTATCAGGTTCCGTGCGTTCCTTGATTTGAATAAAAATGCACGTTCTTTGACAAATCCCGTGGTCAGACCAAAGTTGGAAATAAAAACGACCGAAGGAAGTGTTATTTTCGACTTTGGTCTGACTTAAAACACGGGATTTGTCAAAGAACCA
>Ga0114957_1005838_pt1 | contig 10058 bp, 7 predicted proteins | sample BantaG_FD_87175 | JGI IMG/M metagenome (GOLD analysis project Ga0114957, IMG submission 87175) | Marine algal microbial communities from Bantry Bay, Ireland - BantryBay_4 metaG | ecosystem: Host-associated > Algae > Red algae > Unclassified | place: Bantry Bay, Ireland | collected 2014-11-21 | reverse complement strand
TTTCTTTTCTTTTTTTTGTTAGCTCAATAATTTCAGCTTCCGTAATAGCGTCCTTTATGGCCTTCCCCATTTCCGTCAAGGCGGTCATCCCTTCGCTGATAAAATGGTCGTCTGTCGCCATATCAAAGGTAGAGGGAACGAAGTTATTACAGGTCGCGTTTCCCGGTAATTTTCCAGAATTGGTTCCTAGATAAACATAAGTATCATCTGCTTTTTGAACGACCAAGACCCCGAACATTTTCCCTTTTTGGGTACTAAAATCATACCTCCATTCTTGAGATTCCAAGGTAATAAATTCCTGAAATTCTTTTGCAGCGATCTGTGCAATTTCGGGGATAAAAGATCCGAATGGATTGTTTATTTTTTTGGGAATGTTAATCCCGGATAGGTTAGTTTTAAAATTAAAGAGGTGTTGGTTATCCATTTTTTAATTGCGATGTTTGATTACTTCCCTTCTAGTATTGTGAGTTCTCGGCGGGTTGGATAGAATGCTTTAAAATGAAAGACACTATAGATTTGTATAGAGATCTTGTCTGTTCTCCCTCTGAATAAGCTGATCCATGTTCAAACTTAATTCATTTTCAGAATAAATCCTTATCCTTGTAAAAAAATATATTTGATATGATCTGGAAACAACCCATTACCCTAGAACTCCTGAATTCCTTTGGTAAAAATACATTGGTAGACCATCTAAAAATTGTTTTTACTGAAATTGGGCCAGACTTTCTGATTGCCCGGATGCCTGTGAACCATACGACACATCAACCCTTTGGCGTCTTACATGGCGGAGCATCTGTCGTCTTGGCGGAAACAGTAGGTAGCGTGGCTGGAAATTGTATGCTTGAAAATCCCAATCAAGAAAATGTCGTCGGAGTAGAAATAAATGCTAATCATCTTAACAGTATTGCTAACGGAGTAGTATATGGCAAAGTAACCCCGATTCGGGTGGGTCGAACGATTCAGGTGTGGAATATTGAGATTACAGATGCTTTTGGGAAACTGATTTGTGTCAGCCGCTTGACATTGACTACCGTCAAAACCCGCTAATTAAGGGGTAAATAACTGTATCTTTGAGATTGGGTAATCAGCAGATTTTAAATTAGATCTTGTATAATGCTTTTTATTGATCCCAAGGATCAATATCTAGTTTTGCTGCTATCAGAGCAATTGCCTATCTTTTATTTTTTCGTTTAAAAAATTTGTTAAAAAATCACAAGAACTAACCATGAAGAAGTATTTACTTTTCCTTTTCACTGTTTGCCTGTCCGGGTCTTTATTTGGACAATTAAATCTAACCCTCAAGGCGCATGTTGATTTCCCGCAGCGGCTCAACGATATCTGGGGCTATGAAGCCGATGGTCGAGATTATGCACTAGTCGGTACGGCTACTGGGGTAGCGATATTTGATGTAACCGATACGGAAAACCCCGTTGATCTGGGATTTCTGCCCGGACCGGAATCTATCTGGCGGGACATCAAGGTGTGGGATAGCTATGCTTATGTGACCAATGAAACTGGAGGTGGCATCAATGTGATTGATCTTTCCGGCCTTCCCAATCCCGTTTTTCCAGACGATGCTTTTCGTTGGGAACCAGTTATAAATGAAATTGGAGGTCAGCTTGGCCCTTGCCATAATATCTTTGTTGATGATAATGGTACGGCACACTTGTCGGGTTGCAACCTCAACGATGGCGGTGTATTTTTTGTTGATCTGGCAACTGATCCTTCTGTCCCAACCTACATCAATGCAGCTCCGCCTGTATACTCCCACGATGCTTATGTGCGAGGAGATAAATTGTACAGCTCTGAAATCTATGAGGGACATCTGGCGGTTTACGATGTAAGCGATCTTAACAACACCCAACTTTTGGCGACTCAGCCAACCCCTTTTGATTTCACCCACAATGCTTGGTTGAGTGATGATGGCAATACCGTTTTTACCACCGATGAAGTAGCAGATGCTCCGGTAGCGGCTTACGATATCAGCGACCTGAGTGATATCAAGGAAGTGGATCAGTTTCGTCCCCTTTCTACCATCAATCAAGGAGTGCTACCTCACAATGTATTTGTTTGGGAAGACTGGTTGATTATTTCTTACTATGCAGATGGTTGTATTCTTGCAGATGCAACTCGACCGGATAATATTATTGAAGTAGGAAATTTTGATACCGTACTGCCAACGGAAGATGGTAGCGGTGCATGGGGTGTTTATCCTTATTTTGAAAGTGGTACCGTGATCGTTTCAGATATTGAACAAGGATTTTTCGTTTTGGAACCTAACTATGTTAGAGCTTGCCACCTGGAAGGAGTGATTACTGATGCCGTGAGTGGTGCCGTGATTAGTGATGCCCGAGTAGAAATTGCTTCTACGTTGGTTAACTTTACAGAAAGCCGCCTGGATGGGGTCTATAAAACAGGACAAGCCATTCCAGGAACGTTTGAAGTAACGTATGCGCATCCTGCTTATTTTCCAGCTACTATTTCCCTTACTTTAACCAATGGCGTATTGGTAGAACAAGATGTACAATTACAACCTCGACCTACGGCACAGTTTGCATTGCAAGTAGTAGACAATAATACCGGGGCTCCTGTTTCTAATGTAAACGTTCAGTTATCTGGTCAGGGACTTACCTATGATTTGGTAACGGATGGCAGTGGAAATCTGAACCGGATGGTGGTAGAAGGAGCTTATGATGTCAGTTTTGCTATTTGGGGATATCAGGAAAAATTTATTCCCTTAGATATAGAAAATGGAACCAATACAACCGTCTCTATGACGCGTGGTTATACGGATGATTTTATCTTTGATCTTGGATGGGAAGTGCAGAGTAATGCAGAAGGTGGCCGTTGGGAAAAAGGCGAACCGATTGGGACAAATCTGGGACCTAACGTTTTTGTGAATCCTGAATTTGATATTAACGGAGATTTAGGCGATGAGTGTTACATGACTGGTAATGCCGGCGGTTCTATTGGAAGAGATGATGTAGATAATGGATTTACGCGACTGATTACACCGGTGATGGACTTGTCAACTTATACCAATCCAGAGCTTAGTTTTCACCATTGGTTTTTTAATGATTTTGGTAATAATACGCCAAATGACATGATCGAAGTACGGGTAGATAATGGTATTACAGAGGTTGTCGTTGCTAGTTTTACTGAATCAGGAAATGTATGGTCTGACTTAAATCGTATTGATATTGGTGATTTTATTGCCATGACAGACGAAGTAAGAATAATATTTGAAGTAGAAGATTTACCTGAATCGGGTAATGTAGTAGAGGCGGCTATTGATGTATTCAAAGTAATAGACAAAGCATCCTTGCAGTCTTTCGAGCTAACCAGTACCGCTGGTTGTAGTCCTTTTGAGATTCAATTTAATGATCCAAACGAAAATACTAGCGCCTGGAATTGGACTTTTACTGGCGGCTCTCCAGCAACCAGTACGCTTCAAAATCCAAGTGTAAGTTATACAACGGCGGGCGACTATCCAATCACACTGGAAGTTACGACTCCTGAAGGCGTCACTACGATTGGGCAAACGATTAATGTCCGCCTATTCGATGCACCTACCGCCACGATCGGCTCTACTCTATTAGAAAATGGCCAGGTCGTTTTTACCAGCCAAACCACCGATGCCATCAATTACTTCTGGGACTTCGGCGACGGTACTACCAGCACAGAACCCAATCCGATTCATACCTACGCTACAGATGGTCAATACACGACTACGCTTACCGTTACCAATCCTTGTAGTACTATTTCTGCCGTTGAAACCATTACGGTCTTACTAGTAGGTACCACAGAAACGATGGCCAACCTGGATGAATGGAACGTCTTCCCAAATCCGACAACGGATGTTTTCAACGTAGACATCACCTACACGGCTGATTACCAAACTGCTTCCCTCCTTGTATACAACTTGGTGGGCCAGCTAGTGGAAACAGCTAAAGTGAATAACTTTGGGATTACGCAAGTAGGAAGTAAGCTATCCTCAGGTATGTATATGATTGTACTGGAGGTTGATGGAGAGCGAGTTGCTGTGGAGAAGGGCATGAAGTAATCGTACTATTTTGATTATTAGATGAAAGAAAAAGGTAGCGCAATGGGATATTGTGCTACCTTTTTTTTATTTAAAATTGGTTTATTAACTATAATAGAAATCATTTAAATCACCGCTTCTCCGTCATCACCTCTGTTCCTCGCAACGCTTTCAACGCTTTTATCACCACTGCATCCTGACTATTCAATACAGAAAAGCTACCTTCTGGTCCAAAATATTGGCGGGCCACACGGGCTTTGACAATCGTTTTTAGTAGTGGGGTAATTTCATTCAGTTCGGCTTCCGTTAGGTCTACACCTTTATCGGAGACGTAGCTTGCCAGTTCACGGATCATCTGATCGCTTACTTGGTATTCCTTTTGCCAGTCTGACAATTTTTTTTCGGCTGGAACAGTTGTTTTGTTTTCTAATTGGCGGTAGACAAATTGGGGGACGTGTTCGCGAACCAGGAGGAGGTTGTAGTTGAGTTCGAGGGAATCGACGGGGACGAAAATGTCGGGGGTGATACCGCCACCGCCATAGACAATGCGTTTTTCTTTTTTGGTATAAAAACGGGTGGTATCCAACAGTACGATACTGTCTTGATTGAATAGTTCGCCGGAGGTCATTCGATTGCTGAGGTCGCCGTCATAGTCGGCATCTTCGTCGTAGGATTTTTGGATGCTTCGTCCTGTGGGGGTAAAGTAGCGGGCCACGGTCAGGCGTAGAGCTGATCCGTCGCGGAGGTTGTATTGTTCTTGTACTAGTCCTTTTCCGAAGGAGCGCCGACCGAGCACAACCCCTCGATCCCAATCTTGAATAGCACCCGCCATGATTTCACTGGCAGAAGCGGAGCCTTCATCTATCAGGAGGGCAATTTCGCCAACTTCAAAAAATTGATGGCCCGTTGTTTCGTAGTCATTTCGTTTTACTTTTCGGCCTTCGGTGTAGACGAGTAGTTGTTTTCTATCCTCAAATAGCTGACTCAACATTTTGGTTGCTTCCTGTAGATATCCACCTGGATTTTGACGCAGGTCAATCACCAGATCTTTCATCCCTTCTTTTTCAATCATATATCCCATGCTATCCATAAATTCCACGTGGGTCGTTGCACTGAACCGATTTATTTTTATGTATCCTGTTCGTTCATCGCGCATATAGGCGATGTCGACACTATTGATCGGAATTTCGTCCCGCTCAATATCGAAGTAGAGCAGTTCCCCTACTCCATTTCGCAGCATTCCTACGTTGACGGTGGTTCCTCGTTCTCCCCGCAGGTATTTTACGATTTCACTCGTTGTAATCTCCACTCCTGCCACGATAGAATCTCCAATAGAAATAATCTTATCGCCCGGCAATACGCCCACCTTATCGGAAGGACCTCCACTGATAGCAGAAACTACCAAAATCGTATCATCTATCATCAAGAATTCAATCCCGACGCCCTCAAAATTACCTTGCAATTGTTCGTTGACTTGTTGTAAATCCTCTGCGGCGATATAGTTGCTGTGCGGGTCTAGTTCGTCTAGGATGGTGGCGATGGCTTTGTCTACCAATTTATCGCGGTCTACCTCATCCACATATCGATGTTCGATATATCGTAGTAATTCTTCGATTTTACTACCTTCGGAAATAGAGATCTGGTGGCCTTCTCCGGCAGTATAGGTACGCGACTGGATGAGTGGAACTTTTTGAATCTTCATTCCAATAATCATCCCACTCACCATCATCAAAGATAGGAGGAGTGGTATCCAGACTTTTAGGGTACGTGGATTCGTAGGAGGCGGTGGAGAAGGATTGGGTGATGAGTCGTTGGTCATAGTAAACAAAAATAATATTATTAAATAGAACAAAACCGGAAATGCCTATTTTTTTGAAGTTTTTTAAAAAAGAATGGCTTTTTGATTTTTTCTTCCGATTTTGTGAAAGAATGTTTAGTCCACTATTGGTTTCCTTCTAACGAAAATTTATGCTTTATCTTTTAAACACATATTATCTATGATTGACGAAATTGATCGTAAAATTCTTTCTATCCTTATGCGTAATGCTAAGATGCCTTACACGGAGGTGGCCAAGGCGGCGCATGTATCAGGAGGTACAGTACATGTACGTATGAAAAAGATGGAGGATCTAGGAGTAGTAAAAGGTTTTAATCTGGCCATTGACCATAGTAAGCTAGGATATGATATCACAGCGTATTTAGGTATCTATTTGGAGAAAAGTTCGTTTTATGATGAAGTGTCCCTTGCGTTAAGGGATATTCCGGAGGTGGTCAGTGCGCATTATACGACGGGAAACTATAGTATTTTTGCTCGTATCGTGTGTAGGGACACTAAACATTTGCTTGAGCTATTGCACAATAAAGTGCAGTTAATCAACGGAATACAGCGTACAGAAACTTTTATCTCTTTAGAAGAGAACATTGATCGGCCTTTGACGGTTTATGAAGAAGAGGGGTAGATATTTGAGGAGTGAGAAATGGGCCGCGCAGAGTAACGTTGTTAATTATTTCTCAAAACCTATTACTTTGATATTCTAGCCGTTAGAATATACTAACTTTGTTCAGATGAAAATCACTATCCTGCGTTATTTATTATTTTTTTCGTTTATGATCTTTTTGGTGCCAATGAGTATGGTTGGTCAAACGGAAAGCTATCGTGGTTATCGGGTACATCTTACCCAATTAAAGGTGGTGAAGGAGTCTAGTCAGACCTTTGAGATCGCGTATCAGGCGGTGAATACGGGGCGGCAGGATCTACAATTTGGCCAAAGCCAAGAAAAAGAACTTGCTCAGTTGCTGGTCAGCTTTGATCCTGATTTTGATAAAAATAAAATCCTTAGTAAATACCGTACACAGATTATTGCTGCTTTAAAAAATGCAGATTACGCGATTGTTGCTGGAAAGATTGGGCCAAAAAAAGTCATGGAAGTCGCTATGAACGAAGTGGTAACTAACGTGGAAGAACCTATGGTAGAACCCGTCTTAGATGATACGACTGAACCCGTTACAACTACGGCTCCATCAGCGAATAATGCGACTGACAATTCGTCTCCAACAATGTCTTCTGCCGCTGTTCCTTCGGATGATTATTATAACCCTGCTAACTGTCCAGATTTACGTATTGAATCTATTCGGGTATTGAAGAAGAATCGACGGTCTGTCACCATCGAGTATACGATAAAAAACATAGGGAAAGCTCCTGCAAATCTGATTGGAAAAGAAAAGAACATCAATGATAATGTAGCCGTCAAAGCTTATATGACTAGTTCTGAAAAATTAAATAAAGGCGCCCTGGTCATTGGAGGTGGATATGTAGGTAACCGTGATAAAAACGATGGAATGTTATTGCCGGATGAGACCCATGTATCTACCATCAAATTGGACATCTATAACATGACCAAATTTACCCCTATGGTTATCCTGGAACTGGATACTTTTGAGCAAGTAAAAGAATGTAACGAAACGAATAATAAAAACCACGTAAAAGTCCGGTAAAAGCCGTAATTTGTCCTCCGTAACAAAACTATAATCGGCACATCCAATACACAAAGCCGATAGAGGAAATAACATAAATACTAACCAAAACTAATGAGCAAACCTACTATCCTCGTCACCGGCGCAGGGGGACAGATCGGCACGGTGCTTACGGAGGCACTTCGTAAAAACTATGGCATAGATCGAGTCATCGCCACCGACATCAAACCCAATTCGACTTCATCTGGCATCTACGAAGAGCTTGACATTTTGGATCGAGATCGACTGACTCAGATTATTCAACAATATAAAATCACCCAAATTTATCATCTCGTTGCGGTGCTTTCTGCCAAGGGAGAAGAATCTCCTTTACGTACTTGGCAGATCAATATGGACAGTCTATTTAATGTATTAGAAACAGCTAAGGCGTTGAAGATAAAACGCGTATTTTTTCCTAGTTCCATTGCGGCTTTTGGACCTCATGCGCCTGCAAAGGATACGCCACAGTTTAGCTATCTTGATCCGTCTACGGTTTATGGAATCAGTAAGGTAGCGGCGGAGCATTGGTGTAATTACTATGTTGAGAAATATAAAATGGATATTCGATCTTTGCGTTATCCTGGTATTATCAGCTATCAGTCTGCACCGGGTGGAGGTACGACGGATTATGCGGTAGAGATTTTTCAGGCGGCATTGGAGGACGGGAAGTTTACTTGCTTTCTACAACCAGATACACGGCTTCCGATGATTTATATGGATGATGCTATTCGGGCTACGTTGGAATTGATGGAGGCGCCTGTTGAGAAAATAAAGATTCATACCAGTTATAATCTTACAGGTGTGAGCTTTACACCTGCGGAGATTGCGGCTGCGATAAAAAAACATATTCCGGGTTTTACGATTAGTTATAAACCAGATTTTCGACAGGCGATTGCGGATTCCTGGCCGGACAGTATTGATGATACGGAGGCGCAACAGGATTGGGGATGGAAGGCTGCGTTTGGGTTGGAGGAGATGGTGGGTGAGATGTTGCGGCAGTTGAGGTTGGTGTTGGAAATGGGGTGATTTTGAGGTGATTTTGACGGTAGTAGCCTGCTGACACATTTGAAGAACAGTCCTGAACGTTAGTGTATGGAGTTGTTCTTAGAAATGTTGACAAAATAAATAAGGATTCTATACTTCCTCTTTTTCCGCCATTCCCAGGGCGAGTGTTCAATTAAACTTAGTGCTTGGTCAAAATAGCACATCTTTTTTTTATAAACAAAAAATAACTTACAACAACTAACATGCAAAAAACAACTCGAACTGCATTACAAGCAGAACTCAATGAGCTACGTGAAGCTGGCTTATTTAAAGAAGAACGAATTATTACTACACCTCAGTCGGCAGAGATTGCGACGACGAAAGGGCAGGAAGTATTGAATTTTTGTGCCAATAATTATTTGGGGTTATCGAGTCATCCGGCGGTAATTGAGGCGGCTAAGGCGGCGATAGATAGTCATGGATTCGGGATGTCTTCAGTCCGATTTATTTGTGGGACGCAGGATATTCACAAAGAGTTGGAGCGGAAGACCTCGGAATTTTTGGGAATGGAGGATACCATTTTATATGCGGCGGCTTTTGATGCCAATGGTGGCTTATTTGAGCCTTTGCTGAATGCGGAGGATGCGATTATTTCGGATGCGCTGAATCATGCGTCGATTATTGATGGAATCCGATTGTGTAAGGCCAAGCGGTTCCGGTATTTGACCAATGACATGGCGGATTTGGAGAAGCAGTTGAAAGCGGCAAAGGAAGGTGGTGCCAGAAGGATTATGATTGCGACAGATGGCGTGTTTAGTATGGATGGGACGATTGCGCAGATTGATAAGATTTGTGACTTGGCGGATACTTATGAGGCGATGGTGATGGTGGATGAGTGTCATTCTACTGGATTTGTGGGGAAGACGGGACGAGGTACGCACGAGTATTGCAATGCGATGGGTCGGGTGGACATTATTACGGGGACGTATGGTAAAGCACTGGGAGGCGCGAGTGGCGGATTTACGGCAGCTCGTAAGGAGATTGTGGCTATTTTGCGACAGCGATCACGGCCATATTTGTTTTCAAATACGCTTGCACCCGCTATTGTTGGAGCAGCAATAAAAGTATTGGATGTCTTACAAGGCTCAACCGAATTGCGGGAGAAGCTGGAAGGCAATGCTAATTTTTTCCGTAAAGAAATGACTGCGGCTGGTTTTGATATTATTCCAGGCGATCATCCGATTGTTCCGATCATGCTATATGATGCAAAACTGGCACAGACTTTTGCTGCAAAATTACTGGACGAAGGTATCTATGTTATCGGGTTTTTCTTTCCGGTGGTTCCCAGAGAGAAGGCAAGAATTCGGGTACAGATTTCTGCGGGACATGAACAAGTGCATTTGGAGAAGGCAGTTGAGGCGTTTACGAAGATAGGGAAGGAGTTGGGGGTGATTTGAGGAATGGTGGTTGGCTGGTTGGCTTGCCTTGTTCGTAAAAACTGCGTTAAGGGGAAGCAACG
>Ga0114957_1005837_pt1 | contig 10061 bp, 9 predicted proteins | sample BantaG_FD_87175 | JGI IMG/M metagenome (GOLD analysis project Ga0114957, IMG submission 87175) | Marine algal microbial communities from Bantry Bay, Ireland - BantryBay_4 metaG | ecosystem: Host-associated > Algae > Red algae > Unclassified | place: Bantry Bay, Ireland | collected 2014-11-21 | reverse complement strand
TCATCCAATCACATGGCCTAGAGGGTGACCATCAAACAGACCAGGGCCATCAATTTCATGCAACGTGGCTGCCTGAGCGTTGAGAACGCGAATGGATCCCTACTAGAAGCTTCGCTAAAAATGACTTTTGGGGATGGCGATGGCGATGCGCCAAACATGGAGATCCAGTCAAACACTGCCAACACATTGAAGATTCGGTGGAATTCTCTCGCGATGGAGTTGCATATTCCAGCCTCTTGTCATTGCAGTCGGTTTGGAAACGAGATGGCATGGAGTCAGTCGTGTCGCGCATTCCACCAGCCAACGTCGTCCACAGTTGCACCCGTCCTTTCTTTCGTGGTCATGCTCGCTGGGTCTGTCGGCGTCACCAGCAGGCACGTGGTTTCTCCCCCAACCGAAGTAAAACCTTCACCTCCTCCCCTTCTCCCCAATTGGTTCCCCTGCACCGGTCGTGTAACCCGTGTGGCCGTGAACCCCCGTCTCTGTGTGTCCCCCCAACCAAGAACGAAACGATGTCGCCCGGTAGCACCACGGAGCGGGTCAAGTGGGGGTTGAGCTTCAGCCCGGGTGAAGACCTGGCCTTGGCTCGCTCGTTTGCCAGCACGACGCTGTCGACCACGGACATGACGTCAGACCTGTATTGGGAGGCCGTCGCCGACATCTACAAGAACCAGGTCGAGACGCGAATTCCGAGGACGGCCAAGAGCTTGTTGAACCGCTCTACGACGCTGCAGCGCGTCGTTCAATAGTACTTGGCAGCCAGTAGCGCCTACCTTCCGTGTTCTGGCCAGGTCGAGAGTGATCGCCTTGCGGAGGTGATGACCCTGTACCGCAACACCAACCAGGTCCAGAACACGAAGGGCGACCTCGTTCCTGCGCCCGTTTTCAAGAGCACGGACGCGGCAATGTTGCTGTCGCAATGCCCCAAGTTTTTGAGCATGATTGGGGGTCCCTCGGCGACGTCCCGGGGCTTCCGCCCTTCACCGCTCCGCGACCGCGACGCGCGTCTCACTGCTGCTCATGCTGGTGGCATGGTTTCCGGCGCGGCAGGTGCAGCAGCAGTTGATGCGGCGCCCGCCGCGGCTGCAGTCGCCGTCCCCAATGCCGGGCGGGCGACCGCCGGCGTCTTGTGCGCAACGTCTGGGGCCGTGGGCGGCCAGAGGGAGGTGGCTGGGGCTACCTCGGCTGATGGGGCAGGAGCAGCTGAATGCCTATTGGATGCGGACGAAGGCGCCGGTCGAGACTGTCGACGTGAATCGGATAACGCGGACCCAGAGAGTCCTACTACCGTCCCTGACGCAATTCTGGATCAAAAATACTGCTCTGGAGGATAGCGTTTTCGGATCCCATCGGAGGAAGCAACTGAAGACAGATCTGAGAAGGCGCTGAGGAGAGCTTTCTTTTTTCCACGGCATGTGCTGCCTTTTTTCTTGTTCTTCTTGTCCTTTTTGTAGCTTGAAGCTGTGTTTCATTGATGACCTTCCGTGACACGAGCGACGCAACTGTGGATCACGGCGAATCGGATTGATTTCGCAGGCTACTTCACAACTGTGGCCGATCATTAACGGGAGCAGGCGATCGAGTTCAATCGTTGGTCGGGTCGTGCTCGCCTCGCCATGCTTCAGCACGCAGGACGCGGTGCGTGGTGGAAGAAAGAGGGAGCAGGGGGCGGGGGTGGGTGGTCGTGGTGCGGTGGTGGCAAGATGTTGAGTGACAGATGAGTCGTGGCCGTCCAGCGACATTGCCACCGGTTACAAAGGGCGAGGAGACCGCCCCAGACGGCCCTCACGCACGACCGGGTGCCCACCTGCGGGCTGAGAGGCTGCAGTCCCGGGCAAAGACAGGGGGCGTTGACGGAGGGCACTTGCAGCAACGAGTAGACGGGACGGCGAGAAAGCGCGCGCTCGCGAATGAGTGCCAGCCGGGAGGATGGCCCCCGATCATCGAGCCGGATCAACGGTTTGTGGTCCCGACCGCGGTCAATCGGCCGGATCTGCAATGTTACGGGCACTTGGCGCCAACAAAACGGCCTCAACCCTCACCACCCCGACCGTCTCCGTTTATTTTCGAGCATACGAGGGCCCTTGAGAGCAAAAGATACGTCTTCCTCTGGGCTTTCTGTTGGTATGTTTTCTCCCCCTCCGCTGTTTTATTTTTGTATCAGCGCCGAAGAAGAGAGAAAAAGCAGTTAAAAGACGGGCAAATGAGCTGGAATCGACGATTCCGGTGATCCAGCTTTGCGTCGCTGATCCAGAATTGCGTCAGGGACTGTATTGCCGCGGCGGCTACCTACCTCAGACCAAGCAGTAGTCGGCCGCGAGGGGTCAAGCGCCAGAAGACGGCAGTGATCGTGGACAACCAGTCTGTTCGCGCCATCAGGGCCCTGACGAGCACTGTGGTGGATGTGGGGGCAACTTTGGCCGCGGGGAATCAACAGCGGACGGACGCGGCGGCTGCGCACGTCGCGGTCCGGCCGCCTTGCCCACCCCCCCAGATCGGGCCTGTAGAGGCCCATCCCCAGCATCCACCTGCGAGAACATGACGCGAGGTACAGCGTGCCACGTCGAGTTGTCCTCGAGGGACGCCGCGCTCATGCGCTTTCGGGCTCCTGACTTCTGACCGCACGACAGGCGACCGGCCGCGTGTCGTTTCTCTGCCGCGGTTCTACATGAACCTTGAACGCATGAAAGTTGACCGAGCGTTTTACAACGGACATGTGACCGACTTTGACAGGTAGCGCCGCGCCCTCACATCAATATCTCCCCTCGCACGCAGTCGATTCCCTGCCCACCTGGCCGTACAGCCATTGCGCACAGTGTAACATACACGATCTGCGAGAAGGATGCGTCCGTCGCTGATCGTGATTCCACCGCGGTCCGAGATCCACCTTTCCTTTCGCCCCATTCTTGCACTGTGCGCTCCGCGTCCCCCAATTTCTGGGCCACCAGGCCACGTTCGGAGTGCGTGGCGCGGCGCCAGGTCCCCCACAACCCTCATTATGGTCTTTCTGCGCAGTGGTGGACGCTCCAGGACGCTGGAATCGACGGGTGTGGCAATGCCGGGTCATCCTCGTCAGCGGCTTGTGATCGTCACAGACCTTGTGCCGCCTGACAAAAAGCAAACGCGTCCGGACGCAACCGAACGAGTAAAATCGTCCTTCAGTCGTCCTCGGCAGCGTTCGCAGAACGAGCCCCAGACATTTGCTGATTTCGTGTGGGCACGAGGGGTCCCTGCCAGAAGCGATGGGAGGAGGGGGCTCTCTGTGGGAGCCCGAGGGAGCCTTTGACACGGCGCGTCCGGGCTCGGGCGACCGGGGTGGCTGCGCTGTGGCCGTGCACAGCTCTTCAATGCCTCGCCCAGGGACGTCTGCTGGGCCTTCGCAAATAATGTCGCGGCCCGCAACGTGGTGCGTTTTGTGTCGTACTGACAGTGGCTTCTTGAACCAATCACAACCCTCCGTGGCAGCTCGATGCGAATCGCCCCATGTCCTCATGACTCTTTTAGGGGCCTGAGCGTACTTGAGGATGCATTGCGACCCGCTCGGTTCAGTACTCACATGGAGGACGCCAAGAGGTGCATTAATCGCACCCTCTCACAGCGCGCCCCGTCTGTGCAAACCATTCCATCGCTTCTCTTAATCTTGCGACACTAGCGCACGTTTTAACAATGGAGATGAGGGCTATAGCCTCGGGAAGCTGGGATAGGACCCCAGAAAGTCTTACACTCTTCATTGGACCAATAGACAGCAGTGATTGTCTTTGCCTACGAGTGACTCACCCTGAGCACCTACTTCCCACTCTTCGGCGCAAAAGCCGTCTCCGCGGAGCCACTCGGACCCCGCTTCCCAGTGGCGAGTGCCGCCGTGGCCTGCGCCGCCTGCCACCGGAACGATCGCCTCCGGCGGAGGGGATTGCAGGACTACCGACCGGCCTCTCTGCCGCCGCCGCCGCTTCTGTCGGTTCTTCCATTGTCTGTAGCCGGCGGCGATGATCTGACCTGGGGCGTTGTGGTGAGGCAGTGGCAACCGGCCGGCTGAGCTGTCGGCAAGCACCTAAGGCGTAGTGCCTGTGGATGTCTCGTCGCTGGTGGCGGCGTCGACGGCGACGTGCCGCCCCTCCGCCGCTTTACGGGAACCACCACCTTCCCGGTCGTCAGAGTGCGCTGAGGAGTGACGGAGGGGATGGACGTGACATTGGTTGGCAGCCGCCCGTGAACAGTGTCCGGGTACGCGTGATGTGCGCTGGTATTGTACGTTCGCACTTCGAACGGTGAGCCACCTGTTCGTTGCCCACGCTTCTCGCGGCACCGAGAGTGCGTGGGAGGGAGGAACTGGTTGGGGTCATACTGAGAATGAAGCGGAGCGCCAATGGAGCAAGAGCTCGATAGAAAGATACAGAGCAACAACAGAGATATCCCATCTCCGCGAGGCGCCTAGCCAACCTAGGGCGCATCGCCGATGCTGTTGGTCGTCCACGGAAAAAAGGCATTGGTGAAGTACCTCTCCCGCCGACGTTCGTAGGGCGTGTCGGGCGTCGTTGCGGGCGTCCCAAGCAGTCCCCACCGTCTGCCCAGGTCTGCAAAGTCGGGAACCACGTGCTCCAAGCGCACAACGTCCGAGAGCGGTACCACGTCCAGCGCGGGGAAGCCCGTTGTAGGATCCATGACCCACTGGTACCGGCGGCACTTGAACAGGGACAACACGCACGTAGATTGGTGATCAGCCGACTCCATGCGCTGCACGACCAAAACGTCTCGACGCACACCACTCACAGCACGCACAAGCAGCCGAGCAAGGCCCAACCGCTGCTCGGCTCGGTCGCCAGGCACGTCGTAGTATACGTGGTCAAACCACGGCTTGCGGTACAGACTGCGGGCGGCACGGACCAGCTGCGCGACCTTCTTGACACGCCACGGGAGCTTTGCCTCGATTTTGAAGGTGTTAACCACCACCAGGTGTTGCGCGGCCGTGGTGCCGAGAAGCGCAGGTAGCTGCTGCAGTCGCCCGTTGTCCGCCGCCGCGGCGTCTGCAACCGTGATGCGACGCCCCGAAATTCGGATGCGCCTTGGCCTGCGCGCCGGCGCATCCTCTGTGAACGAGCCCACGGCGGCAGCGGCTCGGCTCGACTGGTCAGCGATGCCCACTTGAACGACGTCCCCCGTGTCGTCGACATCAATGTCCTCGTCCACGCCCTCCTCGGAAACGTCCGCCTCGACGTCACCTCCCCTTCCGTCGAAGGAGAGGTCCATCGGTGACCCGTCGTCCTCCTCTGGGAAGCCTCCGTTGAGCCAGTCGCGGTCGCCAATGCCATCCGGATCGCCAACCCCATCACATTCAACGCCGCCAGCTGCAGCAGCCGTTGGACGTGCGCGAGAGCGGATGTCTCCCCCGCCGTGCGCGGCTGCGGCCTTGTCGGCCATGTCCCACTCGATGATGTGAGACAGTGTCTGCTCACACTTGAGCATTTGGATGGTAAATGACGCCTCCTGCTTGTTGGTGTTGGTCCACATAATCTTGCTGAGCTTGTGAAGGGCCTCATTGACGCTCGTGTCCGCCTCGATGACATTTCCCCTGCGCATCAGCTCGTCGTGCAGATGGTATGCCAAGGTGTGCATCTTCGTCGTATTCACCGCACCAAAGAGCACCTGCACGTACTTGGTGACGAACTCGTACGCTTCCTTGGCCAGCTCCTTCGATTCAACTTCGGACAGGGAGTGCCCCTCCTCCTGGTTGTCGCCACAAAGCTTTCCCATTAGGGCAGCCGCGAGGCAGACGACCTCGAGGACGGCGTCATGCGTTGGCTTGTCACCGAAAACCTCCTCGTACTCGTCCGCGACGTCCGCGAGCTTGGGCACAGGGGCGTCGTCCTCCGCCTCCTCGCCTCCTGAGAGCGTGGCGTCCGTGCCCGCGTCACTGTAGCCCGCTTCCGAGGCGCGACTTGGCACGTCACTTGACGCCACGCTGAAGGCGTCATCTTCAGCGACGCTCCCTCCCACTGAGTCGGCCTCAGACTCAGAATCTGCACCACTCTCGTGCACCCGCCGCCGCTTACGACAACTGCCGACAGAAGATGAGTGCTGGCGCCGCTTACGCCCCAAGAAAGGTTCGGTGGATCCGGGCTGGCGTCGGGACACAGCCCCGGCTACCATGTGCATGAGGACGACCAGACCTTGTCGCCAAGAGCGCCCCGTGAACGTTGATTGCTTCGTTCCCCTGCTGACGAGGTATCTGCAAGCTCGAAAAGAAGCACGGCAGCGGAAGAGGAAAAGGAAAGGCACCATTCCCCGTCAGCATTATGAACCATGGGGAGCTCGGGCGGAGCAGAGCCTTGAGCAGTGTCGAACTGATGCAAACAAGAGCGAGATTAAATCAGCAACGCGACAGTGTGCAAACGTACCCTGGTGCCACGGTCGACGCATCTGGCAGTCGTCCAACGTGCCGGGATCGCTCACTCATGGCCACAATCGTCTTCTTCCATGGCCCCCAGCGCGCAAATCCACCCTTGCTCAAAACCTGCCGCAGCGCCGGGATCTTGAGCGCAAGCACACGGATGACTCCCTGCTTCATAACCTAAAAACAGCAAACAGGACACAGACCGAGATCATAGGCATCAGACAGAGGCGCGTTGAGACTGTTAGTACGTGCACGCTCCTCACTGCAGAACGCCCGCGGGGGATGCCAGTAAAAACAGCATGGCTGCAGTAGACAAACGAACGCACACCACTACATGTAGAGAGCAACGTACATGGAGCATATCAAAACCAAAGATGTCGTACAGACCCAGCGAGCCGGTACCCAGCCCGTGGACAGCGGCGAACAGCGGCACAATACGCACAATGGACGTATGCTCGGACAGTTTCTCCAGCTTGGCGCGACCGCAGCCGCCCTTGAAGAGCGCCGCGGCCTGCAGCTGCAGCTCCACATTGTCCAACACTTCCCTGCGGTGGGCGTCGGCGCCAGCGCACCCCGCGACGGCCTTTTTAACCATGCGATGCGAGCACTGGTACGTGCAGCCACTGAGCTTGAGACCGAGGATGTGCCGCTCCTCGGGTTGGTCTGCGGCATACAAGACGATGCGCGGCACGGCGAGGATGGGCCCTTCTCCAGGGAGGCGCCACAAGGCACCCTCAGCGCTGTCGGTGATGACCTGATCCAGCAGCACGGCCAAGCAGCGCTGCAAAATCTCGTCCCGCAACATCCGGACACGGGCGACCTCGTCCTTGTCCTCGCTCTGAGCCTTGATGAAGGGGATGTAACCGACGGTCAACCACTGCACTTTGCCTGTCACAATGTTTGGGAACCGCACGCGGATCGGGTACGCATAGTGTGCTGCACAGAAGAACCACAACTGAGCACGTAACCAAAGGGACAGCGGCAGGATGAAAAGAATGAGGCTCTCCTGCTGTCAGAGTCGTGCGGCGGCGAATGACAAACAAAGACCGAGAGAAAAGGAACGTATTGACGTTGAGCCGATAGGTCAATAGATAACGCGCCCACCAAATCAAAGAAATACGTACCATTTTTCCAAGACACCAGCGTCGCGTCCGAGAAGAGCTGAATGGCGAGGGTGAACACCTTCAGCAGCGTTCCGTTGTAGGTCTTGTTCGCGTGGATCTGATCCACGTCTGTCTGCTCCGTCAGGTACACGTCGCTGTTGAGCGAGTTGGAGAGCAATACCGAGCCGTCCGCCGCCAGGAGGCGCTTCCCTCTCAAGCAGAGCGCCGTCGCCTTCATGAAGGCCTCCAGCGCGACGACCATAACGTCCCGGCTGTAAAAAAGGAACACCAAGTCGCCGTCGAACATCTCGGTCTTCCGCCACTGCTGCTCAGCCAGGCAGCGGTTGGCTTCACCGTCGAGGGCGTTGACAAACGAAGAGGCCGTCGGAAACGCCGACTCGACAGGCCCCGCCATTGTCTGCAGCCGCTCCAAGGCGAGCAGCACCGCGTCCATTGTCCGCTTGCGCTTGCTGGTATGCTTTCTGCCCCGACTCGGTGAGCCAGTGGCTCTGTTGGTGGCGCGGAACCTCGAAGAGTGGGGCACCTCGTCACGAGTCGTCGGCGACGTAACTCGCACGCGTGCCGACGGAGGTTGGGCCCCCCCCAAAAGGCCGTCATCCGGTCCTCGCGCAGCGCCATCCCGACCAGAAGAAGTGTCACATCGACTCTCCGCGGCGTCACCCTGAACCGCGGTAGTGTCACCGCGGCGACCGTCGTGAGCGCGGTCGACTGCCGGGCATGGGACAGAAGTATCGTCGTCCGACATTAAAGCAGCAAACACGTCAGCATCGTTGGGACTTGCCGTAGACATGAGCATGGATAGCGCCGTTTCAAGCAGCTTTTTGTTACACTTGAGCTGCCGCTTGGTGCGCGTCTGACGCGTGGGCCGCGATGACCGCGGCGGTGTAGCTCCGTGGGCAGGCCCGCAGCCGCCGTCATCTGCGATGCTGCCGCCATCACTGGCTTGGCGGCGTGTGCCGCCGCAATGTACAGACGGGCTCGCGCCGACCGTCTCGTCTTCCTCAGACTCCTTCTCTGACACATCTGCCAAAACGACGCGCACCATCGACGCGGCGGCACGCTGCATGCGCAATGCCGCACGCTCGGCAAGAACCGTGGTGTGGTAGTAGTCCTCGCGCGCCTTGACCGACAAGCCCTTTCCCCCAGCGGAGAGCGCAAACATACGCATCGCCTTGAGCTCCTCGGTCACAAAGAGGGGCTGGCGGCCAGCCTTGGTGGGCGTGGCCACGGGATGCGTGCGCTCCAGGTCTCCGAACGCCTTGTAGTAGGCATGAGCCTGGCCAGGCGTACCGGTGACCCCCGCGTTGCCGTCGAGCCCGTCGTCGGCGCCCCCGCCTGGCCATGCAGAACTTCCGCCTGCAGAATCTAAGCCCTTGTTACCGGGCTCCACCTCAGCGTTGCCCGCACCGCCAAGCCCTGCCGAGTCAATGGCCGGGCGCCGCGAGCCATCTGATCCCGCTGCAGCGGTAGAGGAAGACAATGGCGTGCCACCGGCTGGCGCAAGCGCCACGGCCGGGAAAGCCAGCCCATGTAGACCGGGCGCAGGCGTGACCAGATGGGTACCGGCCTGCTCCGCGTGGTATTGCAGCTTGTGCTGGATGAGGTTGGCGCTGAAGCGCACAGGTTGGAGGCAGATGTCGCAGATCATACCCGGGTCTTGCACCGCCGCGTCGTCAATCACATCAGTGGCCGCGTCTTCCATCGTGTCCACCGCCGCGTCCCATGTGTCCTCTCCCATGCGCTGGCCTCGGCGGAGGAGGGGGACGACGCGCTGGGCGACGGGGGAGGGGGCGGGGGGGCGCGCCCTGGCGGGGGGGGGTGGGCGTGGGGCGCGTCCCGCGCGACGCTCTCAAGTGCATGTAACAGGCCCGTGTACCCAACGACGGGGTGCTCTGCGCCGACGTCGGAAAACAGCGGCAGCGATGGCTCCGCCTCGGCAAGCGCCCGGGAATGGTCACCCTGCCACGAGGTTCGACGGGGCGGGGCAGGCCGGGAAGGAACCACCGTCGGCCGTCCATCGAGAAAACTCCCGCTCCCCGCAACACGTGTGGCTGTAAATCCGCCCTCTCGGCGGTTGGGGAATGGCGCCCGCTGCAACAGCCATGCCGCAGCAGCGGCTGCCACGCCGCGGCGGCAGTGGACACAGTGCGGCTCACCTTCATTCTCGCCACAGCCCGCAGAACGGGCGTGTGCGTGCCGGCATGCAGTCGATCGGGGAATGGCACGCCTAGTTTGGAAGGTGTAGAGCGGTCGGCCGGAAAACCGGAGCGGGACAGGCAGAGCCGGCGCGCCACGCGGGAGGGGGGAAGAACAGCCGACGCAATGGTACAGCCCACGGCCTCGGCGGGTTGGCGACCCGCCGAACGATGGCAGTCCCCACGGCCACATGGGTTGGCCGTCCGGTGGGCGTCACCACAACCCCCGCAGCAGCGGCGCCAGTCGCCACAACCGCGCGGCAGCTCGCGAGTGGCGTCCGCGGCCAACGCGTCCACGGCCTCCCGCAGGCAACGGTGCGTGGCCGCCGGACGTCGTGTGGCCGCCGGGCG
>Ga0114957_1005835_pt1 | contig 10067 bp, 14 predicted proteins | sample BantaG_FD_87175 | JGI IMG/M metagenome (GOLD analysis project Ga0114957, IMG submission 87175) | Marine algal microbial communities from Bantry Bay, Ireland - BantryBay_4 metaG | ecosystem: Host-associated > Algae > Red algae > Unclassified | place: Bantry Bay, Ireland | collected 2014-11-21 | reverse complement strand
GGCAAAAAGCCACGGGGGGGCGCTCGGGGTCCGGGGGGGGGACGCGGGCCGAACACGACGGCAGAGAAGGGGGGGGGGGGGCACCCGCCGAGGGCGGAATCTCTGCCGTGACCGTCTGGAATGTCCTCGGGGTCGGAGGCGGCCTGTACATCGGCAACGCGGGCGATGCGGACGGCGGTCGCCGGCCTCGCAGTGCGAGCCAGCATATTGGCCGACCTTACCAAGCGGATCAAATGGCCAAGACGCGATGGAGGGTGAGAGGCGGCGTCGCCGGACTTAGAAGGAGTAGCGGCTTGTGCAGCGACACGGAGCCGTCGATAACGGCCACGCTGTCGTCGGTCGCGGGTGGGGCGACGGCGGTCGAGCGCGAGGGTCCGCCGCAGTGGCCTTTCCGGGGCCGGGAGCCAGCAGGCCTGCGCACCCCACCCGCATCACAAGGCGCGCGCGCGCGCGTTGTGGGCGGAGGAGAAGAGAGACTACTTTACAACGCCAGGCACGACGGTCGGCTCTGCCGGTGAAGCACCGAACTTCGCGAGGAGCCGCTCGGCCGCAAGGCGGTGGCGGCGCGACACCAGTGGTGCCGAACCTACAGTGCCACACGGACGGCGGCGGGTTGCCAACCGCGCCTTCGGGTCGAATGGGAGGGGGAGAGGCCGGGCTGCCACACGATATCCACTATTTTTTCCCACGCGTGCGCCGCCCGCGCGACGGGCGGCTCGCGCATGAAAACGCCGGCTACCATTGTAGCCGCGGCCATGGCTCTTGCGCGCGGCGATGCCACCACGCCGTCCCCCTCTGCACGGCACGCGCCGCGTGGACAGGCACGCGCGTGTGCGGTGCGCCCGCGCGACCGCGGGTCGACCGCCAGACCCCTCAGCCGTCGTAGTGAGGCGGGCGTGCCAACATCGCAACAGCTGGCGACACCAACGCTGCCCCAATGCGAGCTGAGGCGGCGAACAACCGAATGGCAGGTCAATGAGTTCGGGCTTGCCGGTCGCCAACGAAACCCTACTAGGGAAGTCATGTTCGAGCGTCGAACTTTTACTGGAACACAGGACAAATGGTGTGGCATGTGCTTGGCCAATGAAATGGTCGTGTCATGGGAATAATATTTCTGACAGATGTGTAACCCCAACGTTAACGAGCATCCCGAGCCAGAAGCGAAACAGTCGAGCGTCGAGGAAAACGGCTGACAAATAATCAAGGGTCCGAGCCAGATACCGACTACAGAGAGGAACGCAAGAGTCGTGGAGGAAGCTTTCTTCGTGGTTTTGTGTCTTACGCCCAAACTTCACCCAGCACAACTGGCCCTACCTGGAGCCTGGCGCGCTGCGCGTGGGTCACAGCGCGATTCTACGCTGCATCTGAAGGTTGAACTGGTTGTCGGTGCAGCAATCTGGCAGATTGTGTCAGGGTTGTAAGTTCAGGTTGAACATAGATTTGGTTCAATTACAAAGGTTCATTAAGGTTGAATGACCGGAACCAACCCAAACCAAAACGCTGAACGATTTACGATTCTTGGTGGGCTCGAGTCCAGTGCGTCAATTTTTGGAGAACAGTTGTACTTCTGAATCAGACAAGAGCGCGATATGTTGGTTATCAAGGGTATATCCCAAGTCGATTTTCGGATGGGCGACGGACCACATTGATTGGTACCAGCCATTTGGGTGCGGCGGCACGCGCGCCCCGGCTGTGGGGACACCAGCCCGGGCCTTGGTGGGGCGCAGGCTGTGACTTGGCCGGCCCTGCCGCAAGAACGACCCTCCTTTGCCTGCCCCGCACTCTTCACAACCCTTAGCACACGTCCCTCTTCCGCTCCTCTTGCCTCCCCTGCTAGTGCCGCTTGGCAGCATTGCTTCTCATCTTGTGCCCGCTAGGCACCGCTGCCCGCCCTACCCACCAATGCCCACCCATTCCAAGCCCGCCAATAGTACCATGTCAGCCGCCGGCCGGGTTCCATCCCGTTCGCTGGCGCGAGGCGCCCGTCGCCCGTCCTCCCGCCCCCACCCCCTATCGCTCATCCTGCCCGCCCCTCTTTTGCCCTGCACTCGGGCCAACGCTTCAAGACCTCCTTCCCTCCCTCTCCGCGGTGGTGGGGTTGCTTGTGGGGGCGGCAAGCGACGATGGTGATACCCGCGACGGCGGCGCGTACCGACGGTGGCGAGAGGCGTCGGTCGTGGAGGTGACCACGTCGTCGACGGCATACGATAGTATCCGTATTGTCGACGGCGCCGGTGGCGATGCTTGCGGTGGCGGCCGGCACTAGCCGCGGAAGTGGCGGGAGGCGGCGGCGGCGGCGGCTGCGGCGGCGGTGCCTTGTGTGGCTGCCGTCAGAGGCGGTGGTGGTGGCGGCGGTGGTGGTAGACTTCCTCCGCGCTGCTACCGCGGAGTATCGGCGGCCGTGTGAGCGTTGGCTGTTGGCGTTTGCGTGCGTGTTTTTCCTCCTCCACGCGCACGGGCAGGGCGAGAAGGGCGGGATGAGTTGACTCAGGGGGGTTCGCTCGCTACAACCCTGCTGTCCCTGCCTGCACTGTGCTTCGCTCTCTTCTTCGCGCTCGTTTTGTTCGATGTCCCCTCTACCATGAGTGGATCTCGCGTTTCTCACGATACCTCGCCACCCTCCGCACATATGCGATCATTTAAATGCCTTTGCAGAGCTCTCGATAGCCGCATCCTGCCTGCCGTCACTTCAGGTCACTTTGCAGCCTGTTTTTGTGCCTTGTGTCTCGTCGCACATCTTCTCTCTGTTCTCTTCTCTGTTCCAACCCGCCCGCCCGTCCGACGTTCTGTCTGTGCTTTGTAGCTGGCTACCGGCCACCGAATGTGACACGTGTTCCGTTCCTCACTAGCGTCACTCTTGGTCAAGGTGGGGATGGGCGTGGATAAATCTGAGTAAGAAAGAGACGAGCGGCAGCGCTACGCACCCGCATCACGCCCCAGTCGCCATGCGCCCGTTGGAGTTGGACATTTTTGACGAGAAACAAGACAGGGTGACGCGTGTTGCGCTGTAGGTGTGGCTAGAAAATTCCAACGACGAAGAGAACACAAAAGTCTTTTAATACTATCATGTTTGCCATGAGAAAGGCCACCAGAGAGGGGGAACGACATTGTCGGCCGAGCGCGACAGCCTCAAAAGCCACCTCCAGCTCAGCCACCGCGACGCCAGCAGCGGTCCCTCTATCTGCCACCTCCACCCCCGAAACCGCACCGCCGCCAACCACGAAGCGCACCTCGTTGACGCTGACCCGCTGCACACCGTCGCTTGTCGTGTCGTCGACTTTATCCCGCCTCTCGCTGTTGCGGTCAGCTGCATCGTGCCCTTCGATACAGACGTCAGCGTCGGCGGCGGAACGGCCTCTGCAGTGGCAGTGGCGATCGCGCCGACGCCGCTTTCGCACCCTCCGCTACCAGGAGCACCCTCTCCTTTAATGCAGTGGCGCCACGCAGGCCGCCCATGGCGTCGCCTTCTCCCCACCGCCCGCCGTTGCCGTTGCTGTCGCCGTCGCCGTCCACCCCGATGGATGCCGCGACAGGGACGGCTGGCGGAACAACAAAATGGTCGTAGTGGCCGCGGCCCGCACCAGCGACGAAAACGCTCGAGCACACGGCGTCGGCGGCGCCACGCGACGGTACGCGCGAAACCACAGCAGCAGCGATTGGGTCGCCGCCGCCGCGGCGCCGCCACCCTCGTCACAACGGCGACCAACGCCCAGGTAGCTACAAGGCCGCACAACGCGGCCGCGGCCAGCCTGACCGCCGGCAACACCCCAGGCACATGGCCGCCGCCGCGCGCAACGTCCGCCTCGTAATGGTCTTCTGGTTGCCCGCTGTCGCAGTGGACGTGGACGTCGGCGGCGGCAGGTTCGGCGTCGCCGTGTGCCGCCGGTGGCGGTTGTGACCGCCCAAAGAAAGAATGGCAGGTCTGTCGTCGGTTTTGTCGTACGACGGTGATGGCGCCGCCGAGGTGGCGGCGATCGCGCTGCCGCTTGAATCGGCCAAACCAGCACCACGAAAAGCGGTCCTTCTCTGCTCCACCGGCGCCGGCTCCCCCAGCGGCCCCACCCCCCCCGCCACAGCTTTGCGACCGCCCATCACGTACACCGCGTCCGTGTTGCGGCCGCCCCGTGGCATTCTGCTACCAGCTGCCGCCGGACCGCCGTCATTGTCCAGAAAGCCGCATTGCCCTCCGCATCCTCGCCCTGGTCCTCGCCGCCGTCCCGCCCCACGCCCGACCACGATCGCGCGGTCCTTGCGGGGGCGATAACGACGCCGTCGCCGTCGCGGTGACGATCGGCTTTGCTGCCACCGCCATCACAGCGAACACACCGCCGCCGACCGACCAATTTGCAAGCGTGCGGGCTCGTCAGGCGCGACGCGCAATTGGCGTCGGGTAGTCGTTTTTCAATTGCGACAGGACTGCTTTCGTCTTGCTGGTGCCCGATCCGTAACGCTGCTTCAAAAAAGAAACGACGCCCGCCACCCCCACCGCGCTGCCACGACTCGTGTATTCAACCTCAAACGCGCGGTAGAGCGCCGCGCGCTCCGAGTAGAGGTTGGACAGGCGCTTCCTTGCCCCCTCCCGTAGCCGCCAGTGGTCGCCGAAGAGCTTCTCCAGGTCCCAGATGGCCACGCGGCCATCCATCCCGACCGCGTACTCGTCGAGTGCCATATTCCAGTTGAGCCCGTACCCCATGGGCAGGAGTGGCACGTACTCGTCCGACGGCTCAAAAACTGGCACGCCCATAAGCTTGCCGGCAGCCTGCAGCGTCCGCACGTGCTATCGGTCGGCCGTCAGCCGCGCCGGTGCGCGCGCCGGCAATGCTGCCGCCACAGGGAGCACAGCCGGTACCGATGCGCTATTCAAAATTTGCGCTGACGAGGATCCAGGGAGGGGCGGGGGTGGCGCGCAGACCAGCTCCTGCCGCACCAGCTCCCGCGCGCGGGGGTCCCGCAGCACGTCGTCCGTGACGAGGCGTGCGAGCAGTTCGCGCATCCGCCGCAGGTCCCCTTCCACAAAATCAAAGCGTGTGTCCTGGTGCGACGGCGCGTCGCCCGCAATGGCAGAGTCTTGTGCCAGCACCCTGCTCAGCCCCACATCCACGTGCTGCTTTTTAGCCACGACGCCCTCATCCATCTGGTGAGACAAGCGACGCTCCATCTCCTTACTCTTGGCTGCGCTCGCCGCTGACACGGTCTCCATCGCGAATCGAACGGCCGTGGCAAGCGAGGGTAGTACCTGCTGCAACGCACTGGCGGCCGTGTCGCCCACAGCCGCGAGTTCCCGCGCCATCGTCACGCGGTAAGATGTGAAAGTGGGGTTGTTGAGCAGGGGGTGGCGGTGAAGGATCGAAGTGGAGAGGATACTGGCCGAGGATAGACGGGCGGCCCATGACTGGAAATACGCCGACCGGCACCACCGCACCAACGCCAAGAAATCCCGCAGCGCCTCGTCCTTCACCATGTGGTCCCTCGATATGCGCTCGCCCAGCGCCTTCTCTGCGTCCTCCAACCAGGGGAAGAGGGTGTCCTGCAGCGCTTGCGGCACAGAGACATTCAGGCGGGGGGTGAAGGGCGACGGACAATGGGCTGGTCGCCCCGACAATGCGTTGGCCATGGCCGGGTTGGGGATGGCCGCCTCGTAGGTGCCGCCGCCAATCATGGCCGACCACAAACCGTGCTCCTTGATGTGGCTCTCGACAGCGTCCCGCTTCATGCCCATCTGCGCCGCCGCGTGGCGGCCGAGGTGGGTCTTGGCCGCCCATTCGGGCACCCCTTGCGCCATTGGCACCTTGCCGAGGCGTTCGTTGTGGATTCGTAGCTCATTGCCTTCGTTTGATCGCCGTTCGGGCCGGGCACGACCAGGCACCGCTGCTACTCGCGGAAGCCAACGTCCGTGTCTGCTTCCTAAAAGTTCGCCGGCTTGACGCCGGCCGCGAAAATCGCCTCGTCGTTGGGCATGAAGACGGGGGCGATGTCGACGGGCGGTGTCGACGCGTCGGTACGCGGCCGATGGCACCAGGAAAACAGCGCGTCCGCGATTGCCGCCACCTGACACACCCACGGATCCACGTGTGGCAGCGCACCGATGCACCGCACCACCCCCTCAGTCGTTTTGGTCGCCGAAGTGTACGTGCAAAAGCATTTTGGGCTCCTCCGTCCCGGCCGCCGCGAACATTCCCGTGAACTGGTGCACGGTCAAGTCGCTCCACGCAAGGGCACGCGTCGAGGCCCGGCGCGCCTCGAGAGCAAATTTCACGGTGAAGAGCGTGCTCAGAATCGACTCCGTGCGGAAGTTCAGCGCCGTCGTCGGCTCCAGCAGGAGGGCTTTGTTGACTCCACGCCGCCTCTCGTCCGACATGGTTGCGTCCCGCTTTCCCAGCGTCTTGGCCACCCCCGCCGCGTTCTTCTGCAGCATCCGGTCCCTCTTGCGGTGCTCCACCACCGCGACGGCCGGGTGGAAGCAGCCGGCCGAGTAGAACTCGTCAGCCGCCCAACTCTTACAACACGAGCACGTGGCCGTGCGCCACAACAGATTGAATAGGTGTGCGACCTTAACCAGCGCATTGAGAGTGCCCTGTAACACATGGTGACTTACCAGCTTTCCAGCGCCCCCCGCGTCGCCTGCGCCGCGCGCGCCGCTGGCGCGCGCCGCGTCGCCCGTGCCGCCCGCAGCCCCCGAGCCGCCCGTGCCGCCCGCTCCTCGCGCGCCGTCCACATGGCGCACGCCGGCCGCGCCGCCCACGCCCCCCGCTCCGGAACTGCCGCCCACGCCGCCTGTGCGGCTTGCGCCGCCCTCTTTGCCTGCACCCCCCGCGCCGCTCGCGCATTCACTGCCACCTGCGCCTCGAGCGTCGCCCACGCCGACCACACTGCCCGCGTCGCCCGCGCACCCAGCGCCGTCCGCTCCTCCTACGCTGCCTGCGCCGCCCGCGCCGCCCGTGCCGCCCGCACCCCCCGCATCTCCCGTGCCGCCCGCTCCTCCCGCCCGGCCCACATGTCCCGCGCCGGCCGCGATGTCCACGCCCCGCACGCCGGCCCCGCGGCCCACGCCGCCCACGTCGCTCGCGCCCCTCGCGCCGCTCACCCTGCCAGTACCAGAGGCGCCACCTGCGCCGCCCGCCACGGCGGGGGGAGGACTTTTGCGGGCGCCCGCCCTCCGTGCATCGCCACCAGACAGCGGTGCCGCGCCGCGTCGTCGCCCAGCGCCTGGTCCCACCACGGGCGCCCCTCCTGGTGCCCGACGTTGATCCAGCAGCGTGGTGCTCGGCGGTGCGCCATCAGGAACGAAAGGAGAGGAAGTAGCGGACCCCGCACTAGGAACGGCAGACGTTGTTGTGGCCGTTCTGGGGGGGGGGGGCGACGGGGGGGGGAACAGACCGCAGGGCCCCAGTGCTCGTCTTATTCAGTCCCAATTCGGCCAATCTGCCGCCTGCTGCCACAGCAGCTGTCCCTAAAGCGTGCCCCCACCCACTTCCCGAAGGCGCCCGCCATCCTTGCTCCCCCGGGGACTCTCCGGCTGGCCGCAGGCAGCCTCCCCCCCGCCTCGCACGCTTGGATACGGGCACCTCCGCGTCGTCATCACCATGCTCCAAGGCGTCGTCGCTGCTGCTGCACAGGTCCCCCCCATTGCTGTCGTTTCTCGCGTTCGCGAGTGAGGTTGTCGTTGCGCGTCGCCGCCGCTGCGCCGACATTACAGAGCGGACGATGCGGCGCGTCGCCTCGGCCTCTAGGTAGCTGACGACCACGTGGCGGCTCAGTGGCAGCAGGGCGGTGGTCGGGTTGGCGGCGCCCCACGCGCAAAACCCTGTCGATGTAACAAGCGTAGGTCCTCATGGTAGTCTTGGCGCCGCCGTGCGTGGCGCTGACGGTGTGCTTCTGGTAGTTGTTGGTGATGGCGGTGTGCACGGTCTTCACCAGATGGTGGGCGTCCCGCTCCGCCACGTGCAGCGCCTGCAACACCGCCAGCCTCGTACACGCCTTGTCCAATCGGAATGCGGAGCAGTAGTTGGCAATATTGACGATTGCCTCGTACGCGCCGCGGTCCGCCTTTGCCTGGGCGGCGGACCTCCCATCGCCGGAGGGGACGCCGCTGCCCTTGTGGCTGTCGCCCAGCGGGCCGCTGCGGTTGTCGTCGCAGAACAAACACCCCAGTTGCATGAGCCGCCCCCCGACTTCGGGCTTGTTGAAAAAGAGACGCGAAACGAGATTCATCGCGGTGTACTGCCGCCGCCCGTCAACAAAGTTGTGGTGGCCAGCCGAGAGCTCCGCAACCACGCCCCCAATGTGTCCACCGTGTAGGTGAACGGCAGGTGGCAACGCTAGGTCACGCGGAGTGCCAGTACCCCGCGCGCGCAAAGGGGTGCCCATCCGCGCATCAGGCTCTGGTAGAGCTGCCATGGGCGGCGGGAGAGTAGAATAAAGTGGCGTACGTGCTCGAAATGCGCAGCGCTTGGTGGGGGCATAGGGAGAGGGGGGGGAGAACGGAGTCTACCGCCCGTGCCAACACCGGCGCCGTGCTGGCGACGGCCACGCGCGGGTGAGTGCGGCATTCCACGCGCAGGCGCGCTCCGCTGCCGACCTTGACGGCGCTCTGTGCACCACGGCACTGCAACCTCTAAATGCCTTCGCTGCATTGTCCGAACGAAGAACAGTCACAGTGTAGAAGAGGAAAAAGGTAGAAAAACGCCACAAAAACAAGTCTCCCGCGTACGGCGTCTACGTTATTCACTCTCGAGGGGGCGCTTCCGCGCGTCGACGAAGCGGCAATTGCAGCGCGCACACGCCCCGGCGCCTCCTCTGGGGGTCGGGTGAAACCAGCCAACGCCCCTCCGCTTCCTGGAAGCCCCAAAGGCCTCTCTCGGAGCGCGCTGCCGGTCCAGCACAGCAGTGAAAACGGGTGGGGGCTCTGAAAAATGTGGGGCGGAGGCGGGTGGCATGGCCCGGCTGTTCAAACCGCGGCAGCTTGCGGTCTGCCGTCGCCATCTCGCTTCCTTCAGCGTTCCTGAGCTCCGTCCCGCTGGGACAGAACGCCCGCCCTTCACACGTACCGATGAAAAGAAGTCTTGTAGCTCGACATGGCGCGACGCGCTCGTCTGCTGGCAAAGAAAATGGCATCTACGTGCGCAGCCAGCCGGTGTCCGTGCGCCAGCCGGTCTCTGTTGTCCACCTTGTCCGGCAAAGCCACTCAAACTCTGGTGGGGGTCGGGCCCGACACCCCATTGCTGGGGAGACGTGGACAACCCCGCGGTTCTCCGTGACCGCGCGGCGGGGGCCACCCATGACGCGCGCGCGCGCTCGCCTCGGTCGCGGTCACGACCGCGGGCGCAAGTCTGACGGCGCGTCCGACACACACCGAAAGCGGCGGTGCGGGCGCCGTTTGGCGCCATGGAATTAAGTGGGTCCCCCATCCGCACATTCGAATCACATACCCAGACCACCAAGCCCGTCCCTGCGCCAAAGCCCTCCTTTCCGCTGTCAGGGGTTCAGACGGATCTGTAAGCAGTCCGACTGCCGGACCAGCGCGGATCCGACACCCCGAAATGTCCGTCGACGGTGGGATATGTTGTGATTGGTGCTCTACTGGCATCTGTCAGTGTCATTCGAAAAGGCGGTTGTTGTTTGCGCGATCCTTCCTGTTCACATCGGCGAAACTTTTGAAAAATACTTCGAACACGCACTATCGAGTATGCGCTAGTGCATGTGGGGCTCGGCGTTGCTGCCGCGGGGGGGGCCGCCCTGTGACTGACGCGCCTACGTTGGTGGCAGCGGTTGTGGACTGACGCGACTGACGCGTACGCGGCGGTGCTCGTCGCGGCAACGGCGCCATTGGGGGGTGGGGCGAGGCTGGAAGCTGAAGTGGCGAGGCTGGCCGCCTCCGCCGCCACGGGGAACCTGGACGTCGCCGCTGCGCGGCGGCAGTGGGGCGGAGGAAAGAGAAGGGGGGTTCGGACGATAGTGGCTGCCGCTGCCCGAGGCGCACGTGCTGGGGTACGAGGCGCAGGATTGACACGCGTGCGGGGCTAAGGGGGTGGAGGCGGGTCGTGGGGGCGAGGGTGGGGGTGCGGACG
>Ga0114957_1005833_pt1 | contig 10067 bp, 11 predicted proteins | sample BantaG_FD_87175 | JGI IMG/M metagenome (GOLD analysis project Ga0114957, IMG submission 87175) | Marine algal microbial communities from Bantry Bay, Ireland - BantryBay_4 metaG | ecosystem: Host-associated > Algae > Red algae > Unclassified | place: Bantry Bay, Ireland | collected 2014-11-21 | reverse complement strand
GCATCTACCAGTTGTTTTTTATGTCGCTGTACAAAATCTCCAAAGGTTACAGCACCTGTATTTTCCATGGCACCGGACACAAAATCTTTAACTACAATCTGTGCATATTTATCCCAAGGAAACGGATACTTTAATTTATCAGAGAAAAAATCTAACATTTCTGGAGTGTGATTAAATATAGCTTTGGCATCAGCCTCATATTCTGGTTCTACATAATACATGACATCTTTACCCTTCCATTTTTCTGTAACTACTGCAAACTCTCCAACACCGATCATAAATAAATAAGGTGCATGGGGTTTATCTTGTTTCCAATAGTCGGTGCGTGTTCCGTCTGTATTTTTTTTCGATGAAATCAGTTTGCCATTTGAGAGGGTGGCGTACTTATCCTGAACCGTTAGTTTTATTTCTTGTGTACACCGCTCATTAGGTTTATCCACTGTCGGAAACCAACGACTGTTATTTTCCGTTTCTCCCTGGGTCCAGATCTGTTGAGGTTTATCGGGATTAGTGTTTAAAGGATTAATAAAAAACAATCCTTTTTCAGAAGTGATCGCATCAGAAGATCCTGCAGGCGTCTCTTCTGGTTTGGCCGTATAATGTATATCTAACTCGATAAGATTATCTCGAGATAGCGTACGACCCAGATAAATTTTAATGTCTGCTCCGTCGTAATCATATTTTAATATTTTTCCATTCCACTTAATATGATGTATATCAAAACCCACAGCATCCAACATCACAAAATCAGTATTATAAAAATAGGGTCTAACTGTTATCATGGCTTTTCCTAATACATGTTGTTTTTGCCAGTCAAAGGATAGATCTAATGAAGTATGTATAACATCTATGGTTCTTTCTGCAGAACCTCTAAATACTTCTAATTCATAGTCGTTATCATCTGAAGCAACTTTAGGGGCTGAAACGGTCATAGTGTCTAGCATGCGTTCTTCGATCGGTTCAGCGACCATAAGTTTATCGGATGTTTTACAACTAAATAGTAAAGCAATAATAGAAAGTAAAAGGAAATTACGCATGGTCTGTTTTTTATTTAATTAATTCTAGTTCTCAAAGTATAACTAAAAAACTAGTTATAATACTATTTTAGTATTTAAAGCATTGTTTTTCTAAAAGATGCAAAACTAATAAAGAAAGTACAAGTTTGTTGGATTATATTAATTCGTGAGTTGAAACAAACTTTCATTCACAACATTGTGAGAAATAGTTTTGTTAATTTCTAATATAATACCTTATGAAAAGCTTACCTCCCGGTCAAAAGGAATCATCTATTTTTCCCCGTTTTGGGCTTCCACTATACGCTAATAGGTTTCCTAAAGATCCTCATAAAATAGATATTTCTATTGGAGGTGATTTAGACGAATTTGAGATTTCAGATGAGCTACATTCTCTTAATCGAATAAATCAGATATCGGACTTTCATTGTGTTACTACATGGAGTAAGTTGAATAATAACTGGAGTGGTTACCGATTTAATGACTTTTATACAGAAGTAATATTACCTAGAGTTTTCCAAGACATAACCTTTGTGGTCCTTAAAGCACATGATGGTTATAAAACTAGTTTGCCATTAGCCGATTTATTGCAACAAAATGTTTTGCTTGCTGATCGATTAGATAACCTACCGCTCTCCATAGAGCATGGAGCACCGATTAGAATAGTTGCTCCAGATCATTATGGATACAAAAACCTTAAGCATATTAATAGGATTGAATTTTATGCAGAGGAAAAAAAAGTTAAACAGGGATATCTACGATTTATGGATCATCCTAGAGCAAGAGTTGCTGCGGAAGAAAGAGCGAGAAGTGGACCGGGAGTTCTGTTTAGATGGTTATATAAGTTAGGAATTAAAAATACTATTAAGGATTTTGAAAAAGCAACAGCAGAATATCGGGCAAAAATGAGACGTGAGGTTTGAGAAATAAACCATTTCCTAAATCTCAAGCTAATTTATGGTTACTAGGACTAAGATATCTACACTTCGCTGATTGCATTAGATATGAATAAGGACCAAATTTAGAAATTAGAAGCCAGTTTATACAGCAACACTATATTCGCGTAAAGCGTCATTTAAAGAAACTTTCTTATCCGTACTCTCCTTACGTTTTCCTATGATTAAAGCACAATTAACGTTAAATGTACCTGCCGGGAAATCCTTTGAGTATGAGCCAGGGATAACAACAGACCTTTCTGGTACCTCCCCTTTAATTGTAATAGGTTCTAATCCCGAGACATCTATGATATGGGTAGACTGAGTTAGTGTTACTCCTGCAGCTACTACAGCTTCTTTTCTCACCCTTACTCCTTCTACTATAATCGATCTAGATCCAATAAAGCAATCGTCTTCGATAATAGTCGGCGTAGCCTGTAAAGGCTCTAAAACACCACCGATTCCAACTCCACCAGAGAGATGCACGTTACGACCGATTTGTCCACAAGAGCCTACGGTTGCCCATGTATCGACCATAGTCCCCGCACCTACCCATGCACCTATATTTACATAACTCGGCATCATTATAACTCCTGGTTCTAAATAAGCTCCGTGACGAGCAATTGCATGAGGCACGACTCTAACACCTTGCTTTGCATAATTTTTTTTGAGTGGTATTTTATCATGAAATTCAAAAGGTCCAACTTCTATTGTCTCCATTTTAGAAATAGGGAAATATAATACCACACCTTTTTTGACCCAGTTGTTTACTTTCCATTTATCCCCATCTGGTTCTGCAACACGTAGCTTTCCTTTATCTAATAATTCTATCAGCTCACGAATACTTTCTTGAGTGGAAGTCTCTTTTAGTAGTTCACGATTTTCCCAGGCTGCTTCTATGGTATTTTTTAAATCTATCATTTAATATAAAAATCTAAATGCAATAATTTGAGCAATAAAACCTATTAAGAATCCACCCATAACCTGATTCCGGTTGTGGGCATTTAAATATAATCTCGATGATCCCACAAGCCCAGCTAAAAGTATAACTGAAAAAACGAGTAGATCTGGATGTATTTTATAATGGCCAAGAGTTCCTAATTGGAGAACAAAATAATCGTAAGAAAATAAAAAACGAATCAACAAAATAGCGGTAACAAAACCTCCCATCCCGACCGCATGTAAACTTACTTTGCTGAAGTTATTCATAAAAAAGGCCATGAATAATCCGATTGTCGAACCTAATACCAATAAGGAAAAGGCTTTAGGAATAGCTGGATTTTGATAAATGTTTACATATAGCCATAAGTAGAACAAACCTGTTCCGATCAATGGACCGATTCTTTCCATCCGATCTTCTAATTCTAAACTTTTAATAAAACCTAAGAAGCGTAACATTATAATTACGACTAGTGGAAAAAGTATTGAAAGAAACATTACAGAAATTAATACTAATCCTTTTCCTTTTGCATCTTGTACACTAAACAGGTAAGGGTTTACCGTAAATAGAATCAATAACAAATAGGTAACCACAAAGAGCGGATGAAATAAAAGAGAAATTAATTTTGCAATCGGTCTAAGCATTAAGCTTTTTTAAAAGGAAATACAAAAGTACAGACTTTATGATATTTTTAAGACCTAACTTTGTCCTTTAAATCGTGTTATTATGTAATAGCATAGTTATGAGAAAAATAACATACATATTAGCCCTTGTACTTTTTTCCTTTAGTCTTACCGCTCAGGATTCGACTAAAGTCAATAAAATTGATCGGATTGTTAATGCCAGTGGGGATACAACAACCATTATTAATGAAAAAGTACTTTATAATGAACCCGAGATAGAAAAAGTAAATCTTAAAGGCAAAGTTTATTCCGCAATGATCGTAAATGGAGATACGATAATAATGGCTGATTTAGAAGATATCAGCATTACTTCATTAAGAAAGTTTGAAGACGATGCCCAGTATCGTAAATATTTAAAACAAAGGCGTTATGCAAACATTGTCTATCCATATGCCAAAGAAGCAATACGAATCTTTAGAGAATTAGAATATGCTAAAGAAACAATGGAGAAAAAGGCCTATAAAAAAGAAGTTAAAAGGTTACAAAAGGAATTAGAAGTCGAGTTTGAAGAACCACTAAAGAAGCTTACAAAGTTGCAGGGTAAGATTTTAATTAAGATGATTGAGAAAGAAACAGGCTCTACTTTTCATAGCTTAGTTAAAAATTTAATGGGACGTTTTAAAGCCTTTACATGGCATAACTTTGGAAAACTTTATAGTTATAATCTAAAAGAAGGATATAATTATGGACAGTATAAAGTTTTAGATGCAGTACTACAAGATTTTGATATTTCCTATTCTGTAGACGAAAACGAGTTGAAGTATATCAAATCAAAAGAATGAAGATAAACTTAGAGGGTATAAAGTTTGAAAAAGCATCAGTGAAGGAAGGTAATGTAAAGTGGAGGAGTCCTTCTAATATTGCACTAGTAAAATACTGGGGAAAACATGGTGAGCAATTACCTAATAATCCTTCGATAAGTTTTACACTTGATAATGCGCATACCGATACAGAAATAAAATATACTCCTAAAGAGGACAATGGTAAAGTGGAGCTGACATTTAGTTTTGAAGAGAAACCTAATCTTCCCTTTGGTCAAAAGATTCAAAAGTTTTTACAAAAGAACTTAGAATTATTTCCTTGGCTATCTCAGGTTCGTTTAACTATGGAAAGTGAAAATTCTTTTCCACATTCATCGGGAATAGCATCTTCAGCTTCTAGTATGTCAGCTATGATTATGTGTTTATCAGAAATAGAATCAGCGCATTCAGGAGAAGATATATCCCTAGAGAGGGCATCTTATATGTCTAGATTAGCAAGTGGGAGTGCAAGCAGATCACTTTATCCGGAATTAGCCATATGGGGAGCACATAGCTCTATTCCCTTATCCAGCAATCTATATGCTATAGAATATGGGAATGAGGTAAACCCAATTTTTAAGACCTATCACGATGATATTCTTATTGTATCAAAAAAAGAAAAATCTGTTTCTTCGACTGCTGGTCACGCACTTATGAACGATAATATATATGCGGAGAATCGTTATTTGCAGGCAAACCAAAATCTAATGGAAATCATCAGAGCGATGAAGGAATGTGATTTAGAAAAATTTGGTGAAATTGTAGAATCAGAAGCTTTAACACTACATGCTTTAATGATGTGTTCGACGCCATCATATATGCTTATGGTGCCTAATACAATATCAATAATAAATGAAATTAGACAGTATCGAAAGGATACTAGTTTACCTATTTACTTTACTTTAGATGCAGGGCCTAATATTCATTTAATATATCCAGATAATATTTCGGAAGAAGTAAATCCATTTATAAATGAGATCTTAAAACCCTTTTGTATATCTGGTAAAATCATTAGAGACCAAGTAGGTAAAGGACCAAAAAAAATATCATGAAGAAACTTACGTTATCATTAAGTATTTTTTGTTTTTCAATAGTTGCGGTATTTGCTCAAGTCACTAATAAAGACTTTAAAAACAAAATCGACAGTTATATAGACTATTCAGTACCTATTATTACGGTAGAAGAATTAAAGGACCAAACAAAAGACTATCTGATCCTCGATATAAGAGAACAGAAGGAGTATAATACGAGTCATTTATGCGATGCTGTTTTTATAGGGTACAAAAATCCAGACTTTACTTCCTTAAAAGATATAGATAAAGATCAGCCTATTGTTGTATACTGTTCTATAGGATATAGAAGTGAAAAAATAGGTAAACGATTATTAGAAAATGGTTTTACAAATGTCCGCAATTTGTACGGAAGTATTTTTGAATGGGCTAATCAGGGGCAACCCATTTACGATATTAATGAGCAGGTAACTGATAAAATCCATACATACAATCGCAAATGGAGTAAGTGGATGATAAATAGTAAATACAGTAAGGTATACTAGGAGTTAAAAGGAGTAAATAAAAAAGCCGTTTTCACTTTTGTAATTAAAAGGAAAACGGCTTTTCTTACTTGGGGTTCTGTAATTTATTTTTTTACTTCCTCTAAAGGAATATTAGCAGGAATTACTAAGTCGTCGTTAAAATAAGGAATAAAAACCTTTAAGCTTTCTTTATCAAATGTTTTAAGATCCACAAAATACCAGCTATTTCCCTTATCAATAGAAGCAGCTAATAAATGTTCTACACCTTTAAAAGTTGTTTCTCCAAACTTCATAGTTACTTCTTGAGGAACAATACAGTGCATTTCTTCATCTGCTATTGTGATCGGAGAAGGTTCTAATGTATTAAAATCGATAAGTTTCCCTCCTTGGTTAAACTCATCCTTCATAATTTTTTGATACAAATCATGGCCACCTGCCATTTCTACTATTCGGGGATGGATCATTCCAGAGGCAGTATCGTAGTCTTTTCCTAACAGTGCTTTTTGATAGCTATTAAGTGTTTTAGAAATTACTTCAGCATGTTCATTCTGAGCAGAAACCTGACTAGCAGATCCTAAAACAAAGAATAACACTACATACAAACATTTTTTCATCAAATTAATTTTAGTTTTTGGCTGTTTTGCACTCCTTTAAGACGGCAAATATTTAGAATAGGTTAAGTATTAAAAGCTTAATTTTTAAATTTTAGGAATTTTTAACAAAGTTACCATATAGAATTTTCAATCAATGCTACCTTATGGGTATAAAACACATTTGTAGTTTCCTCAAATGATTTAGTATAATCAGAAACATAGAACACTGGATCTTTAACTTTTCCGTCATTATATAACTTGTGTTTTTCAAGTAGTTCTTTAACTTTTAGTAACACAACGTCGGTGGAATCAAGTACTGTAATTTTATTATTAAAGAAATTAGATATTTGATTTTTAATCAATGGATAGTGAGTACATGCTAATAGCAGTGCTTCGATATCTTTAAATCTTTTATCAGAAAGGTATTTAGCAATAATACTGTCACTGATGTCCTCTTGATGAAACCTTTCTTCTATCATAGGAACAAGTAACGGAGTAGCTAGTTGCGCTACTGAAATGGTTTGATCCTTAGATTCGATTTTGTTTTTGTAAACGTTAGAGTTGATCGTAGCTTTTGTAGCGATTACTCCGACATTTTTATATTTATTAGTGATAACATGATCGACTAATGGATCAACAACATTTACAAATAAAGCTTTGTCTTTAAAAAAGTCAAGTAGGATTTCATAAGATGCAGAAGAAGCTGAGTTACATGCAATAACAATCATTTTACATCCCTGATCTAACAAGAATTTAGATATTTTGATGCTATAATATCTAATTGCATCCGCTGACTTATCTCCATAAGGTAGATGAGCCGTATCCCCAAAATATATGATATTCTCATTTGGGAGATGGGTATGAATAGCATTGGCGACCGTTAAGCCGCCAATACCAGAATCAAATATTCCTATAGGGTTTTGTGTTAAACCTGATCGAGTCAAATTTTAGATACCCAATTTTGCTTTTACTAATGCACTTACATCTGTCGTCTTATCAGCATATAATAACATACCTAGACTTGCGTCGAAAATGTAATCATATCCATTTTCTGCGGCTACTTGATCAATAGCTGCTTGTATTTTATCTCGTAGAGGCTTAAGAAGAGTTTCAGATTTGTCTACAATTTTTTGTTGACTACTTTGCTCAAATTCAGCAATCTTTTTTTCTTCTTCTTTTAATTTTAAAGCTTCTGTTTCTAACATCTTTGGAGAAATATCTCCTCCTGCTTGTTTTTGTTCCAGTGCTTGGTATTTAGCCTGAAGAGCCTGGATCATATTTTGATACTTTCCCTGTAATTGTTTTCTATATGTTTCAATGTTAGAGTTAGCCTCTTTTACTTCAGGTACTTGAGAGATTAAATCTTGCGTGTTTATATATCCAAATTTTTGGGCGCCTGCGGATACGGCAAACAACATCACGAGTGAGAAACTGATGGTTTTTAAGATCCTATTCATAGGTATTAGTTTAATATTCAAAAATTAGTTGTTAATTATTTAATTCTTTTTTTGATCGCTTCTGTTTTATCAAACTCTTCAGATGCAAATAATAAGCCAGTAGATCCATTTTTATCAAAGATTAAATCATATCCACGATCAGCTGCAAAATCTTCTATAGCAAAGAATACTTTGTCTTGTATCGGGCTTATAAGTTCTTGTCTTTTATTAAACAAGTCTCCCTCTGGACCAAATCTTCTTTTTTGCAATTCTCTAACCATTTTCTCCTTTTCAACAATTTCTTCTTCTTTAGCTGTACGTTGCTCCTCACTTAGTAGCACTTGTTCCGCTTGATATTTATTATAAAGACTTTTGATAACATCATATTCTTTTGCAATGTCTTGTCTCCATTGTGCGGCTACTTTATCAAGCTCCATTTGAGCATCTTGATAAGTAGACATGCTTTCTAAGATTCCATCTATATCTACCACAGCAATCCTCTGAGCATTTATCGATATTGTCGCCAAAAAGGTCAACATTAAACCGAACACTAATTTCTTCATAATTCTAGATTTATATTTTTAATATTTGGGCTCACAAAAATACTATTTACACCCGTTTAATACTAATGACTAATTTATTGAACTAAAAGTTTCCTAACTTTTACGAAGAAAAAACCTAGAATTCTCAGTATATAGCTGATATTCAATGATTTATAAAGTTTGGACACTTTTAAAAACTACTTCTTTTAACTAATGTTTAACCTAGGTTATTATCAGAAAGGGCTAAAATTTAAGGGAATCAACCAAAACCCGCCGGGCATCCTATGGTTTTTGGTAGCCATGGTGCTTTTAAGCATTGTGGATTTAAGAAGTCAGGATTATATAGGAGGTGATTTTTTTGCGGGCAAAGTACTTAGACATAAAGAGGGTTTACTATTTGATATTCCCGCTGTTAGTAGTGGGTTTGACATTTGGTACCAAAAGCAAACATCTGGAGAAAAAGCGTGGCACAGATACTGGGGCAAACCTCGAATCGAGGGTTTAATTAAATATGTTTCTTTTGGAAATGATGAGGTTCTGGGAAGAGCCTTTGCAATAGCGCCAGGCATAAGTTTTAGAATGAAACAATGGGATCGTTCAAGATTAAATTTTCACTATGCACCTGGGATTGCATATTTAAACAAACAGTTTAATTTATCAACTAATCCTACAAATAATGCGATAGGGTCAAACATAAATAATCTTACTCGTTTAAAAATTTCTTATGAGAGACCTGTTGGAGAAAGGTGGAAGATGTCAATCGCTGCATCCTTTAGCCATTTTTCCAACGGACTTACTTCTAGTCCTAATAGTGGTATAAATGTGTATGGTCTCAATCTAGGTTTTCAACGTAAAGTACGAGATCAAAAAACCGATATTAATTTTGAAAAAAGGGAAGACTTAAAGTTTAGAAGATGGGGTATAAACATGATGTACACTTTAGGTTTATCAGAATGGGTTGTAAGTGGTGGTCCTAATTACCCTATTTATAATTATTCGTTTGGAGGATATTGGAGATTTAAGGATTTTCAAAAACTGCACTTGGGAGCGGAATATGAATTTAGCAACAAGGAATATCAATTTCAATTGTCTGTTTTTGCTGAAGATGATATAGCAAAAAGAAGATCTAGGAGGACGGTTATTTATATTGCTGAAGAAATAATACTGGGAGATTTTTCAGGAAGACTTCAACTAGGTTTTTATACCCCGATTGCTAGCGAATACGGATCTAACCCTTTTAATATTAAAGTAATGACTCTATATCACCCACCCATAGAACCACTAGGTAACGTTAAACCATATGTGGCAATGATACTAAAAACGCATTTTGCAGTAGCAGAATATATAGGACTAGCTGCAGGAGTTACTTTTTAATCCATTTATTAAGATAAAATATTTTACTTTTAGATAAACGGACCAGAATCATCGACTAGGAATCGAATTAGAGGAAACTTATTTTTTTAGTTGTATTGTTATATGTGTAGGAGATATATTTCTCCAATTCATGGAGCGAAAGCCCAAGAATAAAACGATTAGTTATGCTGTATATTCTCACATGGGTTGCCATAATTTCAGGCGGACTTCTCATCTT
>Ga0114957_1005832_pt1 | contig 10069 bp, 11 predicted proteins | sample BantaG_FD_87175 | JGI IMG/M metagenome (GOLD analysis project Ga0114957, IMG submission 87175) | Marine algal microbial communities from Bantry Bay, Ireland - BantryBay_4 metaG | ecosystem: Host-associated > Algae > Red algae > Unclassified | place: Bantry Bay, Ireland | collected 2014-11-21 | reverse complement strand
GCATATCCAGGATAATTCTCAACATCAGTAGTTATCATCAGTTGTCCACCCATTTCAGTACCTGTATATAAAACAGGATCCATTTTTGCCCTTGCAGCATAGATCGCTGCAGTATAACCCGCTGGGCCTGATCCTATTATTAAACACTTTATTCTTTCTGCCATCTTCTTGATTTTAGTATTTGCAAAAATAAAAATCTTAGGTTAAGAAACACACTAATAGCACAGGTAGTTTAAAAATGTCTTAGCCGATCTAATTTTAGAAGATTATGGTCCTTAATCGCCCTATTTTAGCTGCTTGATAGAAAGCTGGAGCTCTGGATATTCCTCCGAAAGTGACCATTGATTTTGAGCTGCGACAGATTGGATGAAATCCTCCCCGCCTTTCATCAACTGATCAAATAGTTTCCAATACCCTTCTGTGTCGATTATATCAGTTCGCCCTACTCTAAATGCCTTTTTCACTGTGAAATTTCTAACCATATTGTCAAAATCAGTATCTAGGGCATATGGCTCATTGTGGTGAGAAGATAGTTTAAATTTGTCTCGAGAAAACGACCTTTGATGTAAGTATATCTTGTTGTCCTTCTTAGTCGTCAGCCGCTCCACTCGCTTAGTAAATTTACTACCTACTGTAGTGTCATGTTGGCTCGTGAGCATAATCAAGTTTGCGTCTACCTTATCGTAGTTATCTAAAACGCCAGCTTTGAAAGGACCCGAGCCAGCATTACAAAGCATTATATTTTTAATAGGCGGTATGCTATACTCTTCCTGATTCTCAGCCAGATTTATCGAAATAACGCCTCCATAACTATGCCCCACGAGATCTAACTCTGACCATAGCGAATCATCCCATCCACGTTCTTTCAGCACCAGCAGCGCATCCTTTATTCCTGTAAGTGTTTTATTGACGAATTGTCTAGGCCTCGGAATAGTTAAAGTCTTTTGGTATCGAGGGTAAATCACGATATTTCCTGACTTCACTAAATGCCGTATCCAAGCGCCAAAGAGCAGTGGATTAAAGGCCCCATATCCATGCATGAACACGACTACATTATCAGCAGGTACGACCTCTTCCTTAGGCAGGTACACCCAATAACCATTCATTTTGCTACTGCAATTGATCACCTCGATACTATCTCCGATAGATTCTACCGTATATTTTGGGCGCTTTTTGGATGCATTTTGGGCGCAGGATATTTGTACGATACACATATTGCATAGCATACAAAACATTACACTTACCAATATTCGACAGCCCAACTTCCCTTTCATACCACAAATAACGACAAAGGGATCAATTCCTTGTTAATGGATAATAGATTTTTTTATTTGGGCGCCTAAGATCAAAGTTCGTACTCCACATACTAGACGTCCATTCAGCTAAAGCACTAGAGTCGTATTTCCCGTGGTACCACGGGACTCATCCACCTCTAGCACTAGCCTCATAGGTCGTCCAGCTCACTTCATCCCACTTCACCCTAGAGCGCATTAAATCTTGTTCCTATTTAGATACCATCATCTTGTATAATATTGAAATTTACTAACTTTGACAATATGAAGAAACCTGTAGGTATCATTGGTGCAGGAAGTTTTGGAACTGCAATAGCGAAGATACTTTCTCACAATGTGGACGTTTTTATGTACTCTCGTAAAGAAGAGACTGTTAGACAGATAAATGAAGAACACAATAATTTGGGTATACCCCTGCAAAAGAACATTCGAGGAATCCACGATGTAGAGAAATTAGCTGCGGAGTGCGATGTCATTTTTCCTATCGTCCCTTCCTCCGCATTTCGCTCTGCCATCAAAATCATTTCTCCTTTCATAAAGCCCTACCACATGATCATACACGGTACCAAAGGTCTTGATGTTACAGGATACAAGATGGATGAACTGGACAAGAAATTAAGTAGGTCGAATGTGCATACCATGAGTGAAATCATTATTCAAGAAACATCTGCGCTTAGAGTGGGTTGTCTGTCTGGACCAAATCTAGCTAAAGAAATCCTAGAGAATAAACCTACTGCCACGGTCATCGCTTCTAGATTTGATGAAGTCATTAATGCAGGTGAAGAGATGTTAAATACGGACACTTTTCACGTCTTTGGTACCAACGATACCTTAGGTGCCGAGTTTGCAGGAGCTTTTAAAAATGCCATCGCGATTGGTTCAGGTATCTTGACTGGTTTGGATATGGGTAAAAATCTTCAGTCTATTCTTATTACTAGAGGGCTTCGAGAAATGATATTTTTAGCTAAAGCACTGGGTGCCGATATAGCCACCTTTTTCGGTACAGCTGGTATTGGAGATTTGATTGCCACCACCACTTCAACTAACTCTCGAAATTTCTCTTTTGGAAAACGAATTGGTCTAGGCGAAAAATCCAGTGAAGTGCTCGCTACGTCAGTCGAGCTGGCTGAAGGCTATCGTACTGTTGCCATCATGCATTTTCTCGCACAGCACTATAAAATCAGGCTACCAATCATTCGTATGATCTACTCCGTCATCTACGAAGATTTTGATCCGAAGAAAGCGATCCGATTCTTGATCAAGTATCCATATGCGGTTGATGTGGATTTTCTGTAAAGAAGATTTTAGGTTTTAGTATAGTTCTTTGTAGAGTAGCTAAAATAGCTACAATTGACAATTCATTATATTTAAATCTTTTTCAATAAAATTTCTTGGTAGGTTTGGAAACCGAGCTCCATACTATATTTCATTAGATAGGCTCCAATAGAATATAGTTTTAGTTTCTCAGGTATGGCTTTATTTATCAACTTGGCGATTGATGGCATATTGAAATAGCATGAGGCCATCTTGTGGTACCTATCTAATCCCGCCAAAATATTTTGAGATAGATCAGTGTTGATTAGAGTAGCAAATCCAGTTTGGCTTGCTATCAGAAGCCAATCATCTAAAATAATTCCACTTGGGATACCAACAGCTAATTCTATATACTTCAATGCTTTCTTTTCTGATACTTGATTAAGCTCTAGACTCCCTTTTCTAAAATTATCATATAAAATGAAAAGACCATTTTCTTTTAAAGTTTCATATATCTTTGCTAAGAGCAAACGATGATCTTGTGTATGGCATACAGTCTCGATGTCATAGACGAGGTCATAGGTTTTTGAATCAAATGATACTTGATCCATATCCAAGCGTTGAATGCATACATTTTTTAAAGTCTTGGTCTTGGATCTAGATTCCTGTACATATGATTCCGTGATGTCGATACCAACAAAGTGAACATTAGGAAATCGTTTCGCTAAATACTGGATATTGTATCCCTTGCCACAGCCTAACTCTAAGACTTTAGGCACCTCAATCGTTTGCTTTACTATCGATTCGATTTGCTTCGCTATTTTCTTGAGTTGGATATCATGATCTCGTGTTGACCGACCGTCATTATCGCCAATGGTCATATGCATGCTCCCTGCAAAAGAATGTAGCAGCCTATAATACATGCCGTTCTCATGATAGAGACGTTCGACATATGCATTAGACATATCAATATTTTGATAATCTACTAAAGGAAACAAATGTTCAACACGATGTAATGCTTGGCTTAGGCCTTTTGACATGAAACGAAAAGAAGATTCCTGTAAATTTAAACTAATAAATTTAGTTACAGGTAAAACCTTTTGGATCGCCTGTGAATACACCCGTCAAATTTAAATTCGACTCCACTCCATCTTCAATCGTGATATTGAATTCATCTATAGATAAAATATCATTTGATTCTATTTCACTACTGTTATAGAAATGCCAAGTTTGGCCTTCTAGTTCTGTTATTGAACCTTCATAGAACTGTCTAAACATGATCAAGTCAAAAATATCGATAGCTCCGTCTATATTAATATCATTTGCTATACGCTCATGCAAAGCCTGGTCATTATTAGTCAATTCGAAATTATCGTAATATTCAAAATTATCTTCTACGTATTCTGGAGTAGTGCTCGAACTTAGAGTTATACTATATTCTCCAGGTTCTAAATCTTGTACGTTGTATTCTCCATTCTCGTCCGTTGTAACTTCTAATACGAGTAATTCATTATTCGATATAGAGACAATGGCATCTGGAATAGGATTATGATTGACACAACTTACTTTTCCTCTGACAGATACTGCTAGAGCTAACTGTTCCTCCATTTCAGCGCTATCAGAATTACAATTGAATACTAAAAAAGATAGGGTAAGTAGTAAAATTAGATTCTTCATGATTATTGGTTGATATGTTTGTTATTGGATATATTGTTCAGATAAATATAAGCAATAAAAACAAAAAAAGAACATCTTGATAAAATATACCCTAATGCGGGTACAATTTGTAAAAGGTATAAAGATGAGGGATAATTTAGCTATAATGTAAGAGAATGGCCGAAAATCTATAAAATCAATCACACTTTTTTGAGGCTCAAAAAATAAGTAGAGTTTTAAAAAAAACTTCTTCTTCCATCTTACTCAACTACAAATTTGATAATACTTGCTGAATCATTTTCATGCTGTACTTATTTATTTTTTGATGGGTAGGCATCCAGCCTAGCAAAAAACGAGTGAAGTCCGCCCATACATAAGGATATAGGCTTCGCCACTCAATTTCTAATTCAGCAAATTCAAAATCAAATTTCTTTGCTTGGAAGGCTTGCTTTAATTCTGAGAAATAATATCTTAATAACTCTGTTTCGTATTGTTCAAGCTCCTTACTCGTATGACAGCTTCCTAAAAAATAAGCAACATCCTTCATCCCGCAGCCACCTCCTACATACTGAAAGTCTACTGCTGCTATCTGGGTGCTATCTTTCGAGAAACAAAAATTAGCCAATTTAGCATCACCGTGCACCAGTGTTTGGTACTTACACTGATTGAGTTTCTTATCTATTAGGTGCGCTTTTGCTTTCAACTCTAGATTTTCTATTTTTTCAAACTCATTGGGTCTTGTAGCCAGGTGCCAGTAGGTTCCAACTTCCCATAAACCTTTAGGGCTTTGCATTAGGAAGCTTCCATGAAAATTGGCTAGCCACTTCAAACAGGCTTTCACTTCCTGAATATTTAGCTCATATCTTCTGAGTGGATATACATGATTGAGATCCTCTAAGATGATCCATTGATTCTGCCCCTCGGAATATGAACCCAAAAATTGTGGTGTTTTACAGTGATAGCTACATCGAAGATTCCAGTTTCCGTACCAATACGTTTCGACTTGATAAGATTTGACTTTTCTTTGATGTCCGTAATTTGTATTCCAACCTCTGGGGTGCTTTTGAGCGTTCTCTAATGCGATACATTTCACTACGACTGTATCTATAGAAGAATCTCTAAGCTGGTAACGTGATATCTTGCCATAGCCACTCCATAGACTTTGAATGACCTCGATTTCTTTGGAGTCGAGAGAATTAGTGGATTTAAGAAGATACTCTTTGAAGGTTGAAGACATTGGTAAATAAAAGTAAAAATCTATTAAGAGAAAGAAAATGCAAATAATGCTATTTCAAGATTTGATCCTTCCAATTTGATAGCTTTAAATTTTTTACTCCTTTAAAATGCTTTGTGTTATTTGACACGAGACATAATTTATTCTTTATTGCTATTCCTGCAGTAAGTAAATCCGCATGACTTATAGTAGTTCCGGTTCTTCTAAGTTCACCATACTTTTTCGCAGAAATTTCGAGAGAAACTTTGTCAACATTTATAATTCTACAATTTGATGAGAATGATTTAAACGCTTTTATTTTAGTTGTAGCTTTTTTGTACTCCAATCCTGCAAGAATTTCAAAATAGCTATTTGAACTAATGTTTTACGTTGGATAAGCATCAAGGTAGGTAAGTACATTTTGAATTACCTTTCTATCTCCTTTCAAATAATAAAATAAAATGTCGATGTCAATAATTGATTCCTTCATTAGTTGATAGATCGATTATTTTTATTCCTGTTCTTATGCAACTTCGTTGTTAAATCATTTATTGTCGCTTTATCAATATCACCCCAAGTTCCTGCAAATCCCAAAATAGAATTTTTTTCTTCGCTAAAGTTCTCATCAGACTCTATGTATACTAATAGCTTTTTAAGCTTCGCATCAGGAATCTGATCTATTTTTGAGATGATTTCTTGTATAAGTTGTGCTCTAAGCGTCATATAGAATATTTTATCAAATATATGATAATTAACCTTCATTAGAGAGCAGGAGTTCCACTTGTGAAATATTATTGACGATAAAAACTGAATTGATTTTGCTTTTATGGCAATAGCCATTACAAATTATACACTTCTCGTATCTGTCCAATATTGAACCCTTGATCAATATCCTCCTTGGCTTCTGGGCTTTCAGGATCAATAACTGGATTAGTATGGTTAAAGTGGATGAAGACAATTTTGCTCCTTTCATCTTTGCTCAGAACTTTAAATTTTTCAAAGCTCTCAATGATGAAGGGATGTGGAATTTGAGAGATGTCTCGATTGTTAATTTCATTTCCACTAAAGAAGGTAGCATCCAAAAATGTGTAATCTACTTGCTTTATACACATGATTCAAAGGTCTTCATTTTACTTTCAGTCTTTTTATCGCCTAAATTTTTGTTTTCTCCTAACTGAGATATTTATAACTGATATCATCGCTTCTAAAATTTATTAAAGTTTCTTACCAAGGCGAGGCGAAAGCCGGAAGCCCTAGAGGACAAGCGGTGGAAGTGGTATCCCTTTGTTTCGCTTTGCGAAAAAAGGGATAAGAACGGACGACGCGACCACAGCCACTTGTGGTCATGTGCTTCTTCGCACAGGAGCATAAGTGGCTAGTGGATGGCCCCAAAATATTTTAATGAACACTTAAAAGAGAAAGACCCAAGCCTATGAGAATAAATACCAATTTTTGCCACTGGAATTTGTGGTGATGTTGATCCTCGTTTTCGAAGAGGATGACGGTGGCGATGTGTAAAAAAGATCCAACGACGATCGCGAGTAGGGTGCTCATATGGGCCATACTGATCTCGACCATGTTGCCGATGAAGGCGCCGAGGGGTGATGATAGCGCGAATAGGGCAATCACGAATATGGATTTGAGTTTGGAGTATTGGGATTTGAGGATAAAGATGGTCAGGGCGAATGCGGCGGGTATCTTGTGCAGCATGATCGCATAGACAAAGTACATGGTGCCGTGATCATGGCCCTCGTGTACATGTTCGTGAAAACTTTCGTAGCGCTCCAATGGCAATCCCTCGATGATAGAATGTACGCAGAGACCGAGGAGGATCTGAAGGAGATAATTGGACTCATTGTGTGCATGGTCGTGCACATGACCATGCTCCAATCCACCTGAGAGGTACTCTAGAAATAGCTGCAGTAAAAAGCCGACCAATATCCAAATACCAATCTTACTATCTCCTACGGCATATATCTCAGGGAGTAAATGTAGCACCGTGATGCCCAGTAGATAAGCACCGCCGAAGGCTAATCCGTAATTGAGATTAGCAGAGGTAAACTTGCGTAGTCCGTATGCTAAACCTGCACCAATGACCACTGATAATATGAGCAGTATGTACAAACTTAGATTCATGCGATAGGGTCAAGATTTTCGGTGCTGAGCGACCAATACCTATTGAATAAAAAACCTGTACCGATGCCAATCAAAGATCCTAGCGCGGCACCACCTAAAACATCTAGTGGGTAATGCACGCCGACATAAACCTGTCCGTAAGATATGCTCGCGGCCCAAAGTAAAAATAGTCCTTTGGTGCGCGGAAATATGGAGCCTAGCGTCAGGATAAAAAATACGGCTATCGCAAAATGATTGGTCGCATGTGAGGAGGTAAAAGAGTATCCTGCTCCGCAATTAATCAAGAGGATTTTAGGTTGTGGAAGTGCATCGTTTCTGCAGGGACGGTCTCGCTTGACAGTGGGCTTGATTACCTTACTACTTAGTGTATCCGCCACCGTTACAGTGAGCACCGCACAAAGTAAAAATGGGAGGAAAACTTGGCGAAAATTGATCGCTACAATGGTAAGAATAAAGAGGTAGAATGGATACCAGAGATACTTGTTGCGCCACATGGGTGCTATCGCATCTAGCCATTCCGCTCTCCAAGAGCCGTTCATCAGGCTGAAAAGCCATTCGTCAAAATGCAGTAAACTGTCCAAATAAGATGCGCTATTTTGGTAGCAAATATACCTATTTAATCCTTGATTAGCACTTAGGACGCATTTGATAATAAATTTACTTGCTAGGTCTTCTAGTTTACGTTAATATAATTTACTTTTGAGTACATAATTTGGTGGATAATAGACTGTTCTTTAATTCACCAAACAAAACGAACATAATTTGGCTTTAATCAAATCAATATCAGGGATAAGAGGTGAAATCGGAGGTGCTCCTGGGGAAAACCTGACTCCCTTAGACATCGTAGAATGCACTGCTGGATATGGCAAGTGGGTGCTGGAAAACAGCTCCTCTAAGAAGATAGTCATAGGCAGAGATGCGCGGATATCGGGCTCTATGGTGCAGGCACTAGTCACCAATACCCTACTCATGATGGGCATCAATGTGGTTGATCTTGGTCTGTCGACTACGCCTACAGTGGAAATTGCGGTGCCTGAGGCACATGCTGGTGGTGGTATTATTCTGACAGCCAGCCACAATCCAAGGCAGTGGAATGCATTGAAGTTTCTGAATGATAAAGGTGAATTTATTTCTGGTGAGGATGGCAATCAAATATTGGAGTTTATAGCGGAACGTTCTTTTGATTTTGCTACTGTGGATGAATTGGGTGTGTACAAAATGGACAATAGTTTTATCAAGAAGCACATAGACAAGATCATTCGTCTGCCGCTGATCAATGAGACGCAAATACAGCAAAGGAGATTTAAGATAGTAGTGGATTGTATCAATTCTACTGGCGCCATTTCGATAGCTCCGCTATTGGATAGATTGCGTTGCGAATATGTACTGATCAACGAGGAGATGACGGGTGACTTTGCGCATAATCCTGAACCTCTGGCAAATCACTTGACGCAACTTATGGATGCGGTAAAGGAGCATCAGGCGGACTTGGGAATTGTGGTGGATCCTGATGTGGATCGACTGGCTTTTATCTCTGAGGATGGTTCTATGTTTGGCGAGGAATATACTTTGGTGGCGATTGCTGATTTTATTTTATCCAAGACACCAGGTCATACGGTTTCTAATCTTTCCTCTACTAGAGCACTAAGGGATGTAACGCTTGGCTATCAAAATAGTGAGTATCATGCGAGTGCAGTCGGTGAAGTGAATGTCGTACGCAAGATGAAGGCGGTCAATGCCGTCATCGGTGGAGAAGGGAACGGCGGCATCATCTATCCTGAACTACATTATGGTCGTGATGCGCTAGTTGGTATAGCGATGTTTTTGTCCATGCTGGCAGAGCGTGATCTCAAGGCTAGTGAATTGAGGGCTAGCTACCCGAGCTATATCATGGCGAAGGAGAAAATACAATTGACACCTGACATGGATATTCCGCATATCCTAAAAAGTGTGAAAGCCAAGTTTGAGGATGAGGATATGAATTTTGAAGATGGTCTCAAGATTGACTTCAAAGATGGTTGGGTTCACTTGAGAAAATCAAATACCGAACCCATCATTAGAATATATGCAGAGGCGCAAGATAGGGCTACACTGCGAAAATTAATCAACGCTGTAAGACTCGAAGTAGATAGCTTAACGGTATAAATAAATCGACAATGGAAACGACACGCTCAACTATGACTAAGAAAATCTATTTTGACAATGCGGCAACAACTCCAATGGATCCTGAGGTAATCAAGACTATGACGCAAGTCATGGAAGAGAACTACGGTAATCCCTCATCTATCCATGCTGATGGTCGCAAAGCACGCACTTTGATTGAGTCTGCTCGAAAAGTGGTAGCTGCTAATTTAAATTGTTCGGTCAGTGAAATTTTCTTTACTAGCTGTGGTACGGAGTCCAATAATACGGCACTCAAATGTGCAGTACGCGATCTTGGTGTGAAGCGCATCATCTCCTCTCCTATCGAACATCACTGCATATTGCATACCTTAGATAGATTGGCGACGGAGGGTGT
>Ga0114957_1005831_pt1 | contig 10069 bp, 9 predicted proteins | sample BantaG_FD_87175 | JGI IMG/M metagenome (GOLD analysis project Ga0114957, IMG submission 87175) | Marine algal microbial communities from Bantry Bay, Ireland - BantryBay_4 metaG | ecosystem: Host-associated > Algae > Red algae > Unclassified | place: Bantry Bay, Ireland | collected 2014-11-21 | reverse complement strand
ATAATTACATAGGTCATAATGTTGTTGTCGAGAAAGATTGCAAAATAGGTAGTAATGTAATCATCGGACACAACACTATTATAAAATCCAAAACAATTATTGCGGATAATGTAAAAATTGGATCAAATACAGTTATTGGAAGTGTTGGTTTTGGATATGAAAAAGACGAGGAAGATAATTTGCAAGTTATTCCCCATATTGGAAATGTAGTTATTGAAAAGTTTGTTGAAATTGGAAATTGTACTGCAATTGATAGAGCTGTAATGGGGAGTACTATTTTAAGAAAATATGCTAAAATTGATAACCTTGTTCATATTGCTCATGGAGTGGATGTCGGCGAAAATAGTATGATAATCGGAACGGCCCAAGTAGCAGGGAGTGTTAAAATCGGAAAAAATTGTTGGATTGCTCCTTCTTCTACAATTATTCAAAAAGTTACAATTGGGGATAATTCGACTATTGGATTAGGTGCTGTAGTTTTAAGAAGTGTGGAACCAGGAAACACCGTTTTAGGAAATCCAGCTAGAGTCATTAATCGAAAAAAATAGAATTACTATTTGTTTGCCTTGAAAGGCATCATACATTAGTACAGAAATAATTTATAAAAACACATTGAAATTTCTCAAAAATCTTCACCTGAAAATTTAACTTTCAGTTAAATTTTGAGATATAATCTTTACTTATTGATTCGCATAATTAAAAAAATAATTTAGATGAAAAGATCAATTAACCAATTTACTAGACTACTTACGAATCCATCACGATACCTGAATAGTTTCTACTTGGTAATGACCAAATTGAAAAACCCTATTAAAGTATTACGTCGATATGTTCTCGTGGAAGAAGGAAGAGAAACATTCTTTTTCAAAGATGGAACTCAAATATCAATAACTGAGCACAAGGAAGATTTACAGGTACTCTTTTCTATATTTTTTCATAAGGTTTATGGTGAAATAGAAAAAGGACAAACTATTATGGATATAGGAGGCAACTTTGGTTCTTTTACCTTATTTGCAGCTCAACAACCTGATACTCGTATATTTACCTTCGAACCCTCACCTGTTAATTTTGAGCTTCTTGAAAAAAATGTAAAATCAAATAGTTTCCCAGGTAACGTCACATTAGTAAAAAAAGCAGTAAGCTCAGGTCGAGGAACGGTCAAAATGGCAACAAATAGAGGAGGTTATAGTACCATCGTTAGCCATCATCAAGAAAACGATTCTAGAGATAATGACATTTTCGAAGAGGTGGAAACAATAACTTTAACAGATGCTTTTAATGAAAATGGCATTGAATTTTGTGATCTTATGAAAATTGATTGTGAAGGTTCTGAATATGATATCCTTTATAGTGCCTCTAAAGATATATTTAGCAAAATTGGAGAGATAAGAATGGAGTGCGATGAGATTGATAATGATAGACGAAATCCTGAAGCCATGATTAAATTTCTAGAAGAAAAAGGATTTAAAGTTGTTCCTTCAGATAAAGGGATTATTAATGCTAAGTCTTCTAACACTCGTAAGAAATAAATGGTTATTTTAATTCTAAAAATTAATATTCAAAAAAATGGATAATAAAGAAAAACTGATTTCCGCTTTTGCGGAAGCATTGATGGTAGATAAAAAAATAGTAATAGATACCCTTGAGTACCAAAGTATCCCTGAATGGGATTCTATTTCTCATATGGTTCTTATTACGGAACTGGAAGATGTTTTTGATATATCTATTGATACTGACGATGTAGTTGATATGAGTAGTGTTGCCAAAGCAAAAGAGATTATTGCAAAAAATGGAATAGAATTATAATATGCTATTATCTGGAAAAACAATTGCTATCACAGGAGCATCAAGAGGTATAGGAAAAGCATGCTCTAAACTATTTGCATCAGAGGGTGCAAATCTTATTTTACTTTCAAGAAATATTACTGCACTTGAGGAATTAAAAACCGAAATAGAAGGAGAGTACGAAAGGGAAATTCGAGTTTTTAGCTTAGATGTTAGAGATGCTAATGCGATCAATAATACATTTAGAGCATTAAGAAAAGAAAAAGTCTCTTTGGATGCTCTTCTTAATAATGCGGGTATTATGATTGACGCTACTTTACAAATGACCACCGAGTCAATATTCAATGATATTTATCAAACCAATGTCTATGGCTCAATATTTACAGCTCAAGCTGCATCTAAATTGATGTTAAGAAAAAGGAATGGATCTATTATTAATATGAGTTCAATTATTGGTACGAATGGTAATCATGGACAATCTATATATGGCTCTAGTAAAACAGCTATGATTGGTTTTACAAAGTCATTGAGTAAAGAATTAGCACCACTCAATATAAGAGTAAATGCTATCGCTCCTGGATTTATTGATACAGATATGACTCGAGGAATGGACGAAAAATTTTATGAAAAAAATCTTCAATCTATTGGAATGAAAAGAATTGGTCAACCTGAAGATGTAGCCAAAGTTGCTTTATTTCTTGCATCGGATTTATCTCAATACGTTACAGGTCAAACTATTGGAGTAGATGGAGGAATGATTATTTAGAATTTTAAATTAGTAATTGATTGAAAAAACTTTTTGAATTAGCCGCCAAGAATAAATCTCTATCTTTCTTTGATTCTGACAAAAGAATTAACAAAAAGATTGATGAGTTAAACATAGTTGAAATTCCTTCCACTAATGAAAAAAAATTAGCCTTTCTTTTTTTGGATAATTCTATTGAATCAATAACTGTTTTTTGGAGTTTTATGAGAAGCGACCATGCGATTGTTTTATTAAATCCAAATCTAGAACAAGGACTTAAAAATAAAGCGATAAAAACATATAATCCTTTTTATGTTTATGATCCTTCTATCCAAGAGCATATAAATTATACCAGCAAAACAATCGAATATCTTAAGATCTTCGTAGCAACGATTACTAATGAAATTGTTATTCACCCTAAAATAAAAGTTTTACTTAGTACCTCCGGAACAACTGGTTCTCCAAAGTTTGTAAAGTTATCAGAAGAGAATCTTATAGAAAACGCTTTATCTATTTCAGATTACCTTCCTATAAAATCAGATGATGTTACGCCCTTAAATTTACCTATTTATTACTCTTATGGCTTATCTATTTTAAATAGTAATTCTATCAAGGGAGGCAAAATTGTTTGTACTAATAAAACTGTAGTAGAAAAAGGCTTTTGGGAAGATTTTAATCAAGATCAATATACAACCTTAGCAGGTGTTCCCTATTTATATGAAATGTTAAATAGAATAGGTTTTACAAAAAAACAATATCCTTCTTTAAGATACATGACACAGGCAGGCGGTAAATTAAATAATAAGTTAATTCAAGTTTTTAATAATCATTGCAAAGAAAACAACGCTGCGTTTTATGTTATGTATGGTCAAACAGAAGCTACAGCAAGAATATCTTATCTTCCACCAAATAGGATTAATGACAAATTAGGTTCTATTGGAAAACCTATCAAAAATGGTGAATTCCAAATTTCTGACGAAAATGAAGAATTGCTTTATAAAGGACCTAATGTTTTTGGTGGATATGCTACAAAATTAAATGATCTCATTAGTTATAATCAACCCAGTTGGTTAAAAACTGGAGATTTAGGATTCAAAGATGATGATGGTTTCTTTTTTATCAAAGGAAGAATCAAGCGATTTGTAAAACTATTTGGGAATAGAATTAATTTAGATGATATAGAGAATATATGTAAGCAACATTTTTCAAATAGAATTTTTGCAACAAAGGGTTTCGAGGATAAAAAATTATTAATCGCATATCAAGGTGAAGAACTTTCTACTACTGAAGTAAAATCTTTTTTAAGAGATAAACTAAAAATTCATCCAACTTCAATTAAAATATTAAGACTGGAAAAATTACCTCTTACTTCAAATGGAAAAATCAATTATCAACAAATTACCTAATCTCTATTTGGTTAAACAATCCTAAAATGAATTTAAATTTATTTGATATAGAGCAATTTTCCTTAGATAAAGAAGAAAAGAGTCGCAATTTATTTTTTGATTTATTTGAATTGCATAAGCATCATTATGCACATAATGATGCTTATCAGAAAGTAAGCGATGTTTTGTTTAACAAAGAAATTAATTCTACAGAAGATATTCCATATCTCCCCGTCAGTATTTTTAAATCTAGAGAATTAAGAAGTGTTCAACAAGAAGAAGTCTATAAAGTTCTAACATCTAGTGGGACAACAGGAAGTGTCCCAAGTAGGATTTTTTTAGATAAAAATACCGCTAAACAGCAGACCTTAGCATTGTCAAAAATAATGACTCATATTCTTGGAAAAGAACGATTACCAATGCTAATTGTAGATTCTAAAAGTGTTTTAAAAAATAGAAAATCTTTTTCTGCAAGAGGGGCTGGAATATTAGGTTTATCTGTTTTTGGCAGAAAACATCATTATATTTTAGATGATAATTTTGAAATTGATGAAGAAATTCTTAATCAGTTTATAGAAAAATTTAATGGCCAAAAAGTACTCTTATTTGGCTTTACATTTATGATTTGGAAATACCTTTTTTTAAGCGAAAAAGCAAAAAACCTTGACCTTAGTAATGCCATCTTAATTCATAGTGGAGGTTGGAAAAAACTTCAAGATATGGCAGTTGATAATTCAGTCTTTAAAGAAAAATTAAGAGAAAAATTTGGACTGAAAAATATTTATAATTTTTATGGAATGGTTGAACAAGTTGGTTCAGTATATATTGAAAATGAGAAAGGATATTTGCATTGTCCCAACTTCTCTGATATTATAATACGTAATCCAATCGATTTCTCTGTTCAACCTCATGGAGAACCTGGACTGATTCAGGTTCTAAGTACTTTACCAAAAAGTTATCCAGGCCATTCGATATTAACCGAGGATATTGGTGTTTGTGTAGGAGAAGATGATATTGCTTGGAAAGGAAAATATTTTAAAATATTAGGTCGTGCAAAAAAAGCAGAACTTAGAGGATGTAGTGATACTTTTGCCACATCTCGAAAAAATTAATATGGATCATCTACAGCAACTCATACCCCAAAAAAAAATCGTAGATATACAAGAAATTGTGTCTAAACTCAAAGACAAATATTCTTTAAAAGTTTTTGACCCTCTAGTTATCGATTTTTCAAACCATCTATCTAAACAAATTCTACGAAGTAAAGAATTGAACAGAATTCCTGTATTTGTTGCTTTAGCTTATTGGCTGAGAAAGAGTAATATGAATCGTATTACCCAAGAGAATAATCATATTTTTAACAATAAAGATACCTATATAAGTCCTCTAGGAATTATTTTTCATATTTGTCCTTCAAATGTGGATACAATGTTTATATATAGTCTTTTTGTTTCTTTGCTTACAGGGAATAAAAATATATTAAGAATCTCCTCTAAGATGGAAGATCCTCATATAAATACATTATTTCAATTAATAAGAGACTCACTCGACTTACCTCAATTTAAAGTTCTTAATGATTATATTCTAGTATTTACCTATGGACATGATAAAGAAATAAATGAATTTTTATCAAGAAAGGCAGATGGTAGAATAATTTGGGGAGGAGATAATACCGCTCAATTATTTAAATCCCTTCCTTCTAATCCTCGAATTAAGGATATTATTTTTGCAGATAGAAAATCGTTTTGCATTTTTAAATCTAGTGCATTTTTAAATCTAGAGGTAAAAGACCAAAAAGAAATTGTTCGTCAATTTTATAACGATTCCTACACATTTGATCAAAAAGGATGTTCAAGTCCTCAGTTAATTTTGACTTTAGGAAGTAATTCGGACAAAGTTTTATTTTTAGAGTCATTTTATCCACTATTAGAAGAAATTGTTACAGAATCTTATACCTATGATGCATCTTCTATGGCATCCTTAAAATTAAATCAACTTACTAATGATAGTATTGATGAAGTCATTAGTTCTTATTCTGGAATCAATACCAACTTAATTCTTGCAGAAATTAAAAACAAGACATTTACAAATACTTGTGGCGGTGGATATTTTTATCTAAAAAATATTCAAAAAATTTCTGAGTTAGTTAGTTTCACAGATAAAAAATTTCAGACCCTTACCTATTTTGGTTTAACTCAAGAAGAAAAGCTTGAAATTATTGATTTAAGCCATGGAAAAGGAATCGAAAGAATTGTCCCTATGGGAAAAGGGTTAAATTTTGATTACATCTGGGATGGCTATAACCTTATAGAGGAGTTATGTTCTAAAAAATATTTACAATAAGTATTTATGAATGTTTGGCTAGTAAAAACAGGAGAACCAATTCCTTCCGATGGAGAAAATGTAAGGTTAATGAGAATGGGAATTCTTGCAAAACACCTTTCAGATGAAGGACATCAAGTCATTTGGTGGAATGCAAAATTTAATCATTCTTCGAAACTTTTTCGAACGATTAAAAGTCCCATCAAAATTTCAAAAAACCTTAAAATACAATTACTCAATAGTAGTGGATATAAAAAAAATGTATCTTTAAAAAGACTAGTATTAGATCATACCCAACTAGCCAATAATTTTAAAACACTTGCGAAACAAGAAGAAAAACCAGATATCATACTAGCTAGTTTTCCAACTATTGGGCTTAGTTTAGCTTCAGTTAAATTTGGTCAAAAGAATAACATACCTGTTGTAGTTGATTTAAGAGATTTATGGCCTGAAGCCTTTTTAGATTCATTTCCTAATTTTTCTAAAACTCTCATTAAAGGAATATTAACCCCAATGTATTCTAAAGCAAAATATACACTTTCGAATGCAACTGGCTTAGTTGGTATATCACAACCATTTCTTGATTGGGGCTTAAAAATGGCAGGAAGACAAAAATCAAATTTTGATGCAGTATTCCCTTTTGGCTATAAAAAGGTAGCAGCAAACCAGAAAACTAATAACCTTAATGAGTTCCCATTTTTAAATACAAACAATGATAACAAAATATTTACCTTTTGTTATATTGGTAACCTTAGTTACAACTTAAATTTAAAACCAATTGCAGAAGCATTAGCATCATTAAAAGATAAATCTATTAAATTTCAATTTATCATATGTGGGCGAGGAGTTGCTTTAAAAGATTTTGAAACACTTTTTAAAGATTTTGATAATGTTCATTTTACTGGTTTTATAAATGCTTCCCAAATTGCCACCATAATGCAGTACACCGATTTGGGTATTGTTCCTTATGTAAATACTCCGAATTTCCAAAAAACTATATCGAATAAGGTTGTTGAATATTTAGCAGGAGCCTTACCTATCATAACATCAATTACTGGTTATATGGGGCCATACTTAAAAAAACATAATTCGGGGATAACCTATAATTCATCAAATGAATTAGTTGAACACCTTCAAAAATTATCAGCCCATCGAGAACAATTGGCCCAAATGAAAAAAAATGCTTTAGAACTTTATGAGAAAAATTTTAAAGCTGAAAATGTTTATAGTAATTTTACAAATCATTTGAAAAATATTGTTGAATCAAATAATAAAAATTCTAAATAATGGAAATAGAAAAAATAAAAGAAGCAATTTCAAAAGTTGAAGCTGTCACCTCTTCAAAGGAGTGGTTTGAAAACTTAGAAGAACGAAAAAAAGAAGAAGCTGAATTCCATGATTTCAGTCATGATGATGATACGGCATTAGATAACAAGAAATTTTATACTACTACCAAATTGTCTACTCAATACTGGGAGAGATGGTTAAAAGTAAACACCAAGGATAAAGTCTTTTTGGACTATGCCTGTGGAAATGGAATAGAATCGGTTAAAGCAGCGAAATTATATGGTGCAAAATTCGTAATTGGAATTGACATAAGTCCTGGATCTATTGCTAACGCAAAAAAACTAGCAGAAAGAGAAGGTGTTTCTGATAAATGTTCCTTTTTTGTTGGAGACTGTGAAAATACAGGATTACCTGATTTATCAGTTGATACTGTTTTATGTGCAGGAGTACTTCATCATTTAGATTTGAACTATGTTTATCCTGAGTTAGCACGTATCATGAAACCTGGAGCTAAGTTACTCGCTGGGGAGGCATTAAATTATAATCCTATAATTAGAGCTTATAGAATGCGAACTCCTGAAATGCGAACAGAATGGGAAAAACATCATATTCTAGATTTGGACGATGTCAACAAAGCTAAGAAACATTTCAAAATAGGTGATATTAAATTCTGGCATATGACCTCTTACTTAGCAGCTTTTCTAAAAGGTATCCCTGTAATCATGAAACCAGCTCTTGCTATTTTTAATGGTATAGATTCTATCTTAACAAAAGTTCCATATCTACAACGGATGGCTTGGATTTTCACCTTTGAATTAATCAAAGAAAAAAAATAAATGCAGCGTATAACACTATCAAATTCTAATCTTAATGTTTCTCGAATTTGTTTTGGAGGAGAACAACTAGGCGGTTTTGATTGGGGAAGTTATGACTTAAATAAAACCATTGAGACAGCAGAAAAAGCCATTGAATATGGAATCAATTTTTTTGATACTGCTGATTGTTATGGTTTAGGTGATTCCGAAAAAAATTTGGGGAAAATAATCGCAAAAAGCCAACGTGATAAACTAGTTATCAGTTCAAAATTTGGAGTGAAAATCAATCCTAATTCTGCTACGAGTAGAGTCACGTATGACAATAGTGAAACTTACATTAAGAAAGCACTTCATGATAGTTTGACACGACTAAATACAGATTACCTTGATTTATATCAGGTTCACTACTGGGATAAGATTACTCCTCTAGAAGAAGTTTTTGCTTCCCTTGAGCGATTATGCGAAACAGGTAAAATTAGATACTATGGCATCAGTAATTTTAGTTGCTTGGATTTAAACCTTAAATATTTCCCTCATTTAATTAGTTTTTCTTACGAATATAGCTTAGCAAATAGAGATAAAGAAAATCTAATCAATAATCATTTACGAGAAGGATTATCCTTTCTTTCTTTTGGTGCCTTAGGACAAGGCATCCTTACTGGGAAGTATGATAAATCAACCATATTTGATTCTAAAGATCGAAGAAGCAAGGGAAAATATATCAATTTTTTTGGAGAAAAATTGAATCATAATTTAAGAATTGTTGAAGTAATGAAACAGGTAAGCAAAAATTATAAAGATGTTTCTGTTGCTCAAATAGCACTTAGATATGTCTTAGACAAACTACCAAATACTGTATTAATTACAGGTATAAAAAAACTAAAACAACTAGAAGATAATCTTAGCATATTCAATTTTCAATTAAAAAAAGAAGATATAGATGCTTTAAATAAAATTTCATTAACTCATTCTAATACCTAATCATGCTAGAAAAAAAACAACTTGGTATATTGGCTGATCCTAATGCATTTCATGAAGCAATTGCGATTAAGGGAAGAGATATTTCATTTTTAAAAAGTGCTTTGTATGATATGAGCTTGATTAGAGCTTGTGAGTATCATTTAAGAGATGGTATGTATAACAAATCAATTACATGCCCATGTCATTTATGTGTTGGTCAAGAAGCAATCGCTGTTGGAATTTCCAATTATCTTCAAAAATCAGATAGAGTTTTTGGAGCGCATCGATCTCACGCACATTTTTTAGCAATCAATAGAGACGTCCTTGGATTGTTTGCAGAGGTACTAGGAAAAGTAACTGGTGCATCAAAAGGAATGGGAGGTTCTATGCATTTATTTGATGGTAATAACGGATTTAAAGGATCTGTACCTATTGTTTCTGCTACTATTCCCATTGCAACAGGTGCAGCTATTGCTGCTAAAATGGACGGAGGAGATGATATTGCAGTATCATATTTTGGAGATGCCGCTTGTGAAGAAGGAGCCTTTCATGAATCCTTAAATCTAGCTGCGAATATGAACATTCCAATCTTATACGTTTGTGAAAACAATTTAGCTTCTAGTCATATGCATATTAGTCTTAGACAACCAACGGATACAATGGCAAGATTTGCTGATGCACATTTAATTGAAAACATTGTCGTAGAAGGTAATAATGTTGTTGCTGTCGCAGATGCTGCCAAAAAAGCAATTTCCTACATGCGAGAAACT
>Ga0114957_1005830_pt1 | contig 10071 bp, 8 predicted proteins | sample BantaG_FD_87175 | JGI IMG/M metagenome (GOLD analysis project Ga0114957, IMG submission 87175) | Marine algal microbial communities from Bantry Bay, Ireland - BantryBay_4 metaG | ecosystem: Host-associated > Algae > Red algae > Unclassified | place: Bantry Bay, Ireland | collected 2014-11-21 | reverse complement strand
CGATTCCGGGAACGCCCTGAAAAGTAGATAAAGCGGTGTTTTGTCCCGCTGCGATGACGTTAAATGCATCGGATCTTAACATTGCTCCTACATGAAGGATTCTTCCCCAAAAAAATGTTCCGGTTATGGGATGGAACATACCATTTACTGCCAATTTTGCGTCTTCCGTATTTCTCCAAAAACCAGAAGTTGGGATTTCATTTGGATTTTGTTGATCCAAAAGATCTTTGTTACAGCTTACCGTAACGACTACGAGTAGGAGAGTAGTCAGTGTTAAATATATATATTTCATTATTAATAATTTTTTCTAAGATTAAAAAAAAATTCTTCTACGATTTTATTAAAAAGTAACTTCGAGACCAAAGATAACCGACCTTGAATTGGGGTAGGCACGAATATCGATACCTCTACCGGTAATAGAATTTACGGTTGGTCTAAACCCAAAGAATCCATCGTTTTCATTGGACCTGGCACCGTTGGTGGAAGCCACGTCGGGATCATAGCCAGAATAATTTGTTATAACAAACAAGTTTTGGGCGGTAACCGAAAAGCGGACTTTTTGGATCCATTGGCTGGTAAACAAACTGGAAAGGTCGTACCCGATATTTGCATTTCTAAGTCTAAAGTAAGAACCATCTTCGACGAAGAAGGAACTCGGCAATCCGTTGGAGGCTCGATCCAGACTAGCAGCCCTCGGGTATTCCCCTCCGGTATTGGTGGGACTCCAGCGATCCACTACATCGGTCAGTTTATTACCATCCGCAAAAAGTGTATTAAAGGCTCGAGCCTGGTTGTAAATTTCATTACCACTGACCCCACTGAAGAAGAGACCAAAATCAAAGTTTAAATAACTTCCGGAAAAATTAATGCCGTAGGTAAAATCAGGAACGGGACTTCCCAAGACGGACAAGTCTTCGTTGTTTACTATTCCATCTCCGTTCACATCTCTTTTGATAAAATCACCCGCAGTGAGTAAAGAAATATCATCGTTGGCTCTGTTAGGATCGCTTTCAATTTCTGCCTGGCTATCATAAACTCCGTCAATGAAGAAGCCATAAAAAGCTCCCGGATCATCTCCTTCTCTAAAGATATTCACAGCCTGTAATCCTTCGTTTACAGAAGGACCAAAAAACGGGGAAGGAATAGCGGTGAGTGTACTATTTTGGGTACCCAAATTAAATCCAATATTGTAGGTGAAGTTTCCTTCTCTTTCCCGGTAATTTAATTCCAGTTCTATTCCGCTGTTTTCCAGGGCTCCACTATTTTGAGTTACAGGTACGTTGGTACCGTTGGAACTTGGAATCGGAACGGCAATTAACAGGTTATCGATATCTTTTTTATAATATTCCGCCGAGAAACTCATTTTGTCGTTCAGGAATCCCAGGTCTACACCGACGTTAATCGTTGAAGAAGTTTCCCATTGCAGGTTGTCATTAGCAAACGCGGTTTGTGCAAAACCGGGGAGAGCGGCATTTCCAAAAGAAGCACCCGAAGTAGATCCGACTACCGATTGGTACAAATAATTTCCTACGTTTTGCGCACCCAACTCTCCGTAACCTGCTCGTAATTTTACGTCGGTCAGGAAATTATTTTCTGGAAAAAAGCTTTCATCACTCAATCTCCATCCGACGGAAAAGGAGGGAAAAATATCAGACCTTGATCCTTCGGCAAATTTGGATGAGGCATCATTTCTGACGGTAGCAGAGATTAGATATTTACCATCAAAAGCGTAATTAATTCTTCCAAAAGTAGAGATAAGTCCATCAATTTCCTCGAATCCAGCAGAACCCAAAATATTGTTAACCCCAGCCGCTCCGGTTGTTCGAATGTCATTGGAAGGCAGGTTACCGACGTAATTGGCAAGTAAGTCAAATCGGGTTTTTATTTCACTGTATCCCAATACAACGTTTACACTATGTTTGTTAATCTCCTTGGAATAATTTAATGTTGGTTCGATCTGTGTTCTAAAAAACTCAGATCTTACATGCGTTAAATCGTTTTGTTGATTGTCATTAAATCGGGCATCCGTACTACTCATAAAATAAGTAGGTCGGAAAGTGCTTTTAAAACCATTGATATAATCCATACCAAGATTTAACTTAGCGGTAAGGCCTTCTACGATTTCATATCCCAGCGAAATATTTCCAAAAACATTTCGTCTGGTGTTGTTATTATCTTCGATGGAAGCCAAGGCATAATTATTGATTCCTCCAAAACCAAGCTTATCTCTTTCTGGTGCTTCAAATCCACCCAGATTTTCGGGAGCGTTCAATCTGAGGATAGGCGCAGTAGCGGCCTCAAAACCAAAATATTCATTTTCCTGAAGATCACTCTGTACTAAACCGATCGCTTGGGTAATGGTAAATTTGCCTAAATTATATTCACTATTTGCCCGCAAATTTACTCGATTAAAACCGGACCCAATCAAAATTCCATCTTGCTTAAAATAGTTGGCAGACAGATAATATTTAGCAGATTCATTTCCTCCATAAACGGATAGTCCATAATCCTGAAGGCCTCCTGTTTTAAAAGTTTCATCCTGCCAATCCGTGTAGATAATCTGACCATTTTCTGTTACGTCGGCTCTATCTATCTGGAAACCTGAATTATCATTTGCTTCCAGGTCATCTCTATAATCTAAAAACTGTTCACTATTTAGAAAATCAAGACGTTTACTAGCCACTTCGAATCCACCTCTGATGTTAAGGTCCACCCGTAGATCACTGTTGTAACTTCCTTTTTTGGTGGTAATCAAGACCACTCCGTTGGAAGCCCGTGATCCATAGATGGCAGCGGAAGAAGCATCTTTCAGTACTTCGATGGATTCTATGTCGTTGGGGTTGACAAAATCCATGGTTTCCGTAAATGTTCCATCAATTACATAAAGTGGAGCAGAATTAGTCAAGGAGCCTACCCCTCTTACAAATACGTTAGCAGGTGCACCGGGTTGTCCACCAAAACTTTCTACCTGAACTCCAGCCAGTTTACCTTGTAAAGCAGCGGTCGGATTACTAACGATCAGATTTTTTAATTCTTTTGCCTTTACGGTAGAAACAGCTCCGGTTACATCTCGCTTTTTTTGTATTCCATAGCCGATAACAACTACTTCATCCAGCACCTCGGAGTCTTCCATTAACACTACATCTACAATAGATCTTCCTGCGATATCTACCTCTAGAGGCTTATAACCCGTGTAAGAAAAAACCAGGGTATTGCTACCATCAGGTACATTGATCGCGTAATTACCACTGACATCCGTTGCGGTACCAGTGCTGGTTCCTTTTACCAGGATATTTACCCCGATGAGTTCTTCGCCTGCGGCATCCGTTACTTTACCTGTAATTGCGGCTACAGAATTTGTTGTTATTTTAAAGAAGTCGTTAGTTGCAGTAGTTGTTTTATGTTTTGCCTGAACGTGTATGGAGCAAAACATCGATACCAGTGTAAAAAGCCAAATAGCTTTGGAGGGGGAATTTAGTCGAAATCTGTCGTTAAACCTATTCCGATTGGGAACATAAAATTTTTTCATGTACTTTTGATTTTTATTTACTTAAGTTATAATAATAGTCTATGTTTCTTGCCGGAAGCATAGGCTGTTTTGGTTTTAAAGTGAATTTCGTCTAGTCAGCAAGGTTGGAATAGTTAACCTTTTAGCGTTTCTGTTCAGGACAAATTGAGCTGCCTGGTGTCCCATCAGCTGAAAATCAATAGAATTAGTGGTGATGCCATCACAGATGATTTCTTTCACCGGATCATTAGAGTTTGATAAGACTCCCACGTCTTTTCCCACTTCCAGTTTTTGCTCTTTACAATCTTTGAGGATGCCCCACAAGTCACCATCGCTAATCGTAAAATGCACGGTTCCTTTTTTGAGAGAACCAGAGATATATTGTGAACGTATATTTCCTTTGACAGAAAAGTCTTTTAGGAATTTTTGGAAAGCATGGCTTATTTCCACCGGATGATCAGATTCTTCTCTGAAATACAGTGTGATCTCATCAAATTTTTGGATAGCTCCCAGTAGTTCCTTCAAAGCTCTATAGGTAGAAGCTTCAAACTCTTGAGTGACGTGGGAAATATCCTCTCCTAAATTTTCGAAACGATCCACGATTAAGAGTTTAGAAGCAGGCATTGTTTTTAGAATTTTTCTGGCCCGGGGATGTGGAATGGGAGCCACCACGTACATACCATATTGACCTTTCATGTTTCCAATCATGGTTTTGAAAACATCAATATTATTGTGGTGAAAAAAAATGTCGATTTGTACCTTCTCTCCGAGTGCGGAGCGGAAAGCATTGTAGAAAGATTCCTGAATAGGATGAAAAGCGTAAAGCAAGAGTGCTACTTTAAAGGTCTGCTCAATATCTTCATTAATTAAAAAGTACCCAAGTCTGTTTTTGGATTCTATCAGCCCTCGTTCGATGAGTTCTTTATACGACTTAACAATTGTTTTACTGGCGAATCCCAACTCCTTGACCATCATATTTACGGAGGGAAGCATATCACCCTGGACCAGTATTTTTTCCTCAATTGCGTTAATAATCCCCTGGACCAGTTGCTCGTGCTTGGAGTATTGGTTCACCTTTTCGAGTTCTTGAATCTTATCAAAAATCATCGTCGTTTTAGAGGGTTGAAGGTTGGTCATTTTACTGATATATTGTACAGCGTTAATATACTTTACTATGGTATAGTATGGTACTATGAGGCAAATATACAGAAATATATAGTGGATAAAAGAAAAATTGACAGAATTTTTTTTGGAATTACCAAGATAAAGTACTTTTCTAGCCTATTTAGGGATGAGAAATAAGAAATCTGGTTTAAGGAACCGATATTCAATTTTTATTCTTCTCTTTAAAATTCTGGTTAAAGGTAAAAATATCAGAAGGAGTCCTTGCCTTCTTTAAAATAGACTCCATTGTTGCTACTACTTCGGGATACGACGCTGCCACGTTTTTTTGCTCCTTCTCGTCTTGAGAAAGGTCATACAGTTCTAATGGAGCATCGGGCTGTTCTAAAACATTATACTTTACCGCTTTCCATTTCCCCTGTCGAACTGCCTGCCGGCCACCTTTTTCGTGAAATTCCCAATACAAATAATCGTGTTTTTGTTGTTGCGCTTGCTGACCGACCAGGGTTGGAAAAAAGGAGATACCGTCTAAATCATTGGGTATTTCCACTTGGGCTATATCCGCAAAAGTTGGAAAAATATCCCAGAAAGCAGAAATCAAATCGGTGGTGGTACCCGCTTTTATTTTTGCTGGCCACCTGACTATCATCGGTACATGAATACCTCCTTCGTACAAGTCCCGTTTATATCCTTTAAAATTCGCGTTACTATTAAAGTAATCCGGATCGGCACCACCCTCCTGATGCGGACCATTATCCGATGTAAAAATGACTACCGTATTTTCTACCATTTCAAGTTCCTCCAGTTTATCCAGCAACTCTCCCACTTGAGTATCCAGGTGATGCACCATCGCGGCGAAGGCCGCGTGCGGATAAGGTTGGGAACCGTAGCCACTAACTTTAAAAAGTGGACCATCGTCAATTCCCTGATATTTTGATTCGGGTAAAAACTTTTGCCTGTATGGTTCTACGTACCTTTCAGGCAGTAGCAGTTCTGCGTGTGGAAGCGGCGAAGCGTAAAACATAAAAAATGGAGTATTCTGATTAGCCGATATAAAATCCAGTGCTTTTTCATGAATTAAATCCGGCGCATAAACAGCTTGCCCTTTGCCTTCGTTTCCAGCCAACATAATTTTTTCCTGATTTTGCCACAGATGATAAGGAAAATAATTATGCGCGATCCGCTGACAATTGTAACCAAAAAATTCGTCAAAACCCTGGTTGTTGGGATCACCCGATGAAGTAGGAAACCCTAGACCCCACTTACCAAAGACACTGGTTTTATAACCTCCTTTTTTAAGCATCTCCGCCAAAGTATACGTTGCGGCGGGCATTGGATACTGTCCTTCGGGCATAATTTCTTTATTTCCTCTGATGACAGTATGTCCAGTATGCATTCCCGTCAATAAAGCGGAACGAGAAGGTGCACAAACTGTAGAGCCAGCATAATGTTGTTTAAAAACCATCCCGCTCGCTGCCAATCGATCAATATTCGGAGTATTGAACTTCGTTTGTCCATTAAACCCAACGTCGCCATATCCAAGGTCATCCGCCAGAATATAGATGATGTTAGGTGATTGCGTTATTTCCTTTTCTGCGACAACTCGATTGCCACAAGCTGCAAAAAAAGCTAATGCGCAGAATACAATTGACATGTTAAGGATGGTTTTCATATATTTTTTAATTTATTTCAGTTAATATTTCACCTTAGGAAGTTTAAATAAATAAAGTACGATTCTATACCTATTTATTTACCATTTCTTAATCCTTTTCAATTTCCAAGCTCACATGAAAAAGTGCATCTCCCCGATTAACGATAGGAGAAATGTTTACACAAAAAACATAGCAATCAAAGGGCGCATAGATTTTTTTTTCAAAAGCACCAAATGGATCGGTCACGATTCCCAGTAACGTTTTTTGGGTAACCCAACCGCCATTATTAGCGCGGACATGAAACATCCCGGAATGGGTAGCTCTCAACCATTTGGATTTTTTTATTATAATAGACTTGTTTTCTGAAAGATCTTTATACTTTTTCATTTTTAGAAAATGAATTACTTTTTTTGTTCCCTCGACACCATGTTTGATCGCCTCCTCATCGTATAACATAGATTTCCCCCCTTCAAAGAGCAGCGCAATTTTTCCCAATTTATGAAAAGTTTCCCGAACTGATTTTTTGATATATTTTGAATGTACAATAAATGGTGCACCGAAGACCTTGGCCAACTCCAGATTTTTTTCGTCATTGAGCATACACCGGATTTGAGCGATGTTGACCCGATCAGCACCACCTGCGTGGAAATCTATAACATAGTCGATGTAAGGCGCAATTTCTTTTTTAAATTCATAGGCAAACTGACTGGCCAGAGAACCTTTTTGAGAACCTGGAAAAACACGATTCAAATCTCTACCGTCCGGAAATTTACGGGATGAATGTAAAAAGCCAAAAATATTAAAAACGGGAATACAAATAATGGTTCCCCGGGCAGGTTTATTAATTTTATTACGAATAATCCGTCGGACGATTTCCACCCCATTAATTTCATCCCCATGTACGCCACCCAAAAGCAGTAAAACGGGACCGTCCTTTTTACCACGTTCGATAAAGATGGGTACTTTGATACTATTTCGGGTATGTAGTTTGGCTACGTCAAATTGTAGGCAGACGCTGTCTCCCCGTTTGATTTTTACGCCCAATAAGGTAAGTTTATCTTTTAACATTTCGCTCTATATATTGAATTATTTTTGTGGCAATATCGGTCCCCGTTGCTTTCTCGATTCCTTCCAAACCGGGAGAAGAATTTACTTCTAATACCAATGGTCCGGTGGAAGATTGTAGCATGTCTACCCCGGCTACGCCGAGCCCCATGGCTTTGGCGGCAACGAGCGCTGTCTCTTCTTCTTCTGCGGAAAGTTCGATAATATTGGCGCTTCCACCACGGTGTAAGTTGGAACGAAACTCTCCTTCTTTTCCTTGTCTTTTCATGGCGCCAACTACTTGACCATCTACAATAAATGCACGAATATCCGCACCGCCGGCTTCTTTGATAAATTCCTGAACGATGATCCGCGCCTGCAATCCGTTGAAAGCTTCCATCACTGATCCGGCGGCATTTTTTGTATCTGCCAGAATGACGCCCAGCCCCTGTGTTCCTTCAAGCAACTTGAGTACGACGGGTGCGCCACCTACGGCATTGATGGCGTGGTCTACGTTTTTAGAAAAGTTGGTAAACAGCGTTTTTGGTAACCCGACGCCGGCCCGGGCTAACAATTGCAGACTTTTAAGTTTGTCCCGTGAGGCAATTAATGCTTCCGACTGTACGGCACTGAATATATCCATCATTTCAAATTGACGAATTACGGCGGTTCCATAAAAGGTAACCGAGGCACCGATCCGTGGAATGATGGCGTCTACGTTTTCAAGATATTCACCCCGATAGTAAACTTTTGGCCGTTTTTTAGCAATTTCAATATCACATTTTAAATGATCCACGACTTGCATTTCGTGTCCTTTTTTTTCTCCTGCTTCTACTAATTTACGTGTGGAATACAACGCTGGCTGGCGGGACAAAATGACAATTTTCATAATAGTTATTTATTTTTTAATTTCAACTTAAGTTTTCTTTTTTTCTCTGAAAGGTCATACTTCGAGGTGTCGACGATAAATTTTCCCATCAAAAATCTTCTTCCTATTAGAATGGGAAATCGCATTTCTCCCCGCTCACTTAAGGATAACTCAATCATGTATTTTTTTCCAAACAGCAAAATTTCCGTTTCGATGACAAATCGTTTTTCAGAAACGCCAAAGGAACTTTTAATCCGCTTTTCTTTAAATTTTGTAGCGGTAAATTCTTGGTCTTTGTATTTCGGATGGGAGGGGTCTAGTAATCTGAAAACTAGCGTTTCTTTTCCATCTTTTTCTTTTTGCTCAATTTGATGACAGTGGATAGCGGAGGTGTAAGCGCCGGTATCCATTTTTATGTCTAGTCCTTTTAATCCTAATTCGGGAAAACTGGCTTTGTCTTTTCTGCCTATGATTATCTTTTTTTTCAATTTTTATGATCGATTTTTTTTTTGTGGGTTTTGGTTTGGTTTGGTGGGTTTGGTGGGTTTGGTTTGGTTTGGTTTGGTTTGGTTTGGTTTGGTTTGGTTTGGTTTGGTTTGGTTTGGTGGGGCAAGGTAAGTATTTTATTGGAGGGGGGCCGGAATGCTTCCGGGGATTTTGGATGGCGTCCTTTCAGGACTTGTTGTTTTTTTGGGGGGATCCGGAATGCTTCGGGTTTTTGGGTGGCGTCCTTTTAGGATTTGTTGTTTTTTGGGGGGGCCGGAATGCTTCGGGTTTTTGGATGGCGTCCTTTCAGGACTTGTTGTTTTCAAGGGGGGGGGCCGGAATGCTTCGGGGTTTTGGGTGGCGTCCTTTCAGGACTTGTTGTTTTTTTTGGGGTTAGTCCCAGACGTACTTTTCGTTGTATTCCATGTTGTATTTTTTTAGGAGGCCGCGGTATTCTTTTTTGAAGGTTTGTTTGCTGTGGTGTTGATGTTGGCGTTCGATGTATCTTTTTACGACCTCTACTTGGGCGGGATTTACGGAGAAGGCGCCGTAGCCGTTTTGCCAGTAAAAATTTGTGAGGCTTTTGTCTTTGGTTTTCATCCATCTGGAGGAGTTGGCTTTTACTTTTTGTACGAGGGTCATGAGGGCTAGTTTTTTAGATAGCATACAGAGGATGTGGATGTGGTCGGTATAGCCGCCGACAATGAGGGTTTGACAGCCGAGTTTATTGCAGGTACCGCCGAGGTAGTTGTGGAGTTCTGCTTCGTATGGGGGATGGATGAGCTTCTGGCGGTACTTGGTACTGAAGACGATGTGGACGTAGTTTTTTACTAGTGATTGACTCATTTGATGTTATATATCGCCCTTTCTGGGCTGGTTTGGTAGATCGTGTCCTTTTTGGACTTGTTAGTGGGTTAAAGTTAGGGAATGTATTTGAGATTACATAATTGGGGTGGAATGTTAGGGAGGCAGGATGGATAGCGAGTTTAATATTGTGGTTGGTTTAAAAAGGGGGGTATTCCCTAAAATGGGCCTGGAAATGACCAGTGCCTCGGGTACTAAATTAGTATGTATTTCAAATTGTTAATTTTTCCTAGCCATTAAGAACAGTTGATTAGTGATTCGTTAATCGGTCCTCCCAACGCATAGGTATCGCACTCTAATGTATTTGAAAACTCAAAAAAGACGATAGAGATATTTAAGTTAACAGATCAACGTAGGAACAAGGCAATGCCTTGTTCCTACGTTGATCAATATGCCCAGTTATTTAATGCCGAAGGCACTAGTGCCTCATCCCGTAAATCCATACCAATCTATGCTTGTTATTTTTCGCCTGCTTTTCGTTAGAAAATTCCTCACTATGCTACGGCATAGCTCCGGATTTCCTGCCT
>Ga0114957_1005829_pt1 | contig 10074 bp, 5 predicted proteins | sample BantaG_FD_87175 | JGI IMG/M metagenome (GOLD analysis project Ga0114957, IMG submission 87175) | Marine algal microbial communities from Bantry Bay, Ireland - BantryBay_4 metaG | ecosystem: Host-associated > Algae > Red algae > Unclassified | place: Bantry Bay, Ireland | collected 2014-11-21 | reverse complement strand
TATATTTTTGATTCTAAACGATTTCATTTCTTGACGAAGCTGTTTTACTAATCTTATCATAGCGTCACATCATCAATCTACTCAAAGCATTGAGCAAAATTCTGACTGATTTTGCTTTTTAATAACTAGCGCGTTTAAAATAAATGCAACTATGTTGCATTTAAGATAAAAGTTCTTATATTTGCAATTGCAACACAGTTGCATTTACTTCTGAGGATGGGCGTTGTTAAAATCGGTACACTCAAAAGAGACCGGGCAAAATGTGAATTGTACGCACAAGGGTTTGTGAATGAACATTACGATTTTAATAATAAAGCAGTCCTATTATTAACAAGGGATGGCAAAGGATAATATCAAAGTATTAGAGATAAGGAACAACGATCTAATAGATTCAGAATTATGACTAATATTTTTTGTGCCTAACTTGGTTTAAAATACGCGCCATAGCTACGACTATGTCTGTGTTTTTCAACTCGTTATACACAAAAACTACCTACTCAAAATTTCTTAATCTATTTAATCCTCGTTCCTAATTCAGGAAGTTATTGTTTGACCATCTCTAAGCTTGACATAAACTTTAAATGAGCGTAAAAACAATACCTAAATCAGATATAGTTGGTGCGGTGGCTAGTGGACTGTGCGCATTACATTGTATCGCTACTCCTTTTTTATTTGTAGCGCAGAGCTGTTCGGTCACTGGATGCTGCGAATCTAGTCCCACCTGGTGGAGCTTAATAGACTACTTATTTATCGGGATCACTTTTTTTGCTGTTTATCAATCTGGTAAACAATCGAGTAAGCCTTGGTTAAAATATTCCCTGTTTGCAATTTGGAGCCTATTGTCACTCTTAGTCATGAATGAGAAAATGAATTTTATATCTATCTCTGAATGGTGGAAATATCTGATGGCTTTTGGATTGATTTGTCTGCATATGTACAACTTAAAATTTTGCAAGTGTTCTGGAGAATCCTGCTGTGTTACCACCTAATTAATTTGCATCGTAACTATGGAAGAAAAAAAAGAAGTCAACATACCTGTTACTATATTAAGTGGTTTTCTTGGAACAGGAAAAACCACCTTTTTGAATCATTTGCTTCAGGAAAATAAAGGTACTCGATATGCCATTATTGAAAACGAGTTTGGCGAGCAGGGCATTGACAATGAGCTAGTGTTGCGTCCTGATGAAACGATTGTCGAACTTAATAACGGATGCCTTTGCTGTACATTGAACGATAATTTATATGATATTCTAAATGAACTTTTCGATCGTAGAAGTGAGTTTGATGAAATCATTATTGAAGCTACGGGTGTTGCTGATCCTACTGGATTGGCAGAACCGTTTATCGCTCATCCATTGATCAAAAAACATTTTCCATTAAAGGCTATCATTTGTTTAGTGGACGCAGAACTAGTAGAAGATCAACTTAAGGAAACAGAAGAAGCGATCAATCAAATTGCTTTTAGCGATATATTACTCCTCAATAAAATTGATTTGGTAAGTGACGAGTATGTCATGGTCTTAGAAAATAGGTTGCGACAATTGAATCCTTTAGCGACGATTGTAAAGGGGCATAAAAACCAATTTCCAAAAATTGATTTTTGCAGAAACCAAGACAAGCTAGAGGAAGTGCTGCTTCATTCGAAGAATGATGCAGCGCATAGCGCTGAGCAATTACATTTTCCAGTTCAAAAACCGCATAGCCACCATCACCACAAGCATACAGAAGAAGTAACCAGTCATACTTTTATATTTGATACTCCTTTCGATTTAAGACGTTTGAATCTACAATTATCCGTCTATCTCACTTTTCAAGCTAAGCAACTATATCGTATGAAAGGCTTGGTTTGGTTAGAGAAGGAAGATCAACAATTTATTCTTCAGTCCGTGGGAAAACGATTTAATTTTCAGAAAAAACGAGCCTGGGAAAAAACAGAAAAAAAACAAAGCATCCTTGTATTTATTGGTAAAAATTTAAAAAGGAAAGGATTGGAAAGAATGCTCAAGACCTGTTTATCAGAGACCAAACTAAAAAAGGTCAACTTTTAGCATGATTCAAACCAAGAGCGGTAATGCCTAAGAAATAATTTTTTCTAACTTTTTTCTACATAAAATATAAACCGAAATCGATCTTTTAAGAATGTCATGAGTCTTAAACCTCAAGCTTATTAAACTATTCGTTCACTTAATGCATCAGCGCAATTGAAAAAATATATAATTATACTCCTCCTGTTTACAGTAAATGCTACAATAAACGCCCAGCATGTAGACTCCTGTAGCTATGAGTTAAAAGGTGTTATTCTAGACGTAGATACAAAAGAGCCATTGCCATACGTATCGCTGAACGTTAAAGGGACACAACATTCTTTACTAACAGATATTAATGGGGTATTTCATATTGATAAATTATGCAATAAATCAAATACGCTTGTCATTTCATGCTTAGGCTATTGTGATACGACTTGCCAACATTTTTACGAACATAGTCAAAAGCCTTTTATATACCTCAAAAAAGAAGTGAGTGATTTAGAAGGAGTCACGATTACAGCAGAAAGAAGAAGAAAAGAAGAAGAAGGTACTGCGTCTATTTCACAGCAAAGTATAAATAAGGAAGTCCTCTTTGTAAACCCAACTCAATCACTTGCTGCTGCCATGTCAGAAATAGAAGGAGTGACTTTTACATCAAATGGAAATAATGTGCAATTACCTGTTATACATGGTTTGTATGGTAACCGTGTACTTATACTTAATAATGGTATTAAACATGGATTTCAGAACTGGGGCACAGACCATGCGCCCGAAATTAATGTTTCAACGGCCAATAGGGTAACGGTCGTAAAGGGTGCTGCCGGAGTTCGCTATGGTCCTGAAGCATTAGGAGGAGCTATTATTGTAGCATCTGATCCATTATATCTAAATGAACCTTTTAAATTAGCAATCGGTACTGGTTATCAAACCAATGGAAGGGGGTACTTTGTTAATTCTGAAATATCTCAAGGGCTAAAAAAATGGAGTTATCATCTAGGAGCTAACTATACGCGGATCGGGGATAGAAATGCTCCTGACTACTCTCTTACAAATTCTGGTAAAGCAGAAAAATCCATCAATGGAGGTTTGCGGTATCATTTGGACAACTTTGATTTTAAAGTTTATTACAGCTATTTGAATCAAAATTTAGCACTTTTGAGTTCGTCGATTGGGAATAGCGGGACGGCTATTGTTAGAGCTATTAATTCAACTGAACCAGTTGTTATCGATGAATTTTCTTACGGTATCAACGAGCCAAATCAACTTGTTCAACATCATTTTGGTAAAATAGAAATGGATTGGCGGTATGCTGATGATGCAAAACTTACCTTTAAATTAGGAGGTCAACTAAATAAAAGAGAAGAATATGATGTGCGGAGAAATGCTGATTTACCGATTATCGACCTCAACCTTTTTACGACCGATTATCAACTTGAATGGAAACACCCTGACTGGTTTCAACTAGATGGCTTGATTGGTCTACAAGTGTTTACTCAAAATAATGATAACAATCCCGGTACCGGAACAACTCCCTTTATTCCTAATTACAATACCTTCCGTAATAGTGTTTTTGTCATTGAAAGTCTTAAGAGAAATAAAGGTACGTTTGAAGTAGGTCTTCGTTTGGATTATGAATATAATAATGTTCGAGGAAGAGAAACCAATCAAGATGTTTTTAGAGACAAGTATAGCTTTATTAACCTAACATCCTCGTTGGGATACATTCGTCATTTTTCTGAGAACTATACTTTTAGAACAAACCTTGCAACCGCCTGGCGAACACCCAACATGGCAGAGTTATATAGTTTTGGGCAACAAAATTTTAAGACCTCCTTTGGTCTACTTCGCTATTATACCAATGAAGAAAGTGAGTTAAGAACAGATCGAGTAGTTGGTTTGAGGGAAAGCGATATTTCTCCCGAAAAAGGCTATAAATGGATTAATGAATGGAAAGTGCACAAAAAAAGTAATACTTATGTTTTAACAGCATATGCTAATTACATTGAAAATTTTACTTTTAGTCGACCTTTGGCAGTGATTGGTACGATTAGAGGACCAATGCCTGTTTTTATATATGACCAAGCTGATGCTTTATTTACAGGTATGGATTTTTCATGGCAAATAGAATGGTCAAGTTCAATAGATGGTACACTTGGAATAAGCTATTTGTGGTCAAAAAATTTAAAGAAAAACGAACCGATTATTAACCAACCTCCGATTACCATGAGTTACCAATTGGGTTGGAAAGTGCCACTTTTCTGGAAAGTTAAATCTTCTCAGATTTCTTTAAAACCAAGCTATACATTCAGGCAATTTCAAGCACCTAGAACTATTCGTCCTGAGGAATTAATAGATGGATCGGTTGTCATTACACCAGCATCAGAAATATTTGATTTTAAAGATGCCCCAACCGGATACTTTCTATTTGATGCCGCCTGGCGACTCAAGTTAAATAGACTTGACGTTAATTTTTCTATTCAAAACGTATTCAATACTGGTTATCGGAACTACCTCAATGAGATGAGATATTTCGCTAATGAGCCTGGAATAAATTTTCTTTTTACAATAAATTATTTTTTTAATTTTAAAACAAATTAACAATGAAAGTATTAGATTACTTTAAAAAAATCACCCTTTACAGTTTACTGGTAGCAGGTATTTTAATTACAGGATGTAAAGATGATGATCCACCAGAACCAGAAAACGAATTAGAGGTAATCACAGATGTGAAACTCGTTTTTACTAATGATGCAGACGCTACTGATGTAGTCGAAGTTAGCGCTCAAGACCCAGATGGGGAGGGAGTCCGGGAGTTAGTAATTCTAGATGAAATTAATCTGGATGTCGATAAGTCTTATACGCTTACTTTTGAGATTTTTAATAATCTAGAAAGTCCGGGAGAAGATATCGGTGATGAGATTGCAGAAGAAGACGATGAACATCAACTCTTCTTTAGCTTTTCAAATGACGCTTTTACCGATCCTGACGGAGATGGAAATATTGATAATGCATCTGATCCATTAAACTATAATGATCGAGATGGGAATGGAAATCCTTTAGGTTTATCTACTTCCTGGACCACCGCATCTTCTACTTTATCAGGAGGTAGTTTTACAGCCAGATTACAACATCAACCAGATATTAAAACTTCTACTTCTGGTGCAACGGATGGAGATACTGATTTTGATTTACAGTTTGTTTTAAACATTCAGTAAAGCCTGACACAATATGGGAGTAGGAAAAAATAACTTCTTAAAATTTGAATTCCTTATTAAATTCCTACTCCCTAATTTTTGAACCGTTCCTTAGGCAGATACGCCAAATTCATAGATGGGTACTGCTAACAAAAAATTGAGCTTTTTTTATTTTTAATCCTCATCCCTAACAGTTTTTTCCTAAATTTACGGTTCATCATAACATACCATACCATGAGAACCAAAATATCCTTTCTCCTTCTAACTATTTTTTTAAATATCAATTTTGAACTGAATGCGCAAACACCGGACACGTCGACTTACAGTGCATTAAATTACCGACTCGTAGGCCCTTTTCGTGGTGGACGAAGTGCTGCGGTAACTGGCGTACCCGGACAACCCGACCTGTTTTATATGGGGAGCACCGGCGGTGGCGTATGGCGAACGACCAGCGGCGGAAAAGAATGGGAAAATATTTCTGATGGATTTTTCGGGGGTAGCATCGGTGCGGTCGAGGTGTCGAAAAGTGACCCAAATGTTATTTATGTCGGTGGGGGAGAAAAGACTTTGCGTGGAAATGTTTCTTCTGGTTACGGAATCTGGAAAACAGTAGACGCCGGAAAATCCTGGAAGCAAATGGGCCTGAAAAATAGCCGACACGTTCCAAGAATTCGGGTGCATCCCACCAATGCAGATATTGTTTATGCGGGCGTACTCGGTGATATTTACAAGCCAACGAAGGAGCGTGGGGTTTATAAAAGTACCGATGGCGGAAAAACCTGGCGACAAACTTTATTCAGCAACGCCGACGCTGGCGTAGTAGACCTGATAATGGATCCTAATAATTTCCGGGTGCTTTACGCCACCACCTGGAATGCCCGTCGAACGCCTTATAGTTTAAGCTCGGGAGGAGATGGTTCTGCACTTTGGAAGAGTACCGACGAAGGCGAAACCTGGAAGGAGATTTCTAAAAATGAGGGTTTTGCTAAAGGTACTTTAGGGATCATGGGAATTACCGTTTCTGCTGCCAATAGCAACCGATTATATGCGATGGTAGAAAACGAAAAAGCGGGTGGGCTCTACACTTCTAAAGATGGTGGTATAAAATGGACAAAGATAAACGATAAAAGAAAATTGCGACAGCGCGCCTGGTATTATACGCGTTTGTACGCGGACCCAAAAGATGAAAACACCGTTTATGTTTTAAATGTAAATTATCATAAATCCACCAATGGTGGAAAATCATTCAGCACCTATAACGCACCACATGGAGATCACCACGATTTGTGGATCGCACCCGAAGATCCCAACCGCATGATCATCGGAGATGATGGAGGAGCACAGGTTACTTTCGACGGCGGACGCAGCTGGAGTACTTATTACAATCAACCGACGGCACAGTTTTATCGGGTCACAACGGACAACGCGTTTCCATACCGTATCTACGTCGCACAACAAGACAACAGTACAATTCGTATTCGACACCGAACCGAAGGCAGTAGTATTACCGAGAACGACTGGGAGCGAACGGCCGGAGGAGAAAGTGCACACATCGCTGTTGATCCGGAAAATAATGAAATTGTTTACGGCGGCAGTTATGATGGTTTTTTAACTAGAAAAAATCACGAAAAAAATACGACGCGCTCGATTTCTGTTTGGCCAGATAACCCGATGGGCCACGGGGTGGAAGATATGAAATATCGGTTTCAGTGGAACTTCCCCATCATTTTTAGCAAACACAATCCGGACCGTTTGTATACTTTTTCACAACATGTGCACGTGAGCGAAAATGAAGGCCAGTCCTGGAAAGTGATTAGCCCGGATTTGACCAGAAACGATTCTTTAAAAATGAAATCTTCTGGTGGTCCAATTACGCAGGACAATACTTCCGTAGAATATTATTGTACCATTTTTGCTGCCGCAGAATCTCCGTTGCAGGAAGGTCTCTTATGGGTTGGTAGTGACGACGGATTGATTCATGTCAGTCGGGATGGAGGTGCTAACTGGGAAAATGTAACACCTAAAGGAATGCCGGAATGGATGATGATTAATAGTATTGAACCGGGACATTTTGACGAGGGCACTGCTTACGTAGCGGGAACGCGCTACAAGTCCGGTGACTTTGCACCCTATATTTATAAAACCACCGACTATGGAAAAACCTGGAAAAAAATGATCAATGGAATTTCGGCAGAACACTTTACGAGAGTGGTTCGGGAAGATCCAAAGCATAAGGGTATACTCTACGCCGGAACGGAAACGGGGATGTATATTAGTTTTGACAATGGAAATAACTGGCGTTCTTTTCAATTAAATTTACCCATTGTACCGATTACGGATTTGACGATTAAAGATAATAATCTGATTGTTGCGACCCAGGGAAGAAGTCTGTGGATCATCGACGATTTGAGCTTGTTACATCAGGCCACTTCCGTGAAAAAAAATACCAATCATCTTTTTAAACCAAAAGATGTTTACCGAATGGGGGGGCGTGCCAGATCCCAAAAGAGTCTGACCGAAGGAGCGAATCATCCCAGCGGTGTTATGACTTATTTTAATATCAAAGATTTTGATGCTAAAAAAGATACGGTTGTACTCACTTATCTCAATCCAAAAGGGGATACGCTTCAGATGTATAGTTCTCACGCAAAAGAAAAAAAAGATTCACTGGCCGTTAAAAAAGGAGGTAATTTATTTGCCTGGAATACCCGCATTGATGGCGCCGAATCACTCAAGGGAATGATTCTTTGGTGGGCAAATCTCAACGGACCAAAAGCAGTGCCCGGTGATTACCAGGTGACACTCGATATTAATGGGACGGAGCAAACGCAAACATTTAAAATTCTACCAAACCCCAATGCCGAAGCGACCGTAGCAGACATGCAAAAACAATATGATTTTATTTTTGACATTAATAAAACGGTAGATCGGGCACATCAAAGTATTCGAAAAATCAGAAAAATTAATAAACAGCTAAGTAGTTTTGAAAAGCAATATAAAGAAGAGGAGCGTACTGCTGAACTACGGGAGAAAGCAAAAAAAATGCGGGAGGCTTTTGGTAATATTGAAAAAGAACTCTATCAAACAAAGAACCGCTCCGGGCAAGATCCTCTTAATTTTCCGATTCGGCTAACGAATAAATTAGGTCACCTCAATAGCCTGGTGGGAATGGGAGATTTTGCACCTACGGATCAGGATGTAGCGGTAAAAGAGGAGCTTTCTAAAGCTATTAAAAAACAACTGACCGCTTTTGATCAAATGCTGGACGACGAGGTTGCCGAATTTAATAAAGCGTTTAATCAATTACAATTAGAATATTTATTTGTAGATTAAAAAAATAGCAGGCCAAGAATACAGTGATTCTCGGCCTGCTACAAATAATCATCAACAGTAAAATTCTTAAAATATTTTCAGCCGTTTTAAGAAAACTTGCTTCGCGCTTTGCTGGCTCGCGGTTTTCTTAAAACTCCGACCCGTCCGAAGGCGGCATCCATACCTTGAGCCGTTTTTAAGAAAACTTGCTTCGCGCTTTGCTGGCTCGCGGTTTTCTCAAAACTCTGACCCGTCCGAAGGCGGCATCCATACCTTGAGCCGTTTTTAGGAAAACTTGCTTTGCGCTTTGCTGGCTCGCGGTTTTCTTAAAACTATTCAATCACGACCATCTTTTTGGTCGCCTCGAATCTTCCACTCTGCAAGCGGTAGAATAAAACACCACCGGCATTTAGTTCGCTTTTATCCAGAATGAATTCCTGGTAACCCGCTTCGTAGTAGGCTTCGTGTTCTGTGATCAACCTTCCGTTGATATCCGTAATTTCAATTTTTGCATCCCCTGCTTCGGGTAGAACAAAAGGAATGACGGTTTGTTGTCGGAAAGGATTCGGCTGATTTTGTAGAAGCGCAAATTTAGTATCCGTATCAGGCTCGACTAAATTTCCTTCGTATTCGAGTTCTAGCTTTTGCGTTTGTAAATCCGCGGTGTAGGATTCGGCGCTTAATAGCGCGTCGTTAAATTGCAGAACCTTACTTAATCTGGTATTTACCTTCGCCCGGAAACTCAACGTAAATACTTCCGATCGGTTCGTGAGCGTAACCGGATTTACATCATGCCAGCTAACGGAAAGTAATCCGTTTTCTAACTGCGTAAATTCAATGTTTTGTTCGTTAAACTTAGTCAGTACCTTGGAAAGCTCCTGGTCAAATTCCGGTGTAATAGCCAGTGGATTATAATCAATGGTAAATTGAAATCCTTTCAGGTCGACAAAATTATCGGCTGAAAAAGCGAGTTCGTACAATTCACCTGCTTCCAGAATTTGATCTTCTGTTGTGATGATTAGAACTTCTTCGCTACGGGTATCTCCGGTCTGTAGTCCATTACTTGTGGCGTTGCCGTTCAGGTCACCGACCTTGATTGCCATAAAATCATTGACCATTTCGTTAGTGCTCAGATCGTGAATAAATCTACTCTCCGGGAAAGAGCTGGCAAATGGATTTGTCGGATCGGGGAAACTATATTCACCATCCACAAAACGCCAGGAAGTATTGTTCTGAAATTCCTCGTCGATAATCAAAAGAGCTCGTCTTAACGCAATCATATCAAGGGCGGTGACCGCACCATCATTATTAATATCAGCGGCAATCAGCTGGTAGGGCGAATCCAGGGTGCTAATTTCCAGTAAATGTTCTCCCAGCATAATTAAGTCCATCGTCGAAATTCCATTTAGTAAATCATCATTACGATAGGGGATAATTTCGTAGTCTTCGTGCATTTCTAAATTGGGCATAAAGTAGGTTCCCTCCAAGGCAGATTCTACCCGTTGGCTGATTACCGGTCCGGCAATTTCTACCACTATATT
>Ga0114957_1005828_pt1 | contig 10074 bp, 10 predicted proteins | sample BantaG_FD_87175 | JGI IMG/M metagenome (GOLD analysis project Ga0114957, IMG submission 87175) | Marine algal microbial communities from Bantry Bay, Ireland - BantryBay_4 metaG | ecosystem: Host-associated > Algae > Red algae > Unclassified | place: Bantry Bay, Ireland | collected 2014-11-21 | reverse complement strand
GACAGCCCGCCCGCACGCGGCCGCGGGTGTGCGAGACACGCGCCAGTGCCGAGCCGGCCGGCCGGCCGCCGCGGGCGGCGCGCCGCCCGCGCGCGGCCGCCACCGTGTCGCCCCAATCTCCACGCGCCCCGCCTCGTCCACCCCCGAGTCGGGGGAACCAGGCCCCCCGGTGCGGGGTGCAAACGTCGGAAGATCTACCTGCCTGTCCGAGACCAAGTTCCGGGCACGTTCTGGAATCTGTCCAGAAGGGTGTCCGGGGGAAACTCGGAATGGACATGTTCGGCATGCGTGGCTCTCGATCTCGTGGTCTTTGTTCCCGAAACGCCCCGTTTGCTTACTTTTACTAAGAAGACGGCCCGTAAGGACAGTGGAAGACTGCGGCCATTCCGTCGAGAATGACACCCATTTATGCCGGGCAGCGCATGGGTCCCGGCCACACCCCCTACGGCAGCTGTACGGCCGCGTTTCTGCATTTTTCTGCGCCCCTGCATGGGCACGCTCGGCGGTGCTTGTGAGGATGAGACTCATACACTATGTTGCCTATGATGTGCTGTGCCCCATGCACTTGACAATGGGACACCAATGCGCATCAAAAAGTCATAGGAATGAGCCAAGAGAGTAAAGAGAAAGGCACGCAGTGTTTCCCTCCCACGTACACGACGCGATGGCGGGGTACCAAACTCCTCGCGGCCTAAACACACGAGCCATACGAGGCACAGAGAAACGACAGCAGCTGCGGGCACGCCAGCGCGTAGGCGGCACACCCCCAGCTGTAGAAGAATCAGAAAAGTACATGTTCATGCGACAACGACACGCACCCCACTGCGGCTGCTGCCACCCATCCACAACCGTTAGTCCTCCTGATACATGAGCACGCGCCGAGCCGCCCGATTCGCGGCTGCAGCGGCCGCCTCAGCCGGCGTGCGCCTACGGCGGACAGGCGCTTCCTCCTCGTCACCGCTGGTGGACGTGTAGCCGTCCGTGGAGTTTCCGTCACCAGCACGGGCGGCCGAGCCACTCATGGGCACGGAGCCCGTGCGCGCGGCGTTGTTCTGCCCGTCATCCTCGTACTCGCTGTCGCTGCCGTTCGGCGCCGGGCGCGTAAGGCCCGTCGGCGCCGACCCGGAGCCGCCCGCGGCCGACGCCGCCAACGTCCCACCTGCCGCCGCCGTCGGTGTGCCCCCCTCTGTCACCGCCTCGCCGACCGCTGCCGACCCCGAGCGACTTTCCGCGGCCGCCGCTGCGGCCGCAGCGCCGGCCGTCGCACCGGCCGACGGTGAAGTCTGCTGTGGCATTGGCGGCCGGCTTGCGTCGGCACGGCTCGGGTCGCTGGCGTCACTGATCCGCAGGCCGTTCAGCGTCCCGGTCCCCCATGGCCTGAAGATGTCGACGGCCGTGACCAGCTCTTCCTCCCACTCCGTGCGGTGGCCCGAGTTGAGGACTGCCCCGGGCTCGGCGTCCGGCAAGAGATGACCTGTCTCCACGACCGCGCCGCCCTCTCCGTCGGCAGCGTCGGCATCATCGGCGTCATCGTCCGAGTCTTTGGCGGAGGCACGGTTTGCGAGGTGGGCCCGCACCTTGGTAGCCACCATAGCAATGAAGGCGTGGCGGCAGATGAGGGTGCGCGGCCCACCGGCCGTCGGTCCGGGCTCCGAGAAGCGGTGCAGCGCGCCGTAGCCAGCAAAGACGACCGCCAACGCGCGCACCAACCCCGCGACGCAGTTTGCGTCTTTAAGGAACAGGTTGTCTTGAAGAAGCCCGGCCGCATCCACCGGCTTAAAGTACACCTCCAGCTTTGTGGAGGTGCCACGGGCCCGGCGGAGTGTGCCACGTCCGCCGTTATCGTTGATGTACGTTGCGAACACAGACACCGCCTTGATCCCGATTCCCTCGTAGAAGTGGTAGACAACCCGGTGCAAGTACCGGTACGCCGCTGTCATCTTCGGCTTAGGCCGTGCCGCACCAGCGGCCGCCGCGACCGCGGCGCGCTCGGCCGCCTTTTTTGAGGGGCGCGTGGGTAGGCGCCAACTGCGCGTCAGCATGCGCACAGCCTGCTTGGCGGTCACGTTGAACCTGGCCATGACCCAGTCACGCAGGAAGACGTTCACCTCCGCCATTGAAAGCCACACGTCCGCAGCGCATCGCGCATTGACGAAGCTGTCCTCCAACCAAGAGTAGAGAACCGGCTTAAGGACGAGCACCCATGCCGCGTCCTGCTTCTCCATCTCCTCCTGGGTCCGTGGCGGCGGCAAAGGAATGGAGTTCGACGAGGGCGCCGAGCCCGACGCGACGTTGACGGCCCTGGCCGCCGTAGCAGCAGCGTCGCGCGACGTGGCGCGCTCGGCCACCGCGTTGGTGAACTGGGTGTCAATCTTTGCCAGGAGACGGCGGTTGTGCATAAAAGCGACGGCCAGCTGGTCCGCAACAGTGGCAATGTCATTTGTCTTCTTGACGAGCTCCCGCATGTTGTTGTTCGTCAGTAAAAGCTCCTTGCGGAGGACCGTCGCGTCGCGGCGAAGGCCGGCCACGGCCTCCCGGTGCACGCGGGACAGCTCCATGACGGCGGCTTGGAAAGCCGCCGACTCGTACGGCGGGACGGGTAGGCGAGGCGCGGCGGCCCCCGGAGCGGTGGTCCGCGTCGGAGCAGCACCAGCGACCGTGGCAGCCGACGGCGGCGGAGAAGACCGACGTTGCCGCGTCGGGGACGGGCTTGGAGAGGCCTGACTGGGAGCCGGTCGGCCTCGGCGACCGCCGGCGATCATCGTAGACACCGCTGCTGGCGGAGGACGGGGAAAGCCGGGGCGCCGCCGCGCAACCGGACGGACATCATCATCCGAGTCGCCCCGGACTTCCCCCACCAGGGAGGTTCCGCACCGGGTAGAGACGTAGGGGGGCACATGAGCCGAGACGCTCCCAGTGGCTCGCGTGGTGGCGGAGGCAGTCTCCCCGCCAGCGGCGCCCGCGGCTCCCGAACAGCCCGCAAACCCCGGCAGCGACGCGGTGTTGATCGGCTCCACTCGCGGTGGCGCCGTCATGCCCGCCCGCCCCCATTCCGACTGAGGGTTCGGGCTGGCTGCGCTGACGTCACCGGCCGCTGCCGCGGCGTGGTACGGTCGCTGCGCCTGACTAAGCTCGGGCAGCAGGGCGGGGGCACCTTGAAGAAACGGTCGGCCGGTGGGGCGCGCCGTGCTGACCGGCGGCGACGTGATGTGGCTGCCTGCCAGGTAGGTATACCCTTGGGCAGGCTGGCTCCTGTGCGGGGGAAAAGAGGGGATGGGAGCTGACGAAGTGGGACGGTTCAAGCGACGGCCGCCGTAAGGGTGGGGGGGCGGGGGGACCACCGCCAGCGTCAGCCGGCAAAATATGGCCTGCATGGCGCCGGGCAGACGCACGTGCCCGGGGGGTGAGAGAGGGGTGACCAAAGATGGGGGAACGGAGGGGTGAGCGCGGCAGGAAATTTGTCACAGCGCGGTGGGCATGCCAAAAGTCAGTTGCCTCATCAACGCTGCCGGTGGCCGTATATGTAGGCGACGGGACGGCCAGAGCACTCCACATCTGTGCCAACGGCCTGCGGATCCCCGTGCACACGGGGCACGCAGAACGATGCCGGCTGTGTCCACACAGGAGCCGGTGTTGTGGCTGCCACAAACTGCCCGCAGTTGGATTTCCGTTGCTCGCGCCCCGCAAAGGCGTCACACCGCGGCGCATGCAAGAACATGCAGTTACCGCCCCATCCTCGCGTCACGTAGAGGACACCCCCCGCGAGCGTACGAGAATTGGAGGAAAAGCAGTGGTGCGGGGGAAGTTCAAAAGCAATGGTGGGGTAGGCGGAGGTGTGGGGGGGGGGGCGGGGATGGGGTGTCCTCCACCCGGACTCGGCAAAAACGTGCGCCACAAGGCAAGCGCGTGCGCCACGGAAGCTGGTGACAGAACGTTGGAGATCGGTGCGGAGGTGGCGACGAGGGAGCGCCTTGGCACGCGCAGTCGTTGACCCGCCGCGGACAGTGGCGGACGCTTGCGCAAGAGGCCACGGAATCCCTTGCACGTGAGTTGCATGTGAGTACACACTGTTGATCCTATCCGTTGGATGTATTAATTTCAGCGAAACGTTAGGGGGTGCTACTGCTCCCCAGGCGGCAGTCTCATTGGTGCTTGGTAGTCGACAGGGTCCTCATCGCTTCGTCGGCTGCGTCTCGTCGGGAACAAGTACCAAAAACGAAGCAGTTCGAACCCACATCAAAGATGCAACGGTGAAATGGTCGCAAATATCAGCCGGTGGCGGGTGTCGCGTCCTCGAATCTCTCTTTCCGACGTCTTAGGGGCCCTGACAGAAGCAAGGTTCCTGCCGCTCTTTTTTGCCTTGGGGTACGGCATACGTCCCAGGCTCTCGTGGCCATCGTGTACCATCGACGACATTGGAGTGTCCTTGACACATGGGAGCGGGATCGAGGACCAGATGCGGGAGCGGGATCGAGGACGAGTTGTGAGTGCAAGTGGGTCGTGAAGGGACTGACTGGGGGCGTGGGCGGGGACGTGGGGGCAGTCGCCCTACTGATGGTCTCGTGCGTTTGCTGTGGAGCGTGTCTCGGTGCGGGGGGGTGGGGGGACAACAAGGCGCTGTGCCACGCCGGTATGCGCCTGCATTGGGGGGGGGGCATGCGTGAGTGCCTTGCACCACGCTCAACGCGGCTACCCGTCGCGGGCGTGCGTGGTGAGTGCCTTGCACCGCGCTCAACGCGGCTACCCGTCGCGTGCGTGCATGGCGACGACCGGCTGAGAACTGGCGGAGCGCCTTCGCTGTGCGTCGCGCGGACCACTTGTAGCTGCGTTGTTGTGGTGAGATGCAAAGTGCGCTTGCGCAAGGGGCCTTTTCCGTTTCTGGACCCCCCTGCCGTCAGTGCTCGATACTATGGGATCGGCTGAGCTTCTGCAGTTGGAGGCTGGGTGTGGAAGTGTGGGCGGGCAGAGGGACTGTCTGGGGCACAGGCCCGCGCCCAGCGATGGGCGCCGCGCTCAGCGTATGCGGCGGCGTCTGACCGGAGCAACGAAGCTCTGTGCCGGTTTGCTGACTCGTTTCCCTACAAGTACGCTCTGGTCTGAGCGATGACGCCTTTTGTCTGCCTCATCTGCCCCCACCTGTACCGCCCACACCACCTTCGCCGCGCGGTCTGCCCAAACTCCTCCCCTCTCCTTCCAGTTCGCCGTCACCCGCCTTTCTGTGGAGCCCCAAGCGCTCAGCGCATTCACCGTCACCATGGCGCCTCCGGTTCGCTCGTCCCGCCCGGCTGTCAAGTGCAACTATTGCGAGATGACGTACGCCACCAGCGCCAACCTCGGCCGCCACATCCAGACGTCCCACGCCAACGAGAGCCGCCTCATCGGCTTGTCCTCGCCGGCGGCAAACCTCGTCTTCGGCACGTTTGGCGTTGGCGCCCCCACTCCCGCCCTGTTGGAGCCCGTCGCCGCCCCCATTGTTTTACAGGGGAACATGGTGCAGCAGCCAATCTCCCTTGCTGAACGGCTTGAGCAGGCGGCGTGCATGGCTGCAGCTGAGATGGAGACGGACGACGCGCCCAACCAGCCGCCGCCGCTCATGGAGGACACGGACGAAGAGAACGGCGCGTTGTGCAGCGCGGACACCGACAAGGCGTTGGATGGCGTGGTCGCCGACGATCGGCCGCCGGCGCAGATTGACGAGTCGAACAAAGCGTACGACTACGTCGGCAACCTGCTCGGCGACGGCGGCAGCGACGGCAGCGGAAGCACGGGGACGGCGTCGGACGCCGACGACATCGAGGCCGCCGAGTACGGCGCTTACGACGACGTAGGCGAGTTGCTGGATGCCGCTGCTAATCCGCTGTCGATGGGCGGGACGGAGGCGCCGATGGTGCAGCATGTCTTCCTCAGTAGCACAGCCGCACGCATTAGGGCGTACTACGATGCTTTGCCGGAGGCGTCCATGGCCGTACCCATTGTCAGTGCGGTTTGGGCGAGCCGCACGACGCGCTTCGACTCGCCGGCGTTGCGCGGCGCTCTCCGCTTTGCCCTTACCGCCGGCGGCAGCGGTCTGACAGAGCCCGACCAGACGCGGTACGCCGAGACGCTTCGCCTAGCGCAGAGTGAGGCCCACAGCGGCACGGCTGCCGTCGGCCCGTTCTCTGCTGCGTTCCCCTCGTCGCGTAGCTTCGTCCACGCGGTGCGCCACGAGACTAACCGCGTTCTGGCGGTCCGCCGTTGGCAGCAGGTGCCTATTACGGTGGGTGCCCGCACGTACACCTACTACTTTCGGGATGTTCTCCAGGCTGGGCTGGACGCGCTGGCGGCGGCCAGCAATGTGTCTTTCGGGGACCCGACCAACCTCGCTGCGGTGGGCCTGGAAACGGGTGACGACGAGGATGGCGCGCGCGTGCGACACGGGACGCTGGACTCGGACCTGTACCTGGGCGAATGGCGGAGCGTGCGACGCTTGCACGGCCCCGATGCGCGGGTGATGGCGGTGCAGGTGCACGCAGACGAGGCGATCGTCTCGTGGTCCGGCGCGTGTTATATGTTCCCAGTAAGGGCCAACTTTGTCAACGTCTTGGACCACGGCGGCGGCTGGACCACTGTCGGGTACATCGAACACATCCCCAAGGCAATTGAGAAGACGGCGGCGGCCCGCCTTGTCATCAGTGACGCCCGCAACGACCTCTTCCACCGCTGTATCGCGGTGTCAACGCGGACATTGGCCCGCGCGAGCGAGGCGGGGTTATCGGCGCCGGTGGGCGGGCACGGCGTTGTGCGGCTGGTGCCGCGAGTCGTCGGCCTCGTCGTTGACCAGGTGGAGGAGCGCCGGTTTTACGCTCTCATGGGCAACCAGTGCCGCTTCTTCTGCTCCCCATGTATGGAGGACCGGCGGGTGAACAACGCCCTGCACGGCATCCGCGCCGTCGACCGTGACCCCATTGCTACGCTGGACGCCCAGCTGGCCGCAGCGGTCGTGCGGGCGACGGACCCCCGCCCAAGTCGCCGTCGCGCGCTACGTGAGGAGCACAGCGCGCTCGCCTTTGCCCCCCCTCTCGGCGCCATCCATGGCCTGAGCACGGGGGCTTCTAACCTCTACCGCATCGCATCGTTTGACGTGCTTCACGTCTGGAAGCTCGGCATTCTTCGCCTCCTCGCACAGCGGCTGCCCGCGGCCCTGGAGGGATTTTGTCGAGGACGCGGTGGCGCGCGATACGGCTCGGTGGCGTCTACGCTTGATGCCATCAACCTGCGTGGAATGCAGCTGGGGCGCAACTGTCACGCCTCGCCGGCACCACCAGGGTACGTTGGCAATGTTTTTGCCGCGAGCCTGCGGAGTAGGGGAGACTAGGTGGTAGGAAGCAGCCGGCGAGGGCCTCGTTTCGGAAAGAGGTACAGAGCAGGGGCCGTGCCGCGTGCGCCCCTCGTAGGAGCTAGTTTCCGCTAACCACATGTTTTTTCGTCATTTGTTTGCTCGCCCAACTGCTTTTCCCCCCCTCTCAGCTGCTTTGTTCCCATGAGTGACACGCAGGCCACCATGACGGGGAGAACCTGGCGGCACTTCTCTGTCTTCTGGCCCTTTATGCTCGCAGGCGCCGTCGGTCCCCGTGGCGCCGACGACCACGGCGAAGAGCTGCTTGACGGGCTGCGGGTGGCACCTAGCGCCGGCGCCCTGGGGGTGCTTGCCGCCGCTGACACCAGCAGCGATGACGGCGGGACGGACGCTGCCAGCGCGTCGGACTGGCAGTCGGACGCGGGCGGCGACGCCGCCCGCCCGGCGGAAGTCGACGAGCCGTTGGCGGCCGGCCAAGAGCTCCCCGGCCCCGATTTGGTCAACACGGCGCGCTACCTCCAGGTGTTTGGCTCCATCCCGATTGACGACGCGGTGCTATTGACGTTTTGCCGCGCGGCGCAGCTCGGTGGTGCTCTCTTTGGCGACAACGTCGCCAGAACGACGACCATGACGGAGGAGCAGATCCAGTCCATGGAAGACGCCGCTAGCGGGCTCGGCGTCGATTGTGTGCAGACCCTCTACAAGTTAACGAACACCACGAAGCTGCACCGGGTGGTGCAGCACCTCGGCGCCGAGCTGCGCGGGCGCGGAAACCTGTGGGAGGGGGACACGTCCGAGAATGAGCGGCTGCACGCCTCCTGCAAGCGAATGTTTCGTCGGAGCAACAAGAGGGGGCCCGACGTCATCCTCCAAATGATGCGCTGCGATGAAGCGCTTTCGGCTGTGCTGCGGAGTGACGAAGAGGACACGGGGGCCGCCTTGGGTGACGAACTCGACTCTGCCGATGGCGGCGACGGGGTTGGCGAGCGCAGCGCGGCGTGCGGCGTGCCCACAAGAACGGACGAATTACCTTTGTTGGGTCGCGCCCGGCGCGTGCTAGTTACCGCCCTTATGCGTTCCCCAGCACTATCGCGGATTGGAGACGTCCTTGGGGCCGTTGGGAGCACGTGGGTGACGACGCACAGCAACGTGCGCATCGTCGCTCGCTTCGAGTGGGGCGCCCCATCTACCGTGCAGCGCCTTCGCGCTACGCGCGACTTTGCCGGCAAGCCGTGGTATTCGTTTGTGCGATACGAGACCAGCGACGGCGGCATTGCGTGGGGGCGCCTGCGCGTGATTTTGCGGTCTATCGGCGCCTGCTGGCGCAACTGCGTCATACTGCAGCGCCTGCAGCCGGCGGCGCCGCGCGCCGGCTGCGTTCTCACGAGCTTCAACTGCGTGCGGTTGCGATGGGCGTACGACCGCGATGCGGACGACCACCCCGCGCTCGAGTTGGTCGATGCTGCCCGAATCCTCCGGGCGGAGGACGTGCAGATGGACTATCGGGACCTGTCCGACCGCCTCGGCCTGTACGCGACGCCGTCAACGCAGCCGGATACGGCTGCAGAGCGGCGCATGTCGCGCTACTTCACGAACCCATTCTTCCCGTGGACGACGCGAGCGCTGCGGCCGGGTCTGTGAGGGTTTGTTTTTTCTGCTGTTGTTCGGTTGCGAGCGGGCGCGGGTGCGACATTGCCGTGGAGCGAGAGAGCGCTGTTTTAGTACACCGCACCCTGCTTGTGCAAACATCGTCCTCGTCACCAGTCAAGTCAGTCGGCACCGATAGCAGTACAGGCCAGCGTCGCAGCGTGTCGTAGCGCTCTGTCGCAGCACTTTTTGCCGCTTCCCAGCCCCGCCCCGCATCCGCATGCCACATTATCAACACAAAAGCAGGAACGCAATCAACATCAACCCCCTGCGGTCTTCAAAACACGTCAGCAGGCCCGTTGCCAGGAGCCGAGTGTCGTCCGTTTACTTGGTCGTGGTCGTGTCGATCTTGTTCGCAGCACCCCTTTCCGGCGAAGGGCTGCAACCGACCAAGTTAACTGTACCGGAATGAACGTTCGCGCGTATTGCCTTGAGCACCTGGTGCCGAGAAAATGCAACCGCTCAAGAAGTAGCCCACTGCCTAAGAACACTTACAACGTAGCTAGCGTCTAAGTGAGATCCTGAACATCTCATTGGTCCATATTAAGATGTCTCACAGGATTGCACTCGCGACCGCGCCCGTTGGTGCCGGCATGCGCGACAGTGCCTTGCATGTCGCCCCTGTCCGGAACTGGGTTTCGGACCGCCTCCCGGACCAGTCCGGCAGAGTGTCCATGACCCGTCCGGAAGCGACGGACGCAGTCCGAACATTCCGTTCGGCCTCTCGGACTGGTGGTATGTTTTCCGACGAAGAGCGGCGGCTGCCGCCGCCGCCGCACCCCGACGCTTCCGTCAACGTCGACGCGGGGACACGCCCGGCCGCGGGACGCGCCCCCGTTGGGGGCGACCGGCAAGGGCCTCGCACGGACGGGGGGTGCCAACGGCCGCGAGATCCGCCCAGACGAGGCCCGCCGCTTTTGCAACTGGCAAGCGCAAGCGGCGTGCCCGCGCCGCATCCGGATGATATCCATCCCCCCCCCCCTCCTCTGCACGCAGGGGATTTGCATTCACCGGCCGTGTCTCGGCTCCCCCGCCTTGCAGGTTTGGAACCATGGTCGGCCGCCGGCCGCGCGCCGACGGGCGTCGACGCG
>Ga0114957_1005827_pt1 | contig 10076 bp, 7 predicted proteins | sample BantaG_FD_87175 | JGI IMG/M metagenome (GOLD analysis project Ga0114957, IMG submission 87175) | Marine algal microbial communities from Bantry Bay, Ireland - BantryBay_4 metaG | ecosystem: Host-associated > Algae > Red algae > Unclassified | place: Bantry Bay, Ireland | collected 2014-11-21 | reverse complement strand
GCCGGGCCCCCCCCGCCCCCCCTCTCCGGGTCCCCCCCCCCCCCTCGTGGGGGGGACCCCCCCCGCCCCCCCGGCCCCCCCGGCCCCCCCCCCCCCCCCACGCCATCGTACCCTGCCGAGGACTCGAGGGCGTTGGCGGCCGCCCCGACGCTGTACCTGGTGGCGGTCGTGGTCTCGAGGAAGAGGGGGTTGCTGCGGGTGATTGCCTCCCGGTAGAAGCAGATGCACGTGGGGGGGGGCGCCCTGCGGCTCCCCGCCGTGAGGTCGACCCCGCAGTACCAGGCCCCGGGGCAGGGCGCGGTGCTCTTGCAGCACGCGTGGCTGCCGACGAGAGGGAAGGGGGGGTAAAAGGAGGCAGGGGACGGTGAGGGGCAGCGGCACCCGGTGCCGCACGCCGGGACGAGCGGGGTGGGGATGCAGGGGCGGAGTTGAGGCGCCGCTTGCGGGATCTCTGCGCGCCGCTCCCTTCGGCCGAGGCCCGATTCTCCGCGGCGCATCTCAACGCCTCCGCCGCTCGTACGGCGGCAGCCACGCCTGTAGAAGCCGCAAGCACGAGATAAAGATGAAATCAAAGAGGGTGATATGTAGTAGTGCGACAGTCAGGGCACAGAAAAAAAGAATGTGGGTCACGAACCCGAAGAAGAAGGGCAGTCAGTTTCGATTGCACCAGATCCCCGGCGATACTCCTCTCGCCATACGCCCAGCCCCACACCCTATCCTCTTCAAACCAAAGAATGAGTAGGACTCACCATCATCATCGTGCGACGCAGAGGTTGTAGACGGACGAGATGAGCGTCGGCGTCCGGAAGCAGGACCCGGCATCTTGGCGTGGCACACAGCTCTGCATACGCTGGCGGTAGGAGGTGGCACGCTCGTCCGCGTTGGCCGGTCGGCGTGGGACCGGCAAGTGACACCCTCCAGCCCCCGGTCGCGCAATTCCATAATGTGTAAGCATTGGTAGACCAATCGCATGGCTTCTATGCTGGAAGCAGCTCGAGTCCTGAGACTCTTGGTGTACACTGTTCACTGGTAATTTAAATTGCTACGTCCGCAAGAAGCACGCAGAAGCGAGCGCGGACGGCTACCTCCTTTGCCAAGTCCAGCTGCTCTCCCCGACTGCCGCCCACTGTTGCTTCTTACGCGGGTCTTGAGGTCCAATGGAAGTAGTGGAAGCATCCACAGCGTAGCTACCAGCACCACTGCATCTCCCCCCCCCCCCACAGAGAAAGTGGGGTCGTTGACAAACGGGTACAGCAGAATGTGGATGGTCGTTGCCGTGGCTGGTCAGTTGGGGCGGCGCTGGCTGCAGCATGCACACGGGTGCCTCTCAGAGCGGCACAGATAGCCGTATGTCTGTTGAATATTGAGATGGTGCGCCTGGCAGGTCAAAAAAAGAACCCAGCTCTTTATTCATGACTAAGGCGGTCCCTGCAAAACAATATGACATGCCGAGAGCGGACAAAGAGAGTCCCTACCACGGCGTCGATAGCAAGAGCGTTGATGTACCGCTTCGCTCTCCCCAGCGAAGTAAAGCAGTCAGTGTCCCTCCTCTTCTCTGGCAGCCCGAAAGAACCTTGGCGGTCGCCGGAGGACTTGACACACTCAATGTATGCGTATGCCCTGGCCGCCCCCGCAATGTACACCACGGTAAAGTGGAGCGGCTCGGAGAAGGGAGGAGGGCAGGAAACAGAGCGGGATAGAGGGGGGGGAGGGGTCGTCTGCGGTTGCAAAGTGGGCGCGGTGGGAGCGATGGTGGAGTCGCCGCAGCCTCGTCCAGCCAACTGTGCTGCGTATTAGTGGAGACAGCGTGTCCCTGCCGACGAATCTGATTGGCTGTTTTAAGCATTCTCTGATCCTTTCAGCGTAATTTAGTGTCTGCAGTCAGTATCCGCTTATATGACACCCTTGCGCACTTGGTCAGCTGTCCAGGTTGCTGGATTGTTGCTGACTGCGTGGCCACATCTGCAGGATCTGACCAATGAGATGCCCTGGGGCGACTCTGTCGTCTGCGAACTGTTGAATACTGCGTTCTCGTGCACCCTCGGGCACGGAAAATCCCCCAGTTATATGACAAGTCATATATTGCTGATCCCCGAATTTTGTCCTGGGGGACAGAGACAGAGACTGACTCTGAATAAGAGTACTCTATTGGTTTAAAACGACTGTAAGAAGGCATCGAAGCCAATAGAAAGCCCACATTTGGTGCCAGGACCTTGCATCGAGCAGAACTCACTGTTGGTTGCCGCTTGATCCGCTTTTCTTGGCACGGAGCAAGCTGCCCACGCGAGATCTTGAGATCTTCTACTGTCTCCCCGCCAGAAGTGCAGAAAAGAAGAGGAGCTGATGTTGATTTCCAGGCTGTATGGGTACATGTAAGCAATCAGGAGCACCAAGTCAGTCCCAGGGGCGTATCTGATTGGCGGAGAGAGTCGGTCCGCAAGTCAGTCTCTGTCCACCAGGCCAAAATTTGGGGATCAGCAATGACTGGAGCACATATAACCGGATATTGACTGTACTAGACGTCTCGTGTGTCTCACAGGCGCGCCTCCTTACGAACGGCCAATCAGCGCCGGAAACCGTCAGGCAAGAACGCTGGCCTGAAACAGAGTCGCTTCACGAGCCCGAAAGACCTGCGATCTGATCCCAATGGTACCGGAAAACCTCAAGATCGAATTTTTATCGAGATTCTGGGCCCGTAGGGTCTGCGACCCGCTGGCCCATGCTCTGGCACACAGACGTCCGTCCACATCAATGGGCGTCGGTCGGTATATGCAGAATAGCAAACCTCGTTCAAGGCTCAAGGCTTGGCGTATCCGGCGGCTTCTGAGGGCACATGCACCGTGTCTGGCCGGCGGAGTGCTCGTGTCTGAGCACGCCTTGTCTGAGGTCAGACACACACACAGATTTTATTCTTGAACGATTGTTGCCGGCCGACTCGAGCGTCCGTCACCCTTCCATGCCAATCGATCTCGGTCGACCGCTGGGTCGACCATTCGTGCCACTGCCCACGCCACCACTGCTTCTTCCTCGCCCCGATTCTGCGCTTCCCTGTAGTGCATTGAGCTAGCAGTCTCGTTCCTGGGGTGCAGTCGACACGCAACCCGCAGCCCCCCTGAATGTGCTATTCTATCGCCGGTAAGCCTGTCCTGCATGTCTGTTTTTTTTCTATCAGCATCCCGCTCCGCCATGGCGCGGCCCGCCATGGCCACACCCGCCACCGCTCTGCCTGCAACTCCCCCACCCGCCACGGCTCAATCTGCTACGCTCCCACCCGCCACGCCCCGCGCTGCCCCGCCCCCTCTAAGACTGCATCTCTGCAGCCCCACTTTCGCTGCTACCATTGTTTCCGAGCCAAGGCGACTCCCGTTTTTGCCCCTCGCTCCTTTGCCCCACCCGTCTGTCGCGCTCGGGCGTTTGCTGTATCTTTTTTTCTCCCTCGTGTATCCTCCGTCCTGCCCATTGTGGGTTAAGTTGTGTGTCGTATATATAGTACAGAGAGGAGGCGTCCACAGAGAAAATCAAGGAAACGAAGTGATGCGCACATGGTCAAGTAGCTTGTGCAGGAGTGTCGCGCACGTGCCGGTATCCGCCGCAACGACAGGCGTGGCGGGTGAAGTAGTCGCTGCGCATGTCAAAATGCAAAGGAAGAGCAACCCGCGGTATGTTGGGCAGGAGCGCGAGGGAGGTGGGGAGCGCGTTGGTCCTTGGCAGCCCGTCCGTCGTCGACGCGTCCTCTGCTGCTGCCGCGACGGCGCTGCCAACTGAGGTAGAACCGTGTGCGTCCTGCGCTGCCGCGGCCGCCGCCGCCAACGTTCGCTGCTGGTGCACCGTACGCGACTCCGCAAAGCTGTTGAGAACGCTGGTCTGGTAGCACAACAGCGCCAGGTAGCCGTAGCGCCCGGCGCCACGCAGGATACTTTCCATCTTGCGAATCTTGGCGTTGCGCTGCTCGTGGGTGAGGGTGTTGGTAAAGTCTAGCTCGCCGTACGAGTTGGCATTGTAGAAGTGGGAGCACGTGTGGTTGCACACGTGGAATCGATCCGAGACCACCGACAGCTCCCGCAACATCCACGGTAGCTTGGCCATCGCGCACCGCACCACACCACACGCAAAGTCGTACACCAGGTACCTTGGCAGCCGGGGGAAGCGGGCCAGAAGCGTATTGATAAGAACTTGCGGACTCTGCTTGCGGTCGAGGACGACAAAGCCGAGGATCTTGGGGTGCGCACACGCACAGCAGAACGTCAGCGCCCCGTCCTCATACTTGTCGCCCGACAGGTAGGTCTTCTCGCACAAGCCGCAGGAGGTCGTGTCGCCTTTGGCATACGCCTCCGCCCGGCACTGATCCCGACCGGGCATGAAAACGCCCGTTGCTGACGTTTTGGCCGCCGCGTCGGGGTAGCGCCTGCGAAATGCATTGATCAGCTCCTCGTCAGAGGTCTGTTCGCGATTGAGGTACCGTTGCATGTACTCGTGCTTCTGGCGGACCTCGGCCGAGAACTCGGCGTAGGAGGCCTTGGCGCTGGAGACGGCGTCGGGAAGGACCTCCGCCATGGCCTTTACAAAGGCGGGACACTCGTCGAAGACGAGCACCGCCGCCTGCAGCGCCACGAGGATGTGGCGCAGCTGAACTAAGCAGCTGGCCGCGTCGGAAAGCGGTGCGCGGGTGCGCAACCGGGACGTCGCCTCGGCGGCGATGGCGTCGACAGCCAAGCTTGGGGCTTCGGACAATAGCGCTTCTGCAGTGCGGGTGAGCCCTTTGAAGTGCCGCTCCTTCACACCCGCCACCACGGGGTCCAGCGCGAACGCTAACGCCATCCGGCAGATGTGGTCCACATCATTGTCTTCCAGCACGTGGAGGTGGTCGCGGAGAAGCGGCTTGGGGATGTTAAGGGCGGGCTCCACGCCCGGCTTAACCGCTTTCTTTCCGGCTTGGGTGGCACCGCGCGCACGGAAGGAGTTCCCAGGCGAAACAACTGGCGCAATTGGGTCGGGGGCAGGCGCCCGTCCACGTGCACCACGGCCGCCGCCGTCTACCTCCATCGCTTCTCCATCCCCCTCCGCATCCTCACCACCTTGAGACTGCGATACACCTTGCTCACCGGACGCGCCACGACCGCCGTCTTCCACCTCGTCGTCGCATGCGGTCCAGGCCCACGCACCGCACGCGGCGGCTGCTGGATTGAGCCGACGCCAATCCTGAATTGACCCCCTCAAAATGACGGCGCACACTGCCCGCCGCTTCTGCTCCTTGACGCGCTTGACCTTGGTGTTCTCGTACGCGTGTAGCAGCGACTCGGCCAATGGAAGAGCCGCCGAGTCAATCTTCCAGATCAACCGCAGAAGCGTGCGGATGCTCGACGAGGACGACGACTGCCGTGGGCCATCGGCGTCGTCAGAGCAGGAAAACGTGCCCAAACACGACAGCGCCAGCTCCGCCGAGGGCAGCGTCCTGTCGGTGATTGCAGCGGGGTCGTTTGGCACAAAGACGTGGCGCATCAGCCGTCGCGCGAGCTCCCCCGCAACCGGGCAGCCCTCACGACCCTTGGTGTTGACAAACGGCACGGGCTCACACTGGTGCTCAAAGGAGAAAGGCATCGACTTGGCGTCCCACCCGAGGCAGATGCCGTCGGACGTGACAACCTTGTACCGCCCGCACGGTAGTCGGCACACCGAGCAGTCGTACAAGCCATGGTCAGGGTCTGACACGGTAAGGCGCATGAACGCCAAGATCATCGCCCGGAGTGTGTCCGCCCCGCGCCACTTGGACTTGGCCGGGAGGAGCGCGGCCGTCTTGAGACGCATCCAGTCCGACAACCAATCGGTGATCACATCCGAAATGTGCGTGCCGGCTCGCACTTGCTCCGCGCACCGCCTCGCCCAAACGACCGAGCAACCAGACGTCCAGGACAGAAGCAGCACGCTGTCCTCCCGCCCATCCCTGCTGCAGCACTGCATGCAATCGGCGCACGTCCGTCTCATCACGGACATATCGCACGGCCCGAGGGTGGAGTGGAGCACGCCTGGGAGCGCCGAGTCCGGCACAGGCCCGGGGTTGGGCATGCTGGCGCCGCACGCAGAGCACCGCGTGGGCGCCGCCATCTTGAAGACCGCCCCCTGCCTTGCCATGTCCCCCACCTTGCGGTCGAACGCGATGGGCTTGGGGCAGTTGAAAAGCGAAAGCGACCGAGTCGACACCGCTGACCTCAGAAAGCTTGCGGTTGCCGATGGTGTCGGCACGTTTCCAGGGACGGACCGATACTGCTCCGCCGCCTTGGTGTGGGAGCACCCACGCGAACTCGTCAGCGGGCAGAACCCGCAGGAGACGCCCTTTTTAGGGATGTAAACGGGCACGGGCACAGATGCTCCCCGCTGCATGGAGACGACGATCACAATGTCCCGATGGACACGCCACATAGGGACCTCATCGCCATCCTGGATGTCTGCATCGGTGCCGTTGGGCGTTTGGGCGGCCAACGCAGTATGTAGCCACTCAAGCACTTGCCCAGCGGAGGTGCCCATCGCGGCCGCCATGAGCTCCGCTGCCCCAGATAGAACCGCCACGTGCTCACATACGGTGGCCCGGGACACGCCGACGTCGCCGTTATAAACGTCGGAGCCAACACAGGTGCAGCGAACAACCCCGCCGGCAGCAACCCAGGTACAACAGGCGCTTCTCTTGCCGTGGTCCGTCTTCCCCCACACCGAGAAGCGTGCCGCTACGCCAAACAGGTATGGAATGGACCAAATCTCCTCCTTCCCGGGCTCGTTTCGCCATGTTTCTACGAGGGCGGCGAAGTCGCGTTGGCCTTGGTCAGACGCATTCCCAAGCAAAGGGTTGTCGAGTGCCGCCGCTGATCCACGCAGCTGCAGCGCATCGGCGAGCACCCGTCGAGCGCCACGAGGGAAGGTCTCCCGCGTCCGCAGACCGGTGCCTTCTGGACGACCACCCATGCCGGCCATGCCGCCGCTCCGCTTCTTGTTCGCGTCCGGCTGGTAGGGATCATCTTGGGGGTCGCTCCAGTGCCCGTCGTCGACGACCGGGTCTTGGGCGAAGAACAGGCTGCCATCCGAGGAGGGGATGGCGGAGATGGCCGCGGCCGCGTAGTGCTCAATCATGCTCGACCCCACCGAGTCCACCCCCATATCCGACCCGGTCTCCTCTGACTCGGTGTCGAGTAGCATCGCGCCATCAACGGGAAGGCGGCGATCCGAAGAGATGAAGTTGGATGCGGGGAACGCAACCCCCTCCATGGAAGACCCTACGTCGCGAGCAGAAGCATGAAAAGGTAGAAAGAGGACAGCATGCAAAAAATCCGTGAGGAAATGCGTCAGTGCCATGCGACAATGACGCCGAAGACGGATTACCAGTCATACGAATGCGCGGATGGATGGCGGTGCCCATGACACCATCCTCATCACAGGGCCCACAAAGACACGAAGAGAAAGAGGACAGATCAGCACCCAACATACAGATGAACCAATATGGCAGTAGCTGCGACAGAAACTTCTCGAGTCCTCAAGCACGTCCGTACAGACTGCCTGCGGTGGCGGGGCGTCCGACCAAGGCCAGATGGGGGAGTGGCCGGCGCAATGCCTACAGTAACGCAAAACAGGCAAGGCTTTCGCCAATATACCACCTGCTAGGAAGCAGCCGACGCGTCACCATCGAGGGCGGGGCGTACCCGCCGCCGAAGCGGACCAAGTGGGCCCGCCGCCGGCGAAGAAGAGCGGGCGCGCCGTCGGCAACCGGCCGGCCGGCGTGCCGCCAACGACCTGCCAGATCGGCGCGCCGTCGCCAGGGTCTCGGCAACGCCGGCAGGACGGTAGTGCCGGCGCCGCGGACGGGACGCAGGGGGGGCGCGGTGGGCAGGCACCAAGGGAATGGAGAGCGAGCACGCAGCCGACGAGCGCACGGGAACGCTGCCGGCGGCCGGTGTGGCGGGCGCGCCGTCGGACAAAGGCGAGGCGGGCGTGCCGCTGACCACCGGCGAAGCGGTCGTGCCACCGTCGGGGGCGGGGCTGGACCCGGCCGGGTTCGAGCACCGCCGGCGAGGGCGGCGGGCGGGAGGGGAGCGGTAGGCGCGCCGCCTAGGAAGGACAACAGCTGGTGCCCGACCACACGCAGCAGATTGTGCCGCGTCGTTGCGCGCCAGTTGCCAGGCGAACCGCCTCTCTGGATGGATCGATCGGCGGCTTGCAGCGCGCCTCAATCTCTGAGTGCTAGCAGCACAATACACCGCCAACTGCATAGGTTCATCATCTGGAAACGCGAGGTAACTCGGTTGAAGGGCTCAAGTACGCGCACGGCGTCATTCAAACTATAAAAAATAATATGGAGATGCGATGTAGCCCGCCCAAAAGCCTGTTCAACGAGAAATAGGTCCAGACCACCTGCGCCAGTTAGCTGGCTAATGTTCGGTCACCAGCCGCAGTGTCAAGTAAGCGATAAGCGTGGTCGGTGGGAGTGACCGCCGAGGCGTGAAGTGAGCGATGAGCGTGGTCCGTGCGAGAAAGCGGCACCTCTGCTGCGGCGGCTGTGGAAACGTTGCCGCTAGTGAGGGTGGGATGCGGTCTGTAGCGGCCGCCGGCTGTTGAGGCGGCCCGCCCTGGCGAGGATGGGAGCGATCACGCGTTGGCTATGACGTCGGACCCTGCCGGTGTGGGGGGCGGGGAGCGACGAATGTGTCTCGGAAGCGTGTATTATGGCCTCTCAATGGGCGCGACGGACGCCGCCGCCAGGCCGGAAACGGCGAGCCGCCAAATCAGTCGGCATGGTTCTCATACGAGCAGAGTGGCGTAAGGTATGGGCCAGTAAAGAATGAGAAGTAAGCAGACAGGGAACATAAGAGGACGACGTACAATTAAATGAACAGAGCGTGCTCTTGCTCACTAATATCACCGTAGGCGTCCACGTCGTGGTGGTCCGGACACACCCCGAGCTCCGCCACCTTGCACTCTTGCCAAAAAGACCGCACCAGGCGTGCCGCGCTCAAACGGAACGATGTTAGCGCCGACTTGGGGTCCTTGTTGGCCGACGCTAAGTCCTTGGAGAACGCCAACACCATGGCAGGGCACGACCAGCACGCACCCTCGGGCGTCAAAAGGACGCGGTGCCGCACCTCATCCCGCATCTTCATCAACGCCGGCGAGTCGTAGAGGGAGAAGAGAATCTTTGCCAGCAGCAGGCTGGCAGCGTTGGAGAGAAAAACCGTGATGTCCGAAATCGGGCGGGGAGGACCGGCAGCAACGGCCACGCGTTGGCGTCGGACAGCCGCGGCGAGCGGAAAACCCGCCGCCAAGCTGCCATCCGCCCCTTGACCGTCTCCATCTTCCACCGGAGGGAGAGGGGGGAGTGCGGGCGCGTGCCCAGCCATGGACGTGTAGCCCACCATCCACCGTCGCCATGCGCCAGGTTGCCTTCGTTTGCTGACCCCTTCCGACTTTGTGGCTGCGACCAAGTCGAAGAGCGGGCTGGTCGCCAAGCTGGCCGACGTGCACGTCTTGGTCATCGATGAGGTCTTCACCATCACCGCCCTGTGGCTGGCTGCTTTCTTGAGAATATTGCGCAGCGTTGCTCCGGCGGACGCGCAGACCCATCCTGCCGGCAGTGTGCAAGTCATCCGTACGTGGTCGCTTGTCTGTCTGTACGAGGTCCCTTTTGTGATTATGGTTGGGGTGCGTGAGGTGTTTAGGAATCCTACTGTCTTCTCTGAGGTTTGGCGTGTCGTGCAACATGAAGATGCTAACACGCCGTGTGCTTTTCTTTCTCTTCCTCCTTTTTGGTTTATCAACTCTCAGTTGCGGGAGACCCACTGCGAACGCTTCCCATTGACCTCTCCAACGCCAGCTCGGACAAGGTTGTGTTCCTTTCCCTGCAATGGCGCTCCCTCTTCCGCCCGTGGCGTGGCGGATGCCGACGGCTGGCTGGCAATCACCGTCAACGAGGGGTTGATGTGGTATTAATAACGTTAGTTCAATTACCAGTGTACTGAGACCGACCGTAGCCAAGCAATAAAGCGAGTTCTATCGCCGTCGCGGCGAGGAAGAAGACCTTTTGTTGAAGGGCATCCGAT
>Ga0114957_1005826_pt1 | contig 10078 bp, 7 predicted proteins | sample BantaG_FD_87175 | JGI IMG/M metagenome (GOLD analysis project Ga0114957, IMG submission 87175) | Marine algal microbial communities from Bantry Bay, Ireland - BantryBay_4 metaG | ecosystem: Host-associated > Algae > Red algae > Unclassified | place: Bantry Bay, Ireland | collected 2014-11-21 | reverse complement strand
GGCGCGGCCGCGGGGGGGGGGGGGGGGGGGGGGGGGGGGGGGGGGGGGGGGGGGGGGCGGGGCCAAAACCGTCCTGCCGGGCGTCGTGCTGAGCCAGGGGGGGTTGGTGTGGCGCCGCCGGCCGCCGCCGGCCGTGCCGCCGGCCGCGGCGGGCGGGCCGCCCCAGGCGTGGTGACGGTCGGGCGGGTGGGGCGGCGCCGTCGCGCCGCGTCGCGCGCGGGGTTGGCGGAGGGTGGGAGGGCAGGGGCGGCGCTTCCAGTGTGCAAAGCAGGGCGCACCGGTACGGTCGGGCCCGCACTCGGCGCGTTGCGCGCCCGCGGGCAGTACCCGCCGGCACAACGGTGGGGCCGCGGGGGGCGAGCAGCAGCCGGGGTCCAAGGGCAACGGCGCGCCACCGAGGGCGAGCGCAGGCGTGACAAGGAAGAAAACGGAGCGGGTGGGTAAAGGAAAAAAAAGGTTTTTGCATCTGCGGAAGCAACGCCCGTTGTGCGCCTCCTCGACACCCTACTGACGCGTAGCACGAAGCAACGGTCAAGTGACTATCTACACACCACGCGTACACCACTGGTGCACGAAAAAAAAGGACAGAAATAGGAAGGGAACCCACTCCGCGACAGCCGCTGCCAAACCCCACAGCGGCGGCCATCACAGGAGGAACAACTCACAAAAAAAAAGGAGCAAGTGCACCTATGCAACGCAAAAAGATATTCACAAGGCCAGGGGCGCGGAACCCCCACCACGAGACGCCAACGAGGTACGCCTAGAGCGGTGACACCTATCAGGAGCGGAGCAAAAGCACCGCAGCGCGCGCGGACGAAGAGAGCCGACGGTAAGGGCACGTGGGCGGGCGCCACGAGTGCCCCCCGGCTCCGCCTCTATGCCCAATTGGCGAGCGCGTGCCGAATATCCCGGCGAGGCACCGACGCCAGGGACTGCGTCAGCCGCTTGGACATGAGGTGAGGCGGCACAAAAGAGCCGCCCCCAAACGCATCGTCGTCATCATCATCGACCGCCGACCACATACCTGCGTCACTGCCGCCCGTGCCGCTGCTCTGCAGCGGCGACGCGCCCGCCGACAGCGCGTCGCCGCGGGGGATGGCAATCGCCGGGGAGGACAGGTGCGGAGAGCGGCGGCTCAACGAAAAGGACGGCGGGAAGGCATCGTCCGACGAGTCCCCATCGTCCTCCTCCTCGTCAAATGTGTCGTCCGTGCCGGGGTCCGAGACCCCCGCGCCCATCACGTCGTCGACGTCATCGTCCATGCCGCCAAAGAGCATCGACGTGGGGCGGGGGCGGGGTACCGGGGCGCCACCCTCGGGGCCGCTCCATGGCCGCTTCCGGCATGCCGAGCCCGTCTCGTTTGCGGCGGCGGAGGTGCCGGCCAGCGCCGACGGGACCGCGAGGCGAGTGCCTGCGTCCCAGCCGCCCGCATCGTCGTTGCCAAAAAACGCCGAGCCACCGGCCGCCTCGTCGAAATCGCCCATGGGGGACGACATCGGGAGGCGGCTGCTATTTGGCCGCAGCATCTCGGTCGGGAGCGTCAAGGCCATCATCTGCACCACATGCGCACGAGATAAAAACGGAAAGAAAAGAACAGCAGCGGAGAGAACCGCGTCAGAGACGTGCCCTGCACAACAACCGATGCAGTGCCAGTTGGTGGGGCATCGTGCCTCGGCACGGAGGTGCTGCGACGGCCGCCGTCGCTGCACCACGAGGGAAATTCGGCTCCGACCCTGGCTACCGGCACTCTCCGGGATACCACTAAGGGCAACATACCTGTGACCTGAGCGCCATCCGCCGGTGCCCCGACGAGATGTTCACCGCCTGGTTCGGCATCGCCATCGACCCCATGGACCCCTCCATATCGACGGCAGCAGCAGCGTCAACTACCGAAAGAGGATGGGCGGCTGACAAGACGGGCACTGCGACGGGGGACGCTGTGGCCGGGAACGAGGGGTGGGGGGCGATGACGACGACGAGGTGACGCGGTGGGACGATGGGGTGGTCGCACGTAGGGCAGGCGTGCCCGTCCGTCTCCTGATAGGAGGCACGTCCCTGCAGGCGACCGAGGCTGCGGTGTCAAGGGGCGTCACAGGCACTGCTCAGGCACCCACAAGCTTGGCCCCGGCACGGGCCGCGGAGCTCGTGCGCAAAGGGATGCGGGTGCGCTCTTACCCGCACAGGACAATGCTGTCTCGGCCCCCCACGGGACCCCACACACGGCTCCTTTAACGCCACCAATGGCCCGCACACACTCCACCCGCTTGAGCAGGCGCCGCCGAGCTAGGACGCCGGCGGCAGCCCAAACCAACCAATCAGCGTCGGACGAGCAGGGGACCCTCGAAATCCTCCCCACCTGCAGGACCCCTGGCGCACCGTCGACGGTCTCAGTCTCGGGCCCCTTCCCCAGCTGGCGGAGGGGCTCTCTGTGGGGGCCCCCCCCCTGCCGCTCGCTGTGACACCCCGCCAGACCAGGCACGGAACCCGGCACGTCACCCGTCGCCGTGGTCGACCGCAAGAGAATTGTTGGAGCAGCTCCTCGGAGACAGCCTGGGCGAGGGCTGCTTGCCGGTGTTCCGGGCCGGCTCGTCATCACGTGGGGGCGCCTGACGCGGCGTGTGCGCGGGGGGGGTGTCCAAAGCTGCAGCGCCGCGTCGGTCGAGGCCGCGGGAGGAGGTGCGGAAGGGTGCGGGTGGACCGACACCGCTGCAAACGCAGGTGCCCCCGCGCGGTGGCGACAGGCCCGTTTGACCGGCGCGTGGGGGCCCTGACCCCTGGCTCGCCAGCACCCCCACGGCCGTGTCGGGGCGTGCAGCACGGCTCGCTCGCTGCGTCACGGACCACGGTGGTCGGCGGGCAGCTGCCCAGAAAGACCACCCTCATCGGGTCAGGCCCAGATGTGGCCTGAAGTCCGTTTTCCGGTGGGCAGCTATTGAACCCTTTCTGCGATCCGATCTGGAACGCCAGTTGAGAGCAGATGAGTGGCCCGAAGAAGCCGATGACGCGCGTCCATTCGAGCTCAGAATTTGAAGGGGTCCGTTCGTGCTCTGGGCAGGAAGGGACGGGTCCCGGGCAGAAACGCCGGCCAGAAATGAAGCTTTGCACCCCCCTTATTATTGGTTCGTACAGGGAAGGGGTAGCCCAGCAAACCGGAAAAAAGGGCAGCGCGCCGCTCGCGCGGGGTCGCTTTGAGCATTGATTGGTAAGGCGAAGCTGGAGGTTGACCGGGAGATTGCTGGGTGGCAAATCCTCGTGATTGGACCGGCTGCCAGCGGCCCGGCTCTGCGTTCACTCCAGCTCCTTTGTCCGCGGGGCCCCCTGCCAGAGCCGCACAGCATGGCAATTTCCACAGCAATTGAGGATCGGTCGGGGTGTCCGACGACAGCGGACCACCAACAACGTGTCTGCTCCCGCCGCGGTAGCGATGAAGCGCGCCACTGCCTCTGCCACGACACTGACGTTGGGCCAATAAGCGTTGGAGGTGTCCTGCAGCCAGACCGAGTCCGGCGCGGAGCTGCACCGGGACAACACCGACAGGTCTAATCAGTGGAACGGACAGGAGAGGTGGGCTCCCAACGAGATCCAGATGCGATGGTGGCCGTACCATTGCTGTGGAAGGCAACGTATACCGAAATTAACTCTTTTTGCGTCCTGCAAGGTTCAAACACTACATATCGTATGGTCCTTGCGCCACAAGTCACTATACTGACAACATGGCCAACACAACTACCAATTTTGGGAGTGCAACTGTCGCTGTCGGTAATCCGGCACACACTACGTTACAGTACCTGGTCCCATCGAAGTCGACCCCGATCTGGCGCGGCACCAGACGTCTCTGGCGCCGCTAGTTCGCAGTGGGGTACTGTACTTCGCAGCCTGTTTTCTCGACGTGTGGGGATCGATTCTGGTGCTTCTGAGGGGGTGGACAAAACGCACATGAAGTCCAAAAAACCGAGCCTTGCGACAGTGTGAGAGGTGATCCAGATTTGCGTCGAGTGCGTAACGAACAGTAACAAATGTCACGCTCCTTTGTCACGCAAAAGGAGTAAGAAGGACACAGCATCAGGACACAATGCCAGCAGGGATGCTGTTGTGTTTCTCACACAGGGTCCAACTATGACTTTGAAAGTCACGATCCAGCAAGCAGCGGCGACGTAGGGCGGAAAAGGATAACAAGTGATCCACATTTGTGGCAGGGACTATACCCCACGGAGGCGGCCGTCGTCAGAGCGGCTCGGCCGCCCCAATGTCAATAGCGGGCAGGTCCACCCGCCGCGCACGCAAGGACCGCCCACTCTCCACTGGAGGGTGGTGGTGTCTGGCGCCGCCCACGACGGAGGTGGATGGCGCTGTTTGAGGGAGCGTGGAGCGCTCCCCCTCCCCGCCCGCGCCCGTGCGGCCGGGGCGGGCGTGACGGGGCGTAACGGGACCCGGCCGCCGGCATGTGCCGCCGCGCAGACGTTTCGGGCGGCGGCACGTGGAGCTGCGGGCGAGGCCACCGCCCTGTGTCCCTCCCGAGCAGGCGAGCGCGGGCAGGGGCGCTGCGTTTGGCATCAAAAGCCGGCGCCCTTGCCCCAGACGTGCGCAACTGTCAGCCTTTTTTTCTGCGGCTGTTGCGTGGTTCTGGGGCGCCGCTCGTGGCAGCTAGCCTCCTCAGAGGCTGCTGGTGCGTGCCTACAGTGCCTTCTCCGTGCACCAAAGCCGGCCGACGCCGCCCTTCCTTGTCCCGTGCTCTTTTCAAGCGGTTTTCGCTGCGGCCTGTGTGGCTGGTGGCGGCGGTGCCGGTCGTTGCGACGGCGCGCGAGCGAAGGTGCCCGTGAACCTCGATCATCAATGACTTTGCATTGGCACACGCACACAAGCCCCACACCGTCGGGCTGGGTCCGACACTGGACGAGGCGCCTGGGCACCCAGCCGACCGGCGGCAAAAGGCTCGGCCCCGCATGCTGAGCACCGTGGTCGTCCACCCATGTGGCCGTCCCACTCGCTGCCGCCACGGCGCCACCCCCCGCCGCGCGCGGCGGAATGCTCACCCCGCCGGCAGCAACGACTTGTCTGTGTCCAACACGACCATCACCCGCCCGTGCTCCGGCGGGGTGGACCCTCCTGCGCGGCCGCCCGTCGCGATGGTCGCCCCCGCCTCTGCGGTGAGCTCATTGCCGTCGGCGTCGGAGGCGCACGAGTGTTCCTCGGGGGTGCGGGGGTGCTCGTCGGGTGGGCGGCGGTAGACGCTGATCTCGTCGCCGCCGCCACCATCGCCGTCCCCCTGCGCCGCTGCTGCGGGCAAGGTACCGTCGGTTGAGCCACCAGCACGGGGGTGCCCCCCGCCGTCGGGGGTCTCCCCGGCGGGGCCCGTCGGGGCGCCGGCGTCACGACCGCCGCCGCCAGTGCCAGCGGTTGCGTAGGCGGCCGCCACCCAGTCCAAATCTGCCGGCGACAGGGAGTGAACTGGCGACACGGGCGGCAGCCACCCGTCGCTGACCAGCGAGTGGTTGGGCGCAGCGGCGGGGAGCGCGTCTGGCCGTGGCAAGACGTGGCTTTGGCCGACGTCGCAGTCGTCATTGTCCTTGTCGCCACCGACTCTGGTGGTGAGCGTCGCGGCAGTCTCCTCCCACACGCGTTGCAGCTGCCTCAGGTCGTCGTCGATTGGCGACGCGGCAGCGGCGGCGGTTGTGTGCGCGGCGGGAGACGCCGCGCATCCGTCGCCACCGGCCGGTGGCGACAGTGTCGGAGACGGTAGGCGCAGCGGCCGCGGCGGTAGAGGCGGTCGTGGCAGTATCAAGGCATCCAAAGCAAGGGGCACCCAATGTGAGTTGTTGTCTGCTGCAGCCTCGTTTGCTTCCCCCTCTACAGCGTCGGGCGGCGTCGACACCGGCGACTTGACGCAGTGACCACCCGTGTGGTCGCCCACGGCTGGGAGCGTGGCACGGTGGGCGCTGCCCGAGCGCCACGCCCTTACCGCCGTGAGGGGAGACACACCAGACGCAAGGGCACCTGCTGGAGACGCTCCCCAGCTGTGTGCGGGCGTGGGCGCGGCGGCGCTGCTGACGGCAACAGGCGCCTGCACAGGCGCGCCGTGTGTACTCACCCGCCCGTCCACACCGGCCCCCGCCGTGGGGCTCGACGGCAACGTCGACGGGCCGCCCCCCGGCGGCGATGGGGACGCCCCGTTGTTCAGGGACGCCCTGAGCTCCTCCGCTAGCTTGTCGTTGTACGCGCGCCGCCGGTGGTCACTCTGCTGGTTGCGCAGCAGCTTGCGGTTCCGGCGGAGGCGCTGGAGGCCATCCCCCCCGACCGCGCCCCGCCGTCCGCCAGTGGCCAAACGCACGGACTGTACCAGGCGCGCCAAGCAGGCGCCCTTGGTCTCCGCACCCCCCGGCCCGTCGGCCTCGATGCACTCCCAGGCGGCCGCCGCCGCCGCGCCAGCGGCCTTTGCCGCACGCTTGGCGTCGGCGACGAGGCGCGAGCCGTCGCCGCGGGCGGTCGCCTCGGCCACCAAGTCGGCCAACTTGTCCGCGCGCGCCAACCGTGAGGTGCCAGACGCGACGCGCGCGCGGTGCCGACGCGCACGGACGGCGGGGTCGTCGGTCGGCAGCCACCGGTCGGGGCGCGTCGCGGGCACGCGCGCCGCGCCGTCGCCGCCGTCGGGGTGTGATAGACCCAGCGGGGGCGGGGGGGGCGGCCGAGGCCCGTCGAGCGAGGGAGAACCAACCATGGGCGGCGCCGCGTGCCCCAAAACCGTTCAACGATGACCGCACGTCCACGCTGGCGGCCGCGGTCGTGGGGTACAGCGATGGACCAGGGACGATGGTGGCAAGGGGACGGGGGGGTTGGGAGAAGACGACCACTCTGAGGCGGCGCCACGCTGGATCGACGGGCACGGTCTGCGGGAGTACATGGTATGGAGCAGGGGTTTTCAGCAACGGGGCTGCTGTGCAACAGACGGCGTTTGGACGGCGTTGGCATAGGGCCTGGATCACAGCGGCGGAGAGCCAATGGAAGCTGCACGAGAAGAATGGTCACAACAGAACACGACGATGGAGGCAACATGGCCTGACCACAACCAACCCCGCGCTACAGTACCTGCAGTGGGGATGGTTAGTGAGAGTCCTGCGCGAGGGCTCCGAATTTTCTGTGCCAACAAACTTCATGTGAGTCACAGACGGCTTCACTGGCCCAGTCATCCCAAGCATCCTGAACGATCGACCGTTCAGAATTTTGACTTTTGGTCAAGTCTTGGTCTTGCCTGATTGATTAAACTCCCGGATAAATCAAGCGAATGAATTGCATCACAGGTTCTCATTAGGGGTGTCTGACTTGACCACAGGAGAGCGAATGTTTTGTATGATTATTCACAGGTTTCGCAAGAGATGTGCTGCGTTGCAGCCGCCGCCGCGACCGTAGGGATCTTTTTACTAAACTGCCACGGCCTAGCAAAGAGACGCTTTTCGGCGTTTGATTGGCCTGGACAGCTTGACTGGGGACTCTCCAACTTCTGCCGCACCGACCACATCAAGAGTAAGGGAGGTAAAGACGCAACTCGTGCAGTAGGCTAAAAGGGGAAGATGGAAGCAGCCATGACCAGGTCGTGGACAGTCGTCGGTATCCCAACCAGAGAAGCCCAATGGACATGAGATGCTGCAACAACTGAGGCCGCTGTACGGCGGAGAGATGGACAGAAACATCCGTGGCCAGTGCCACGGCCGCGTGGTTGGCTAAAACAGCTGAACCTGCAAGTGGAAAGTAAAGGGCTGTCGCGATTGTGGTGAAAGATGTGGCTTGTTCATGGATTAAGTGTGTGGATACGCTGCTTTTTCGTTCTGCATCGATCTTTGTACCAGAACGGCCTCGCATTCCTCAATTATGTCTTGGCCAAAACTTGATCAATATACCAACGAGTTGGTTAATTAGACGTCTGAACATTGAATAGATTTAATGTGTCTAGTACTTTCGGGAACCCTAGTGTATCTGCGGCATGTCTCGGCTGGCACTCGTCGTGCTGATGTTGCGAGACGCATGCTAGACCCATGCTTCGCGCGCCCCGCGCTTGTTATGCGAAGCGGCACGGACCGATCACCGCCGGTCACCAGAGAGGATTCGACAAACACTTGCCGGAGAAAGAGCAAGGCTCGTGCGGGGAGCCCGATGGAACAATCGACTCGTGGACATGGGGCAGGGAAACGCTGCGTCTCGTCATCCAAGCGAGCACCGAACACGCTCACTCGCAACGCCGGCGGCGCGATGATGCAGACCCCCAAAATTGCAAAGAGCCGGCGGGCTTTGGGCGTGCGCGCGGCAACTGATGTCGCGGTCTCGACGACCACTCTGAGGATACAGCACCCACCAACCGTCATGCTCCGTCGGATGCGCTCATGCACGGCGGGCGCTCAAAGGGACTGCCTCTTTCTGCAGTGCTGCCGACACACGTTGCGTCTCTACTCTGTCGGAAACAGCCATGGGCGCTGCAGCCCGCTCGTTGAAGCCCCGTCGTCCTCAAGCCGTGGCCCCTTGTCTGCCAGCAACCGCCCCTCAGAGGAGGTGAAAAATGAAGCTTCCCGCCTCACGTGCTAGTGAACAATACAATAGCCGGCAAGCGGCGCAAAGACGAGTGGCCGACACCAACAGCCAGCGGGGATTGGCAGCCAACCCTGGCCTCTTTGTCCCACCTCATGTGGCTAGCGTCAACTACTACTGTATGGTGGCGGCGCCTCCGACAGCCGGCCTGGGGGGCCGTCCGTTGCCCCCCTCAGAGGCCGTGCCTCACAGGGCACCTCCCCCGCCCGCCCCCCACCCCCCCACGAGCCCTACGTGCGCTTCACCTCCACCCCCTTCCAAAAAGCCCAGTGCCCCTTGATGTTGGCGACCGCGTCCTTGGGCGTTTCGTACACCCACGCGGCGTTGGCATTGACCTTGCCGTCAACGACCACGTTGCGGTAGACGGCCGTGCCCTTCCACGGGCACACCGACGTGTGCGTCGACGGCGCAAAGTGCTCGGCGACGAGGGCGTCGGGCGGGAAGTACACCTGCGCGTCGGGACAGCGGCCGGGGGAGGGGCGCGGCGGGTACGTGGGAACACAAAAAAAAGGACGGGCGAGAAACAGGGTCAGCGTCGGGGGAGACGAGCCGGCAGCATCAACAGTGTATCGGTGTCACAGACGAGCGCGGGGTGTGCACCCGCCCCCCCCCGCCGCCGCCCACCCGCACACCCATCGCCTCTCGTGGTCCGACACGTACGTTGCCATCGACGGTTTCAAACTTGTCCGCCTTGGCAAGGACGGCGCCGTTCCAGCTCGCAGTCGCCATTGTCGGCGCCGACCGACGCGCACCACACCACGCCGCCCCCGTACCACGCCGCCCCCGTGCGGTGGTGGGTCGTCCGGGGGTGTGGGCGCGTGCTGTCGAGGGGCAGGCGCTCGCGGCGAGGGGCGACGGGCGGGGCAGCGGCAGGTGCGCGGGGCGGCGCGTCAAGCGGTGGTCGCACGGCGCACCGCGCACCCAAGCAGCGGAGCGGGGTAGTGCGCTTCCGCGCAGAAAATGGGTCGATGCGCTTCCGCGCACCGACCCATTCTCTGTGCGCTTCCGCGCACCGACCCATTTTCTCGGCGAAACGGTTGTGCCTGCGCCCTCGGTTTGGGTGCGGCTGAACAAGCGGCAATTGAACAAGTCTCCACCCCGCCCACCAGTAATTGACGTCGGGATTGTCAGCATGACAAGTGAGCACGCACGCCGCGGGGGAAGCAGGCTGCGCTGGCGCGGGCCAACCCGCTGTCAAGCGGCACAGGCGGGCCCGGCACGCTGGCCGGTGCCCCCTCAAACGACAGCAGCACAGCCGCCGGGTGGCCGACAGCCGTGCCAGGTGTGTTGTTGTGCTGGGGGCCCCCCCTGAACCGCCGCTGGGACAGCCATTCACGCCGGCCCCGCTGATCTGTCGCCCCGCCCCGCGCGTCGGCAAGGCGTGCGCTGTATCCCATCCGCCCTGTCGGTGGGCAACGACGCCCGCCGCGCCGCCGCCACCGCCAAGCGATGGGTGAGCAGGCGGCTGACACGGTGCACCGGCCGTCGGTCGATTGTCAGCCGG
>Ga0114957_1005824_pt1 | contig 10081 bp, 7 predicted proteins | sample BantaG_FD_87175 | JGI IMG/M metagenome (GOLD analysis project Ga0114957, IMG submission 87175) | Marine algal microbial communities from Bantry Bay, Ireland - BantryBay_4 metaG | ecosystem: Host-associated > Algae > Red algae > Unclassified | place: Bantry Bay, Ireland | collected 2014-11-21 | reverse complement strand
ATCTAGTTTGTTATGTATCTGCTGTAAGTCCATTAGAAAATTTGGTTAGTGCTTTGAACAATCCAATCAGATTTGATTGCTCTTAAATAATTCTGTAACGCAGTACTCTGGTTATCATATTTTCCTTTAGGGGCCTTTGCACTTAAAAGCCAAGTAAGATTACCAATTATAAATAACAGTTTCTTTTGTCTGGACAAAGCAACATTAACTCTATTAGGGTTAGCTAAAAACCCCAAACTGTTGACGTTGCTTTTCACCAAGTCAAAAATGATAATGTCTTTTTCCAAACCTTGAAATTTATCTACCACAGAAATGATAATATTTTCTTCTCCTTTACCATTTCTTTGTTTGATGTTCTTTAGCTTTCGATAATCAGTACTCTTTTTGACTTCTTTGCTAATCTTTCGTACCTGAGCAGAATAACCAGTTATAATTCCAATAGAATATTCTCCCGTCATTTTATATTGATCTAAGCCACGTAGAATGTCAGGAACAATCTTAGCACTTTCACTATTATAAGAAGAACCATTGCTATCCTTTTTACTTTTTCCTGAATTACCAATATCAATAAAAATTATGGAACTATTCACTTTTAAATCGAGATTATGTTCTTGATCTTTTGATCTTTCGTAGGGTAATATTGCTTCATCACCATAAGGTTCGTAAAAACTTTTTGAACTTAGGGTAACTTGATCTTTTGAACTTCTACGACACACCTCCAATTGACTTTTGAAGTCATCATCAATTACATTGATTACTTCTTCAAATAAACTAGCTCTATTGAAATAATCATCCCAATTTTCAAGACCTATTGCTTCTTCTTTATGTTGACTCCGCAACCATTTTTCTACTTCTCTATTAGAGGTGAGCATAGGTCTCAATTGCCTATGATCTCCTACAAGTATTAACCTTTCTGCTAATACTGCTGGTATCAAAGATTCAGCAATAGTGGCCTTCCCACTCTCATCCATAATTACATAATCAAATTCAAAATTGTATTTTCTGTATTTTTTGGAGGCAATATGGTTAGTAGTAGCCCCTATTACTCTAATAGTGTCAATTAGTTTTTGATTGATCTTACTTTTCTCATTTAAAGAACTAATAGCTGCTACCCAATCTTGGTGAATTTGTAGTTTATTGAAGAACTGTTGTAATTCAATATTAGTAACCTTATCCACAGCAGCTATTAATTCTTCTTTTGTGTTAATAGAATCTAGTAGTTCTTTGAGGTTGAAAAGATTAAGTGTTTTTTCCAACTGCTGTTTTTTAATATTCCACTCTTTATTTGATAGTAATAGATCAACAATGGAGGAAATAACAGGCCCTTCGTTTTTTAATTCATTCTTAAAATGTTCTTCTATAGATTTCCAGTTATCAATAGCCTTTCGTTTTACTTCTCGTTTCCACCCTTCTATTTTTCTCTCTAAAGTATGTTTTCTTAGAATTGATTTAGGTTGCCTGATTCCACTAAGACGGATAATTGGAATTTCTTTTTCCAGCAGATTTTCCAACACATTATCTACAGCATTATTGGTTTGAGAAGTTATTAGAATTTTAGCATTAGGTTTTTTATTGAGTATTTGTAAAACTATTTCAGTTATAACGGTTGTTTTTCCAGTTCCAGGAGGGCCTTGAATGACTGTTAAAGGTTCTCTATGCAACGCATTAATAATCGCTCTTTGCTGATTGTCACTGTATTTGAAAGCATTGCTACCTCTGTCTGTTTGATATACTTTATCTAATTCGTATTTGTCTAAATATGCACCTTTTAAATCTGCTGGATTAAATAGATAATTTATTAATTCAAGGTTTTGAACCTCTTTGTACTCTACTTTTCTAATAGCTTCTAACTGGCGATTCTTTTCTTCTTCTTTCTTGCTGATGTTCTCAAAGAGGTAACCAGTCTTAGGGATTCTGTCAAAATCTATACGCTCACAATCTTTAAATTTTAGAATACGTTTTTCTTTATTGAAGTCATAAGCAACACCACTAAATTTCAATGGCGATTTAATTTGTTTTCTATCCGCATAAGGACTTAAATTAAATTCAAATTCTTCTGGGCTTTGCGGTGTTGCCTTATCAATATGATGAAAAATAGAAGTGTCTTTACTATATTTTTCATTGCGCTCTATTTTAAAAGATAATTCATGGCTACTTCTTTTTTCAAAACCTACATACCTTAATCTAAGAGAGTTTTTTTCTAAAACTTTTTTCTCTTTTTCAAGTAATCTTTTGTAGAAAGATAATACTTCTATTGTTTTTTTCTTAGCACTCCGATAATCTTTATTGGCCTGTTTCTCTCTTCGTAACTTTTGTAATATATTGGTTGGATTGAATCGCTCTTCACCCAAAAGGATATTTGATTTATATGCCAAAGAGAAACCTAGGCTTTTTCCATACTTTATAATCCTGTTATGTTTCTCTGGATTCTCATCTTTAGAAGCTAAATTTCTAACCAGCAATTTATTCTCTTTTATTAACCAAATACAATGAGCATGAAAACTGCTTGTAGCTAAGTCTAATAGGATATTATCACCTGAGCTTGGACTAATGTCAAACTTGGGAGGATGTTCTTTTTGGTTTAATTCATCTAAGAGTTCCTTAGAAGTATCTGCAATTAAAATAGCCTTATTTTCATCAAAAGAAATCTCCCTCGTTAATCTAGTTATTTGATCTAAAATAGAAGGATAATCTATACGGTTATGTGGATTCTTTTCACATGCCCCATCTATCATTTTCTTGATCGCTTCAAACTCATTAATCTCTTTTTGTTGGAAGTACCATTCAATTACTTTTCCTAGCGAATAAATATCTGATTGAAAAGGAAAGCCTTTTGAAATACTTCTATCCCATTTTTCTGGGGCTGCAAACTCTTTAGCAAAAATCTCTAGTTCTGACTCTTGACTAAGAGTGGCTGTTATATCAGATAAACCAAAATCTATAAGATAAAAATTTAATTCTTCGTCAACAAGGATGTTGGCAGGTGTTATATCACCATGAGTAAGTCGATGCTCCTGTAATAGTTTTTTTAGACAGATGATTATTTGCTCCATTCCCTTTAAAAAGAAAACAGGCGATATATTCAAACCACATTCTTCCAATGGTTTTGCGTTTATATTTTCAAAGATAATGCAGTAAGCATTTTTCTCCTTATCCCATTCGTATTCAATTATTTTTGGCAGGTTAGAATATACTGCTTTTTTGAAATGACGTAATTTGTTAAAGAGGATTTTGCTTTGTCGAGAATCCTTCTTTATTCCTTTTATCCATTTAGCAAAAAACAGTTCACCAATTTCATTTTGAATTTTACTGGTGATTGAGTATCCTCTATTTTGCGTTTCTTCTTCTCTGGGAATTATATATTTGTCTAAGATCATTAGTTTCGCTACTTTCAAATAAGGAATAAGTAATACTGTAAAATCAACTTATGTAGTATTCTGTGTTAATAAAAAAAATAGTCAATATAATGTTATTAAGGATTATTTCAAACATAATTACGCATTAAATTTTAATTTAATAAAAGGTTATGTAAAAAAAGGAAGCAGCCTTTAGCCACAAGCTAAAAACTACTTCCAAAACTCAACTCAGGAACCATTGGTAAGCTCCTTCCCCATCCAATGCCTTCATCAGACCTTGAGTAAAGGTAAAAGAATTGAGATTTCTGTCCATAAATGAGTCGATATAACTGCTTTTCACGGCCCCTGTATAAAGGTTGTAAAGATTCCATAAAGAAATCCCACCTTCCTCATTCTTAGGGAACTGATTATCATTGTAGTAGGCTCTAGTGACTGTCGAAACCTGAGAATCAGAAACTAGTAACTGTGGTATATCATTTTTCCTTTTTCCAGGTAAATGGTTATACATTCTACTCTTGCCCAAAAGTGTGGCAAACTGCTGTTGAGTCAAATGATATTCATCAAATTTCTCCAAAGCTTTAGTCTGTGCAGAGAAGTCTGTTTCATTTACCAAAGTAGCAATCTCACCTTCTAAGTCTTCTAAATTCCGTACTTTAATTTCCAATGAAGTACCATCAGTGAAAAGGCACATATTGGTACATACTTTTACCTTTTGTCCAATACCTATTTTAAATCTTTGGAGGCCATTACCATATCCAGATAATTTATCGTTGTTATATGCCTTAACCCCAATGACTGAAAGCGTTACTTCCTTTCCATTGACCACCTCTTTATAACCAGGCATATCAAATGAAAAGGCCATCCTTTCATAGTAGATAGTTTTCTCCTCGTCCAGTAATTCCGAAGCTCTTTTATTACGAGCACTAAAAATTCTGCCTTTAATGGGATGTGATACTCTGATACCCAGGTTAGCTGTATGCTTACCGGATAACTCTTCAATGACTTCCATCGTTGAGCTAATGAAGTCAGCTTGTGAAATAGTTGAGGTATTGTCTTTGACAAATACAGGTACCAGATGTTTTTCTCTGATTTCATCTAGTGAAACAGGTTGAGTGTTAGACTCGATAAATCTGACATCGTTGACTTTGAGTTCTTTATTATGAACTCCGTTTGGACTTTTATTAATTTGTAATTCCATTTTGTGATGTTTTATTGTTAATGAATTGAAGATTTTTAATCTTCTGTTTTTGATTCTTAAAGTCATCTTCTAAATGACCATACCACTCCGTATATTGATGGTACAGGGCATTTAATTCTTCTTCCTTTTTACAGGTTAGTATCTTAGCTTTAACTGCTGCCAGATCAGTTCCTGAATGACACCAATCATTAATAATTGATCCTGTAGTTTCTGTAATGATAAAACCTGGACGATCCATAAATAGACCTGTCCGATCCTTTGATGTATTTACTTTGTGCTTGCTATCTAATTCAAAGACTAGCGTAAATTCATAGTCTAAGCCTTCCCGAGTAATTCCTTTTAGTCCTACCTTCTCTGGAATGTTCTTACCGTTTTTCTCAGTTAGAACATAAGCTTGCTTGGAACGAATAGTACCAATGATGTGGCAATCAGACTGTAGTATCTTTTGAATAAATGCATTGTGCCTAGGTGTCAATTTCGACCAATTGGTAAAACTGTTCCCAGTCATTCCTGCGTGAGTTTCCAGGATGCCTCCATTGCCTTCCCATTCGTGAGAAATAGAATCTATGATGATAACCTCAATACCAGCCTCTTCACATATCTCTATCGCCTTGATATACCTTTCTGGAGTAAATTTTGGGCTTAGAGTCAGTACATTAAATTCGCCTAGGTGGGAATACAAATCAGCAGAATTATTTTCTGTGTCGATGATAGCCACCTTAGACCAATCTTTGACCAGCCCCTTTGCCAGTAATAGGGCACTCATAGTTTTACCAGAACCACTTGGTCCCTGAAGGGCCATTTTTATTCTAGCTTTTTTCCTTTCGGATTTTCGTAGTTGCATAGGATATAATATTTATGGGTTAATGAATAAGTTTAATATTTAAGATTGTGTAAAAACAAAGTAAAAGAGGCTACCCGGTTAGGATAGCCTCTCATAGAAACTTAGAAATAGTTGGTAGTTTTTGCAAGCATTGCAAAAATTGCAACCTTACTGTATGACACCTACAAAAAATTTCAACCCAGGTACATGCTAACTATTACAGCTTCTGATAATACCTAGGAAGAATTTTAAAGGTACATTGTTAAACATTGCAGCTTCTGTATGATACCTGGGCATTGCCAACAATCGCAACCTTACTGTATGACACCTACAAAAAATTTCAACCCAGGTACATGCTAACTATTACAGCTTCTGATGATACCTAGCGATTATAAAAAAGCTCTGGTACTAATAATTCGTCTAGGATTAAAATTATCTTCTAGGTATATATAAGACTCCTTTCAAACTATCTAAAAATAATCTTTTAAAGAGTCGCTGTATATTCCGTATCAGATATCCAGCAATTTAGAATTTGCCTCATCTAAGGTAACATTATCAAATGCTTTTAAATAAGTCATGGTTACCTGCAAATCAGCATGACCCATTGACTCTGAAATCAAATCCATAGAAATCCCTTTTTGCTTCAGTATAGTCGCATAAGAGTGCCTAGCTACGTAGCTGGTCATATTCTGACTGACTCCAACTATCTTCGCTATTGCTTTCAAATTAGCGTTATATCTACGCAGAGTTTTCTTTTTCCGATCTGCAATTTGCTTTTCGTTTAAACCCTCCTTCAATAGAATAGGGAACACATAAGATGTTGGTCTTTTTTGTGCTGAATAATAATCTAGTAATTGCTGGACCATAGGAAGTATTTCAATATTAAAACTTCCTTTCGTCTTAGAGCGAATATAAAAGATCTTACCATTCTGGATATTTCCCCATTTCAACTTCATCATATCTACAAAATTCATCCCTCTAGTATAGAAAGAAAACAAGAAGTAGTTATGAGCATCAACTAAATGGGGCAACATAGTCAAATCAACATCTTTAAACAATTTAAATTCTTCAATACTTAAAGCACGTTTAACACCTTGTTTTTTCAACTTAGATATTTTATACTTTTGAAAGGGATAAATATCTCTACTTACTAACTCTCTAACAATAGCCTTGTTAAATAAAGATCTAAGAGTTCGCATCTTAAATGAAATACCTCCATCCTGGTTTCCCCTTGCTCGCATAAATACTTCATAGCGTTCAAGCATACCTGGAGTAATTTCTTTAAAAGTAAGAGTAGGAGAAGCGAATTTAAATAATGAATTTCTAGTTTCTACGTAGGCCCTTGCATTTCCAACCTGTCCTCCCCTATTTAACTCCTCAATAATCGTATTAAAAAAGTCGAAAACAAGAATAGCTTCTTTTTGATCTTCCCCTTTAAACTTCCTTTCAAATTCATCTAAGGTGAATGACTTTTCATCCACTTTAAAGTTGTCGAGTATTTCGTATGCTCTAATTTTCAATTTTGCAAGAAGTTTATTCCGCTGTTTAAAGTTGATAGCAGAACGCTTAAACTCTTGATTCTTAAATTCGCCAGCCCCACAACTCATATTGAGCGAAATAATTTTCTTCTTCTGATGCTTAATTATTCTTAAGACTATCGGATAAGTGCCGTCTTTAAGGGCCTTTGTTCTTTGGATAAATTTTATTGAAGCCATGTTTTTTCATTATTTATAATTTATAAAATGATTTAGTCAAAATGCAAGCATTGCAAACATTACAAACATTGCAGGTTTTACCTTATATTTTTTCGTAAACGCCTGTCTTTACTTTTTTGATAAGCTTTTTATACTCCCATTGCCTAAATTTATTGTCAATGGTTTTTACTGAAAACCCCATTCTTCTTCCAATATTCACAGCCTCTTTCCTCTTGAAAGTCACTTTTAATTTAGACAGAAAATTTCTTTCATCTATAGGAAGTGATGAATTGCAGGCACTTTCATAAGTATAAAGTGCATGATATAATAAAGCTTGAGTTAGTTTAAGTGCCAGTTCAAAATTTTGGTCTGAGCAAAAAAATTCATCCTCGTTATCCGTTTTCCCATCAAAACTAAAGGTGCTCAATATCATAGCTATCCTAAAAAATATGAGTCCATGCCGAATACAATTTGATCGAAACCCTTTTGGATAGTCTTTCATAACTATGTCAAGTATTCTTTCCATTTCAGTATTAAACTCATCCTCTTGTTTCTTAGAAAATTTAAACTCTAGCATTTTTTTCCTATTAATTAATTTATTATACAACGGCTTCCCCCATCTAATACCTAGATCTTCAAAAAAGACTTTCAAATCCTTCTTTTGCGCAAAAGCATTTTTCCACCTACTTATAGTATTAAAGTTATAGTACATAATTCTACTAAACAGTCCATTATCTCTGGACTGCACTAAAGGTCCAAGTTGATCTGGCGTACCAGATAGTACTAATGACATACAAGGCTCGTTAATTTCTATATGGATATTATCAATTTTCCTTTTTATTGAAATAGATTCGTGATGAAATACCTTTCGAAGAACATCAGAAAAATTACCCCAATCTTGTTTGAGCATTATAGAAAGGGTATCCGCTTCACTCTCAATCATGATACCTGAGTAATCAATATGCTGAAGAGAAGAGTATAATTCTGCGCTACTGATATTTGCGGGAATAATTTTACTTTGTTGAACTGGCATAGGCCCCTTAACCTTTCCATTAGCTTTATCGTTATGCCACTTTTTCAGTTTTACCTTATATCTATTTAGCACTTCTTGATGGATAGGATCTACAAGTGCCTTTGCATAATTCATTACACCTTTCCCAGATGCTGGCGGGGCTATTATCATTACGTAAAGGTTAGGATAAACCCTTTTACCACCATAAATACCATAATACTTTGGTAGCATTGAACTCAAGACACCTAGAGATGATAACAATACAATATCCTTTTCCCTTCCATCGAAATGCTCAGTTATTACTTTCAGTTCTGTTGGCAAAGCATCATAAATTTCTTTTTCTATTTGTGGGTTTTTAGTTTTACTCATTATTTGATTTTTTAAAATAATTATTTAAGTTAGTTTTCATCTCACCTATTCCTACATTACGGTTTTGTAGTAACCATTTGTCCAAGTCAACCTTTTTAAAGTAGATTAATTTTCCTCCAGGTTTGGAATAAGTAATTCTAGATTCAGAAGTGAGTTTGTATAAGAATGATTCACTCACATCCAAATACGATATCGCTTCTTTAAAACTTAGAATATCTTTGTTGTAGATATTCTGTTGTAATAGCAAATCCTTGATTTGCGTTAGAACTTTCAAGTTCTCATCCATAATAAAAAATTTAAAATGTTTTAAAATTGGTACTTCACCTAAATTTGGTCAGTACCTTTGACGAGAACAAAGATGTGAGATACTCTAATTAAATATTTGGAAAGGTAAGTAAGAGTGTAAGAGAAAAGAGTAAGAGTGTAAGAGAAAGGGTAAGAGTTATACTAAAATTATTGGTTTCCTATAAAGGAGTCTATTTGATCCTTTAGATCTGGATATGCACTTTCAAGTTTTTTAGGTTTACTTCTATTATAATTAGTTTGTGTGAAGAGGGTATTTCCTTTTGTAATGAATACTTTCGCATCCTCCATTATTTTAGCATTCCACTCCTTAAAAAGTGGTCTTAAATATTCTAAGAAAGCAACTGCCTTTTCATTAACACATAAAAAATGGATTTTTTCTAGATTATCATTGGATTTAAAAGGTAGAAGAAATGATCTCATTTTGGTTTTTTCATGGTCAATTACTTCAAGGTCAATTCCTACCTTGTAAATATCTTCCATTAATGATAATTTAATACCTTCTCTCAATTTGAAGACGCTATTTTGAGGAGTTATTTCCTGATCTTCCTCTAAAACTATTTCTTTGCTTTTAGAACTTTCGTCAAAAAAATTATTAATAGTATCAATTATCTCTTGCAGAATTTTTTCAAGAAATCTATACTTATGATAGGACTTTAACTTCTCAAAAGACCTGAGATCTTTTTTTAGAAATTCTGCGTAACCTTCTATCCCTGATTTTCCTTCTATATGGAGACTTTGGAAATTTGCCTCAATTTCCTCTATTACTTTTTGAATTTCCTTACTAATTTTTCTCCTTACCTCAGTTTCAAATTCATAAACATCAATTTCGTCAGTTTCATGATTCCATCTCGATGCTGTATGGCTCTCAAAATCTATCTCATCTTGACCACTGTGCTCAAATGTCTCTTCTATTATTCCATCTCGGAAAATACTCCAGTCATTATCTATATCGTTTTTGATATAGTCTTTTAACGGCTTTAATATGTTACTGAAAAGTTGGTTCATAACACTAAAGATAAAAAGAATGATAGAATATGTAAAGATAGGAAAGTAAAAAAGTTGCACCTATGTTGCACCCAAATAAAAAAGGAGTCACAACTTATGTCGTAACTCCTTGATTATCAGTGTCGGGGTGGCAGGATTCGAACCTGCGGCCCCCTGCTCCCAAAGCAGGTGCGCTAACCGGACTGCGCTACACCCCGTGTGTAAATTTTCTAATTGGCGGAGGAGGCGGGATTCGAACCCGCGGTACCTGTTTCCAAGTACGTCGATTTAGCAAACCGGTGGATTCAGCCACTCTCCCACTCCTCCGAGTGTTATTTT
>Ga0114957_1005821_pt1 | contig 10087 bp, 7 predicted proteins | sample BantaG_FD_87175 | JGI IMG/M metagenome (GOLD analysis project Ga0114957, IMG submission 87175) | Marine algal microbial communities from Bantry Bay, Ireland - BantryBay_4 metaG | ecosystem: Host-associated > Algae > Red algae > Unclassified | place: Bantry Bay, Ireland | collected 2014-11-21 | reverse complement strand
ATAGGTTTATTATGGCGGGGGTGATGCCAATTGATGAGAAATTACGTCTAGAACCGATTCCTTTTTTTGCCACAGAATATTTTTTACAAAAAAAAGAACTGGGAATAATAAATGTTGGCGAAACAGGAACTGTACAAGCAGATGGCGAAAAATTTGAGCTCAACAACAAAGATGCACTCTACTTAGGCAGTGCTATTAAAGATATTAGTTTTGAAAGCAGCGATAAGAACAACCCAGCAAAATTCTATTTAAATGCCTGTATTGCGCATAAATCATTATCCAGTAAATTAATCAAATATGAAGATGCCCCTGTAATGAAATTGGGCACTTCGGATGAGTCGAATAAAAGAAGACTATATCAACATATCGTGCCTACTACGGTTGAAACTTGCCAATTGATGATGGGAATCACCGCACCCGAACCCGGAAATGCATGGAATACGATGCCGGCCCATGTACATGAATTGCGCATGGAGGCTTATTTTTATTTTAATGTTCCAGAAGGTAAGGCAGCAGCGCATATTATGGGGCAACCACAAGAAACAAGAATCCTTTGGATAGCGAACGACCAAGTTGCGATTTCTCCACCGTGGAGTATTCATTGTGCAGCAGGAACTTCACCGTATAATTTTATTTGGGGCATGGCCGGCGATGACAGTGTAATAGATCCATATCCCATAGCAGGTTTAAGATAATTTCAAACAAAGGGCACATGAGTTTTTTACACAATAAAGTAGATGTTGAGCGCCTCGTTCGACTAGTTGCCGATAAAATGATAGCGGATACATCGTATCAGTTCATTAATAAAAGTACGGGGGCCATTTTGATTCGCTAGCTGGCAAAAAAGCTGAAGATGATATTTGGTTAAAAACCGGTTACGAAGACTGGAAATATTGGAACGGGGTCAACAATTTTGCCTTTTTTAGAATAAGCGCATTATTTGATGATGACAAATACAAAGAGTACGTCATCAAAAACTTTGATTTTATTTTTGACCAACTGCCTTTCTTTGAAAAGCAATTTGAAAAATTTGATGCAGAGCGCTATTCACCCAACTTTCACCAGTTCTTTAGACTAGATCGCTTAGATGATTGCGGTGCTATGGACGGTAGCCTTATCGAAGCTTCACAATACAAAAAAGATGAACGATGGGCCAAGAGGCTAAAAAGGGTAACGGATTGGGTGGTCAATGGCCAAGACAGATTGAAAAACGGTGTTTTTTGTAGAAATTATAAAGGATATACAACCGTTTGGGCCGATGATGTTTATATGAGCGTCCCCTTTCTGGTGCGTATAGGAAAGATTGCAAATGACACCTCTTTTTGGGATGATGCCATTAAAAATACACTAGGGTTTCATAAAATGCTTTTTGATAAAAATAAAGGGCTGTATTGGCATTCCTACTGTGAACAATTGGACACTACCGGTGTTGCACATTGGGGCCGTGCCAACGGATGGGCTATTGTTGCCAAATGCGATTTATTGGAATTTATACCAAAGGGCTATCCTGGTTGGGAAAAAGTAAGGGAATCACTCTTCGAGCAAATAGTAGGTATCTCTAGATATCAAACAGCCAATGGTATGTGGCGCCAACTTTTAGACAAAACGGACTCCTTTTTAGAAACTTCAGGCACTGCCATGTTTACGTACGGGGTCGCAAAGGCAATTAACGAAGGGTGGATACCTGAAATATATTCCTCTATTGCCATTAATGGTTGGGCTAGTATTGTAGAGAATATCGAACCTGATGGTCAAATTACCAATATTAGTGAAGGGTTCAATATAAGACAAGACCTCTCTTACTACTATAATCGACCAAAACCTTTAAACGATCCTCATGGTTTAGGCGCCGTTCTTCTTGCCGGGATTGAAATATACAAAATGAAAGACTATCAAGATTATATGTGGTATTAGGTAAAAACTTGATTAGATCAGTACAAAAAACTAGAAAGACGAACTTATAATTAAAGAAAGTAGTGTCTGGTTAAACTTATTTAAAAGCAGGATTTCCTAGATGGATTTCCCGCTTTGTAGTATTTTGGTTTTACGACAAAATTAAAGTACACACTTTATGAGATAGTTCTGATTACAACAATTCAATGACCACCTACCAAAGTAAAACGAAATAAACTGTATTCAATATTTTATTTTCCATGATTGAACTTAAATAGCTGACAACCTTCTTTACCTAAGCCACTCAGCACATTCCCCTAAATTCCGCGAAAAGCTTCATTTCGAGAAAAGAGCTTCATTAACAACTGGTCTTGAACAAGATTCTATAACTTTAGATTTCCACTTCGCTTCTCCAGCCGAAAATGGCAGGAACGCTACGTTCCCAATATAAAGTTGAAGCATCACGTTCGCTTCATCGGAAAATCCGATTTTTAATTTGTTCCACGTCCTACGATTTCATATTTCACATGGGATTTAGACCTACTCCCGAACCTCCACTGCTACCTTTTTTGACAGCAAAATAACAACATTCCATCTTGGACAGCGGCATAAAGCCGCTACGCTTTTTAAACGCCTTACCAAGATTGAATATTGAAGAATCAGGGCAACAAAAAAAGGTAACAGCGAAGGCGCTACGGGAAGAAAATTAAAAACGAATCTTACAAAATCATCAAAAACGGCGAGGGACAAAAGTCAAATCAGTTCTCCTTATTTTAATTCAAAAATAAAAATATAGACGATTTGTAGACGATTTAAAAAAATGTAGACGATTAGTAAACATATTAAACCAATTCAAACCTATTTATATGGTTTCCCGAAAAAAATAAAACCTTGCAAATCATAAGATTAGCAAGGTTTTGGTCTAATATGGTTTCCCATTTGGTGACCTGGCTGGGGCTCGAACCCCTTTTGCTCAGGTCAATGACAGTCAAGCTCTTGCTTAAATTTACTTCCCGTGTAGACGATTAGTAAAACTTTTTATGATTTGTTCTCAGTTAACAACTTACGTTCTTTAAAGATAACTAATGAAAAATATACATTTGATTATAAAGAATTAAATCTATGATTTAGTAAAATTATTAATTAATCTGCCGTAGTTTTTATATTCGCAGGTTTCCCATTCTAAGTCTTTAAGATGATGATTCTGCATGTATAAGCCATATCGATAAGTACATCATATTAAAAAAATCGCAAATGGTGAATCTGTTTAATAGAGATATTGATTCAAAGAAAAATTTAAGGTCGTTCAGAAAAGGGATGTAGTACAAAATATCATGTCAAGTGTATCGGTCGTAAGAAGATTTGCAGGTAGGATTTGGAGGTATGGAAATTTTTTTGCCTCTATCATTTGTTTCATTATCGCTTATTTGTTCGTTTTGTTAGTTCTGTAAAACGTGAATTTGAGGAACTATTAAGATGATCGACAAAAGGAACTGGAAGCGAATATCTTTTGTGACGGTTCTTCATGTACCGTAAAATAGCCGTTTTTGAAACATTGAAATTTATCTCTTTTAAATAGTCAATTGTCCACCTTACCTTCATTGAGATAATACTTGATGCAGATTGACAACATCTGACATTTATCTCCTAAATTTGGAAACAGGATATATATGGCTTAGAAGATTAATGCCAATAATTTGAAAACCGATTTATAGTGCACGATATACTGTTTGACTTTATTTCAAAATACGTATCCCTTTCTGAAGATGAGAAGAACGCAATTGTTTCTCTTGACGTTTTCCGCTCGTTCAAAAAAGGGACCATATTATTGAAGGAAGGAGAAAATTCTGAATATGGTTTTTTTGTTTTAAAGGGTTGCCTTCGCACCTATTACGTAATCGATGGTGAAGAAAAGACAACAGCATTTCATACCGAAATGGAGGGTGTTACTCCTCATTCGGTACTCAACAAAGTTCCTTCGGAATACTACATAGCATGTGTCGAAGATTCCTTGGTAACGGTGGCAAATCCTGATATGGAAGTTGAAATGTTTGCTAAATTCCCGAAATTTGAAACGCTTTGCAGAATATTATCGGAAGAACTTTTGGCGAAGCAGCAAATCGATTTCGACGAGTTTAAGACATCTTCTCCCGAGCAGCGCTATATAAATTTAATGCAAAAACGTCCAGATTTAATTCAACGTGTGCCCCAATATCAGTTGGCAAGCTTTTTAGGCATCAAACCGCAATCGTTGAGTAGATTGAGAGCAAGAATCCTTGAAAAAAGGAAAAGCTGAGCCACACTTCTTAACTTAAGTGAACGAGTTAAGACCTCTTCCCAATTTAATTTTGCAGTATCGTTTAATTATAAATAGATATGCAAAAAACAATTTTAGCTCTTGCCACTACTTTATTACTGATAATCTCATCAAAACTCCAGGCACAATACGATATCTCTGATAGCAATTACAATGAATGTTTTATTGGTAGTACTGCATTTATGTTAATGAATTTAGATTCCAATGAAACACCAGATTTTTACCAAATCAACCTTGGTTACCGCTTAACTGGTAAAGATGTGGTTTCATTAGAACTCAAGACTTGGAGATATTACAAGCCTTTAGGATTAGCCTATGGTAAAAACTTTAATTCAGCCGAAGAAAAATTTCCGGGATCTATTCGTGAAGTTGGATTTGCCTTAGCCTATCAACGTTTTTGGTGGAAAGGATTATATACTGGTGTACATGTAATGAGTGCTTGGCAGTCATTTCTTGACGAAGACGCAGTTAAGTTCGATGATGGGTTTCAGATTTTCAATACCTATCGACTTGGTTATCATTTTAAGATTTCAAAAGGCAAGTTTTTCATTGAGCCATCCTTAGCAATAACGCATCGTCCCTTCCACACCGAAATGCCCGAATCCTTTAAACGACAGGATGATAAGCATTCAAAATTCTTTTTGGGAGAACCAGGTCTTCATTTCGGGTTTAATTTTTAAAGTAGACAGTTGAAAAACATAGATATAAAAATCAAAATATCAACGCTATGGATTGTGGTTATGCTCAACCTTATCTTCGCGGATATTCTATCGATTATAGTAGAACTTGTAAATAAAAACACCCTTGGTGATATTTTGGGAGAAGTCACGTCGACAATGGCTATTGCTGCGATCATAACCAATATCCCTATTCTTATGATTTATTTTTCAAAATCGTTAGATTATAAGGCAAACCGTATTCTAAATATTATTGCCAGTTGTATTACGATAGTATTTGTCATTGGAGGAGGAAGTTTATTACCTCATTATGTGATTTGCGCTTCAATAGAGGTCGTTGTATTAATCATTATAATTAGAACAGCTTGGAACTGGTCTGAGAAAGAAAATTATGAGACATTAATTTAAGTATGGAAATCGCTCAAATCTCACCAATACTTTTTTCATTTTTTAGTTTTTCTTCTTGTAAAAGAGAGCATTTAGATTAACAAGTTAACAACTTTAAAGCAGACTGTAACGTGTGTGTAGATACCCAGAAGATTTACTATCCGGAGTTATACGAGTTCAAGACAAATATTACCAGCGCTAAAGGATATTGATACAACGAGTAGAATAATTAAGATTGATGATTTAATAGACTAGCCTATTTGTGAGATCAAAGCTTTAGCATTCAAAATTCGAACGGTTGTTGGCTAAATTCAACCTCTACCTTTCAGATATATTAACTACTTGTAATCATAAATGAATTGTATAAATTAAAAAGAAAAGGAATATATGAAAGGACCAAACAAAGACATCAAACTACCACTTACGAATTACGACAGGCTTTGTTTTCTAAAAAATGTTGTGAAAAATCCTAAGGTTATTATCGGTGATTATACCTATTATGACGACTTCGAAAATGTCGACAATTTTGAGAAAAATATAAAATACCATTTTGACTTTGTTGATGATAAACTCATCATTGGAAAATTCTGTATGATCGCTTCGGATGTGAAATTTATAATGAATGGAGCTAATCATTTGACAAAGTCTTTAACTACATATCCTTTTGCAATTTTTGGAAATGGTTGGGAAAAAGCTATGGAAGGAAAATCCTATCCTAAAAAAGGAGATATAAATATCGGAAATGATGTTTGGATTGGTTATAACGCTACAATAATGGCCGGAGTATCAATCGGAGACGGTGCTATCATTGCAACAAACTCAACTGTAATAAAAGATGTTGAACCCTACTCTATTGTTGGTGGAAACCCGGCAAAAGAAATTAAAAAACGATTTTCAGAGGAAATAATTTCAAAACTTTTAGAGATTAAATGGTGGGACTGGGATATTAAAAGAATAACGAGAAATGTTCAAATTTTAACAAGTAATAATTTAGAAGCACTTACCCCAAAATAAACGAATACAAAAAAATTTAAAGATTTATCTCTATGTTCAATCGAAAAGTTAGCATCATTTTAGGTAATTCGTTTCGCATACGGTGTCACTAACTAAACTAAATTAAAAACAATTTGCATGAGGAAAATAATTATGGGATTAATCATCCTTTTGACGTTAAATTGCCATTCGCAAACAAAAGCAATCAATCATGACGAGATCAAGGAAGATTTAGAGGAAATCTTACATGACATTTCAAAAAATTATGTTTATCTAGAAGATAAAAAAATTGACTTATCCTGTCTAAAAAAGCATTATACCGGTGAAATAAAGAATATAAAAACTGAGGAGGAAACCGTACTTTTTTTTGAGTATTTAATAGATGAATTTTACGATAGTCATCTCAATTTAAGAACACACCGACCATCTTCTTATCGGTTGTATACTTCAATACATGCGTCTATCGAAGACGGAAATCCTATTATTACTAATGTATGGCAAACACAGATTGAAAATTTAGAGCAGAATCTAATTGGCGCCAAAATCATAGAATTTAATGGGAAGAATTTTCAAAAAGCTATTAACGACTTTCCAACACATTGTAATGATAAAGACGACAAAGACGTAAAAGAATGGATTTCTAATAAAATTTTAGCTGGTCGTTATAATCAACCTCGAGTTCTCACCTTAAGGTTAATCAATGGAAAGGTAATAAAGTTTGATTTAGATAATATAAATGTACAGAAAAGTCAAAATTTAGTTACATATACAACGACAAATGAAATTGGCATTATTAAAATAGAAAACTCTTTAGGCAATGATAAGTTAGTTGAAGTATTCGATAATGCATTGGATGATTTAATGAACACAAAAGGTTTGGTTATTGACCTTAGGAACACCATTAACGGCGGCGACTCATATGAGGCCCGAGGAATTATGGGAAGGTTCATCACAGAGCCTAAACCATATCAGAAGCATCAATTTTTTGAAAAATCTTATAAGGATCCCCAGAATCATCCTAAAATTGAACGTACTTGGCTAGAGTATGTAAGTCCAAGGGGTGAAACCTATACACAACCTGTTGTGGTTTTAGTTGGTCGTTGGACCGGTAGTATGGGAGAAGGTCTTGCAGTAGGTTTCGAGGGAATTGGAAGGGCAGAAATTGTCGGTAGTGAAATGAGAAGATTAGCTGGCGAAGTGTTCGATTTTGACTTTAAGCATCAAAGCTATGGCTACAAGCTCTCCGCGGCAAAACTCTTTCATATTAATGGCACAATCAGAGAAAAATACATTCCTACAAATTATATAAGACAAACAACTATCACAGAAGATGAAACATTAAAGAAGGGAGTACAGCTTATCAGGAAATCAAACAACCAAACAGATAGCATTTTAAAAAAAGAACTAGAATTTATTGGTGTGGAAGACCAAACTTTACGTCTTTTACTTCCTGAAGTTAAAGATGAATTTGGAAGTAAATCAGACGAATATAAATATGTTTGGTCGCTTATTAACCAACAAGACAGTATCTGTGCAAATAAGCTAGTCAAAATATTAAATACCCACGGATGGGTAGGTAAAAGTAGAATTGTAGTGAAAGCAAACCAAGCTATTTGGCTAGTTATGCAACACGCAAAGCTTAAAGTACAAGAAAAATATCTTCCTCTACTCAAAGAATCTGTAAAGAATGGAGAATCGGAAGGTTGGCATCTTGCTTTTCTTGAAGATCGTATTTTAATGTACAATAAGAAAAAACAAGTTTATGGTACTCAGGCAGTTTGGGATAGTGATTTGAAAAAAAACAAAATATGGCCTATCGAGGATGTAAAGAATACTAATCAACGGAGAAAGCAACTTGGGTTAAAACCTATAGAAGAATATGCTAAAAGCAACGGATATATCCTTGACAAAAGAAACAAACTGTAGCTTAAACTATATTCTTTAATTGACAACAAATATTATGAACAAAGTTGCATTTATTTCATTATCATTTTGCATATTAATAAACTTTGCAAGTTCCCAAAGTTTAAATTCTGAAATTGATAAAATATATCGAGTTAATACTAACGAACCTGGATTTTCAATCACCGTTTTTAAAGGAAATGAAATCATTATCGAAAAACAATACGGCCTTTCTAATCTTGATTATAATAATCCTATAACAAGTAAAACCGTTTTTGATATTGCCTCAATTTCCAAACAATTTACAACCATGGCTATTCTACTATTGGAAAACGAAGGTAAATTAGATATAACAGAACCTGTTTATAAATACATAACGGAACTTCCTCATTATTCCAGAGGAAACCCTACCATTGAGCAACTATTAAATCAGACAAGTGGAATAAAAGAAGTTGACCATTATTTAGGCGTTATAGACTTATGGTTTAATGATTATTTAAATCAATCACAAATGGTGAATATCATTACTAAAGTTAAACAACTCCGTTTCAAACCAGGTGAGAGGTTCTATTATTCAAATGCTAATTATATACTTCTTGCCTCTATTATTGAAAAAGTTTCTGGTGAAACTTATAGTGACTATTTGCAAAAAGAGATTTTTGAACCACTGCAAATGAAAAACACAACGGTGAAAGATGATATTTATAAAATAATACCTAATAGAGCAATTGGTTACTTAGAAGATGAAGGACAATTTTATAAAACACATTTTCATTCTGTGAAATTCTCTGGAGATGGTCAGATTTTGACTAATCCAACTGATATGCATAAATGGCATCTCAATTTGAGAAACGCAACAATCGGTTCACCAGAGATATTGAAAAAAATGCACACTAAAGCTACCTTAAACAATGGTAAAGAAATAAATTATGGTTTGGGGGTAGAATTTGAAACATACAAGGGATATGAAGCTGTTGGGTTTGATGGAATGAGCGTTGGTGGTTTTGTATCCAAATACTTGTATTTTCCAGTTTTAGACATCGGCTTTTTTACAACTCAAAATAAGTTTGAAGATGGCTTTAGAGAAAGGTTTTTTCAACTTGTAGATTTATATATTTCCTTTGAAAATCAACAAAAAGAAGATACAGACATCCAATATAAATATGTAAAACTTTCAAATAGTCAGTTAAAGAAGTACGAAGGCCAATATTTGTACTATTATAATGATGACGACAGAAAAGCAAATTCAATAAAATTAAAGAATAATAAGCTCTTAATCTCAACCTTGGATGGAGATAAAATTGGAGAATTTAAACCGTTGGGAAATGAAGAATTTGTTTTTTTAATGGGCGACAGTAAAGCTCTCATTAAATTCAGTATTGAAAATGGGAAAAAATATTATACGTATGATGTTTTTGATGATGAACCTCTTTGGGTATTCAACGAATTTCAAACGCATGAACATTCGGAAATTGAACTAAAAGAGTTCGAAGGAGAATATTATAACAAAGACTTTCTAATTAGTAAAAAGATACGATTAGAGAATGGAATTTTATATTATTACTACAAAAATGGTGCTTGGAAAAGACAATTAACATCTCTTTCTAAAAACATATTAGAAATATCAATTAGTCCAATAGAGTTTAAGCGAAATGACAAAAATGAGGTTATCAGCTTTTCATTGATGGGTATTGAATTTGTAAAGATATAATTAGTGCAGAGCTCAAATTGGATGAGCCGGTCAAAGTGAACCACGTGCGCCGGATGAAAGTGAGCATAGCAAACTAAGTGCTCGAAGTCGATTCCTTTGTAGTTAAATTTACTGTTTATTTTTTAGTTTTTTTCTCATTGATTCTCCCTTTATGTCTATTCTGTGTGCGGTGTGTACCAAGCGATCTAAAATAGCATCTGCGATGGT
>Ga0114957_1005819_pt1 | contig 10088 bp, 19 predicted proteins | sample BantaG_FD_87175 | JGI IMG/M metagenome (GOLD analysis project Ga0114957, IMG submission 87175) | Marine algal microbial communities from Bantry Bay, Ireland - BantryBay_4 metaG | ecosystem: Host-associated > Algae > Red algae > Unclassified | place: Bantry Bay, Ireland | collected 2014-11-21 | reverse complement strand
GGGGGGGGGGGGGTGGGGGGGGGGGGGGGGGGGGGGGGGGGGGGGGGGGGGGGGGGGGGGGGGGGGGGGGGGGGGGGGGGGCGGCGGGGCCAAGGCAGTGGCGGCCGCTGTCGGCCGCTGTCACGGCAGGGGGCGGCGAAGCGATGGCGGACGGGCACCGACCGGAGCGGCGGCGGCGCCCGGCAGTCGCCCTCCGCCGGCCGCCTCGGCGCTCCCATCGTGCGGCCCCTGTCCTGCGACGTACCCCCCCCGGCGGGCGCCCCCGACGCGCTCTCCGCGTTGCTCTCCAACTTGGCAAGCCGCTGCCTTTCGGGGCTGACCACGGCGCCGATGTCGCCTCCCCCACCCCTGCCGCGCCCGTCGCCGTCGCCGTCGCCGCCGCCGCCGCCGCGGCCGTCTGTTGTGGCGTGCCGCTTCGCCGGCGGCGGCGCCGAAGGCAGCTTCCGCAGCGTCCCCGTGCCCACGTCCACCGCGGGGGCGGCAACGGCACCGCCGGCGGTCGAGCCGACCTGTGACGGCCGGCGGCGGCGGCCGGTGCGAGAGAAGGCGCCCATCTCGCCGCCCGCGGCGGTGTGCAGATGGCACGGGCCGCCCACGACCGCCGGGGGGGGGGCGGCCGCCACTGCGACCGCGGCGGCAGCGGCGTTGCGTGATCGACAATGTCATTCGACTGATGTGGTTTGTCACGTGTCAGTCGTCGATCGGCACTAAATTGGATTAACAAATCAGAATCCGCCAAATAGTACTGAAACATATGCCCAAAATCAGTAGGAAACAATTCGCGCAGATTGTGCCAGAAACCGGCACAGCCGGATGCGTATCCACCGCTGAAATGCTCCCGTGGTGCTGCTGTCTGCGACACATTTATCCTCCCTGCGCAACTCTCTGGCGACACTTTGTCGTATTGTGTCGCCATTGTGTCGCCCATGAGGAACCCAAAAGTCACCTTGGGCACGACTGCCGACGAAGGGGCAATGGACGTGCTCGACGCATAACGCGGGCGAGAGGACGAGTACGCCCCCGACGACACGTCTGACAGCGACGACGAAGTCGGTCCACCCTCCCTTGCTGAAGATAGCGAAGAGGATGTCGAGGATTGCCCCGATGGCTCGACACCGGCGGGCCGTTCAGGGCGTGCAACCTGTGACAGCGCCGCACCTGGGCCTCGTCGCTCAAATCGAAAGCTAGCTCCGAAGGTAATATCATGGGAGAAGGAGCCCAAGGCGAACGTGGCAAGCGGTACCAAGTGTGCGGCTGAGTCGAGCTGCGACCTATGCAAGCCCCCGGCTAACGAGAAGGAGGCGCGTGCTGTTCTGGTTGGACGCGGTGGAAGCAGGCCATCGAGGAGGAGGTGGCACCTTACAAGAATCTTGGCACCTTGTCCAAGATTCAGGTGAACGAGAAGAAGCTCAAGTCCATCAAGACGCGTTTTTTGTTCGACATCAAGCACGACACGGAGGGCAAGATGACGCGCTACACGGTCCGCCTCGTGACACAAGGTTTCAACCAAGTGCCGAAGCGGGACTTTTACCAGACGTGAACGCCGGTGCCCAGCGCGGCTACTACACGGGAACTCTTTGCTGTGGCTGCAGTCACGGGCTGGGAGATTCACGATGTTCACTTCAAGACAGCCTTCCTCAACGCCAAGATGGACAAGGAGATGTACATCAAACTCCTCGACGGTATCGAGCCGGATGGCGTGGAGGAGATGTGTCGGCTTGACATGGCGCTCTACGGGACAAAGCAGACTGGGCGGCTGTAGGGCATCAAGCTCGACAATGAGCTCAAGGAGAGCGGTGCAGTGCGATCCAAGGTGGACCGGTGCCTCCACGAGTGGTGCCACCCTTCGCACGGGCGCGTCTCATTCTCGTGTATGTCGAAGACCTTATCGGGGCGGGCGAGACACTGGCTGGGATTGCTGCCGTCAAGCGCTCCGGGTCGGCGAATTGTGATCTACGCGACATCGAGGAGGTCAACACCTTCATTGGCATGAAGGTCATGCGTGACCCTGCGGCGAGAAAGCTCACTCTGAGCAACCCGGGGCACACGGCGACGCTGCTGGAGGCGTTCGGGAATGAAACTTTCACCTGGAACAAGGCGCCAATGGCCTCAGGGGTCCAGCTGCCAAAGACGGGCAAGGACCTGCTGCCGGAGGGTACCCGGTACGCCGATTTTGTCGGCTCCTTTCTCTACCTGTGCACAAGGACAAGGCCGGACATCTCTTTTGCCGTGGGGGTGCTGTCGCGGTTCATGTCGTGCTCAGAGCAGGACCACATGCGCACAGCAAAGGGAGTATTGCGCTACCTGCGCGGGACAACCCGCCTTGGGGTATTCTACGGCGGCAGCGAGCCGCTGCAGGGGTTTGTCGACGCCGACTGGGAACGCGACGTTGACGGCAGTCGGTCGACGACAGGCTTCGTCTTCACCCTCAATGGCGGGCCCATCGCGTCGGCAAGCAAGCGCCAGTCGTCGGTGGCAACCTCGACGGCCGAAGCGGAGTACGTGGCCGCCGCGATGGAAAACAAGGAGGCACGGTGGCTACGCAAGCTGCTGTCAGCTCCAGGCGTCGATGGCGAGGCCGTGCCGACGGGGGAAGACAACCAGGCTTGCCTCGCCTTGGTGAACAACCCCGAAGCCACCGGGAGTATCAAACACGTGGACGTCACGTACCACTCACGAGGCCGCTACCGGCCCCGGCGTTCATCTTGTTTCGGCGCGTCATTGGCGTTGGCGCGGATCTGAGCACCGCGGGGCTTGGCGCTACGCCGGCCCCACGTCCTGCTTCCTCGTGCTGAGCCCCTCCGTGGTCGGCGAATGTCTGTAGCGGAGCGACCAAGGCGGAGGCCGCGTGCCGTTTGCGTTTGAAATCGGCGTTGCGGCGGTTTCGGCCGGTTGTGGTGGCCGCACAGTCGGCTGGGGAAAGTCATGTTGCTGTTCGAGTCGGCGGCGGTCGACTGAGCCCCTTTTGTTTTTCGCACTAACGCCGCTTTTTTTGAAGTGGACGGTATCGTTACCGTCCACAAGAAAAATCGCGCAGAGTGCTCGGGACGGTATCGATACCGTCCGTTTCGGTGGACTTACTTTAACTCCAATATAAGTGGCGGAGTGTTCAGCTCTGGTCGGGAAGTTCATTGGAACTATACTGACACGGGGGCTGCTGGTGATTTAACCTCGTGGATTTGTTTGCATTCCATTGTTGTATGATTTGCATTTGTATGTACTTGATTCGTGTATCTTTTGGTGAGCCCCCCCCCTTCTTGGGGTACGCTCGGGAAGATTCTGCGTGGCGTTGCGCCTGGATTGTGCGGCGGTGGGCGGCTTGGCACAGGAAAGGCGCATGCCCCGCTTTGGGAGGTGCGCCGCAAGCCTTGCACACGCGGAGAGTGGAAGAGCCTGGGGAAGCACTGAGAGGGGATCTTCCCCGCGACTGGCAAAGGGGTCGCCTGGGGTATATGAGGCGGTCCTAGTGGGCCTAAGACCGCCATCGAACTAAACCACCGCATCCACCTATCTTCCTTCTGCTTCACAGCGCTTGGCTCTGGGAGGGCACCGCAGAGGCTTAGCCGGTTTGTCTTGGCTCCGGGCCGGACGGCGGCACCTCTTTACTTTACCGAGGAAGCAGGTCATCGTTACTGGCTCGGGCGCTCATCTGGCATCCTTCACTGCGGCCATCCAGAAGAGAGTCTCAGCTCTGTGCGACGCGGACGCCTTCGTCGGGATACCTCTGGCTGACAACCAACGGGAACCCAGTGGCTCCACCGGAGCCTCGGCGGTCGCGGCCCTTCCCGGGTCTCCCTTTCCGGCACCAGTCGAGATGCAGATCACACTCGGCCTCGACAAAGGAGGCGACCCGGGGACGGTGAAAATTGTGGCAACAATCATTAACCAAGCCCACCGCAACAGTCCATTCAACACAATACTAGTGGCCATTTGCCCCTGCCAGGACGACAAGTACGAATTGCTGGCGGCAATGCTCGAGACGCACCTCCCGCAGGTCGACGCTCTGCTTTGGGACGGGGTGTTGGTGCGCGGTGTGCACTGACCGGAGCAGCTGCTTCTCGGCAGCGACTACATTGCGCAGTGCGACTTCCTGGGCCACAAGGGTGCGTGTGCGACGCAGACCTGTCTGGGATGCAAGAGTACGCGGTTTTCGAGTGTGGCGCAGGCCGTGTTTTACGATGCCTACAACATCCTCAGAGACGTTGAAGCCTGCAGGCACCTGCCAGAGGAAGCGCACTTTGCCGATCGGATGGTTGCTGAAGGCGCTGCAGCGGTGGTGGTCGAGCCCGGCACAGCCGAGCAGCACTGCTAATTGCAGCGAAGCCCACTACTTGCCATCAACCCGCGGGTATTCGTACCAATTCCACTGCATTGCACGTAAGAAAACAACCATTGGTATCTGCGCCTTGCTGTTGGGATGGTGATGGTCTTTCGGACCTCAGCTGACGGCGCTGCTGCTGGGTGACAGGCAGGCGCCAGCTTTGCCCTCGAGCTGGTTGGCCTGCTGCACCAGAAGGTGCGCGTGCGGCCTACACCGTACCATGGCGGGCTCTTCATTGGCCGCAACTGTCATACTATTGAGGACAGCAGTGCGCTTGTGTGTAACGCGCTCAAGAGAAAGGTCTCACAGAGCCACCGTGATTCCTACGAACAAGAGTGGTCGCTGTGGAATCGGGTGCGAAAAACCCTCAATCGTGTGTCGATCATACCCCGCGCTGATGCCGCGCTCTTTACGGCGAACACTGCTGCCATGGAGCGCTTGCTGAAGGGAAGCTTTCCTTGGGTCTCCATTTCACCAAAATTGCACATCCTGATGTGCCATGGTCAGGATTTTCTCGAGTCCTTTGGCAGTATCGGGCTGTATGGGGAGCAGGGTTCAGAGGCGTGACACGGCCGCTACGGCCAGAGTGTTGTTGAGTACCCCGATGCCACGGAGCTGGACCGTGCGGCGGCATTTTTGAGGGCTATGGCACTCGCACGAGAGGCAGGGGCTGACGTACTTGTGCGCTACGCGCCGAGAAAAAAGCCTGCTCTACCGCGGGACCACATGGCACGTAAGGTCGCTGACGAGTGGCGGCCGAAGATCAAGCCGCAGCTACCAATTTGTGGGGCAGTGTGCCGAAAAGCCGCGAAGAAGCGCAAGATGTGGGCGGCAGGGACGACGAAGGAGGCGGCTACAACAGGTTTCACGCACATGCAGCGCGTCATCTGACGGTCAGGGCAAATACACCACCATCGGTTTGCCAAAAGTGTATTTGAGTACGTCTGCGGCTCTGAGAGTCGCTAACAAAGAGAAGTGGCAGTGACAAGAAAACGACGGACTATCTTTTTTCTGAGACAATTTCATTTTCATTTGTGCGCACATCAGCGTTCCTCTGGATGAAACCTGTCAGACGAGCTAAAGAAACCCTCCATCGGGTAACCACAGCCAGAGATAATCGCATTTCTCACCCGGTGACCACTTGCACCAGGTTAGATTCTGAGTGCCGTGCAGCATGGGCCACGCAGGCCACAGTTGCAGAAGTTCCTTGTAGATGTACATGAGTGCTGAGGGGACTTTGAGTCATAATCTGCCGTCAAGAAGTGGTTCTGAGCACGTCCGCGGCTCTGAAAGTCGCTCGCACGGGACAGTGGCCATGGTATTGGAACTGTCGTACCATCCGTTGCGCAGTGTTGCAGGATGTCCTGAAGAGGCTGGGCCGCGCTTCCCTTTTGTCGGATCAACTCGAAACAATCGCTGGCCGACAGGTCGCAATGCGTCAATGAAAGTGCGTGGGCTTGGCCACGTTGCATTCCGCCATGGAAATCTGGCGCCAGATTCGAAGGAGGGCCCCAAGAGCTGACAAAAATAAGAGGTGACCAATACGCTATCGTACTTGGGACGAAGAGCCAACCAGGCGCATCAGTGCCCTTGAAAACCTAGAAGAGACAAGCACTCAGTGGTAACTAGGTGTGACGACTGTATCCTGGTTCTCGTTCCTTCTCAGCCCGCCCCATATCTGATACCATTCTTCTCTATTTGCTAGGGCTGTCGTATCGGACAGGATAAAAACAATAGACGCGGACAGGCGCCGTCTCGGACAGTCGCCTTTGACCGAATCCAGACACGTGTGGCCCACGTTGGTGCTCGGACATTACATGTGTAATGAAAATGGCCCGGCCAATCGAAAAGGCTGTGTTTGCTTCCGGGCGATCCAATCGTTTGCCTGGCAGCCAGCTGTTTCTCGCCCCGACTACGGCGCGATCGAGTCGTTGTCCGCCTGGTCCGTCGACATCTACTTCACCTTGCGCGCCCACGACTCGTAACATCCACCGCGCTGTCCCCACCTCTCCCCCTGCCGCTCTTATCGTTTCCCCGTATGCGCTCTCCATGCTCTCGTGTGTGGCAGAAGATATCCTTTCTGACCTTTTTTGGGAGTGGAGGAGCGGACAGCTGTATGGTAACAGAGGGCAAGATGCTCATGGAGGGAGGGGGTCGCCGGACCAGTCGGGACCAGGGGCTGCGGAATATTGATTCGGATAAAGCACGTTTCTGTAAGCAGCAACGTCCTGCCCACAGCAACATCTCATTTTCATCAGTCTTTCAGCGGAGAGCCTGAGCATGAGGTAAGCTTTCCAGCAGTGTCTTGTGTTCCACTCTCACATTAGATGGCGACACAATTCTAACGGATATATCCGGATATCTCTGGACATATCCCAGATTCTGCTGAAAAACCTGGATTCTGAAAAGCCCTGTTCGGGACTCGGTGCCCGAGGTGGTCTGTAGCCTGGGACAGCAAGCAGAGAGAAAAGTGAAAGGAAAAAGCCGGTCATGCCCGCCTCAAGGCTCATCGTCTAGTTCTGGGGGAACAACAGCAAACAGAGCAACCACGACATTGGCTACTTCTCCAGCATCCAAGTCGGGTGGTGGCGGCGCTTGGTCACTCGATCTCCTCCTGCACTACGAATAGGCGTCAAATCTGCCTTCCAACTCACGCACGGCTCTCAGACGTCCTAGAACGCAATGAAAGAGTACGTAAGTCAGTCGATGTCCTTCTTTTTGATCATCCGCTTGGCACCAGCCACATTGACATGCCCAAGGCGCTCGTGCCACAGCTGCAGTGAGTCCTGTTCAGCAAATCTATTGACAGTGGGGCCATTGTAGCATATCTCTGCTCCCAATTGGCAATTGGCCACAAGTAGCCTCCTTGACTGACCAAAGCCCATGTATTGTGGGAATTGGCCTATGGCACGCCCTTTGGGGGATTATTTTCGCATTGCTCATTTTTTATTGTTTGTTTGCTTGCCTGTCTTATCTGTCTGCCGGCACTCATTACTATCGCTTGTGGTCGGACGGTCGATCGACCGGTGCCCTCGTTTGTATTAAATCACCGTGGGTCCGGGGTCGTCGTCGTGGGCGCCACCCGGCTCCCCATCGGATGCCCTTCAACAAAAGGTCTTTCTTCCTCGCCGCGACGGCGATAGAACTCGCTGTATTGCTTGGCTACGGTCGGTCTCAGTACACTCGTAATCGAACTAACGTTATTAATACCACATTTGGTGGAGCAGCAGAGGATCGCCTTCGCCTTCTTCGTGCCCCGCGGCACGGTGTTCCCGAGAACTTTCTCGCTGCCTTGTGGCATTGTGACGGTGTCGATACGGTCGCTTGGCGCGCGGGGCGTAAGCCATCGACTTGTGGGCGTGGTGCCGGGGGCATCACGGTTGAGATCTTCGACGTTGGCGCGCGGGGCGTTAGCCAAGTAGGAACACTTTGTTCAGGTCCCAGTATGTCTACTGGTGATACCCGCGGCTCTCGGCGAGCTAGAGACGGCAAGTCGCCAATTTCCTACCGGCCGCCGGGCGGGGGACAAGGCACTCCTGCCGCCTCCGACGCTCAACTGAAGGTGCTCCAACTCCTCCCATCACTGCGGATCCAGCCGCCTCCGGGCAGATGAAGGTGGTGGAGAGCCAGAAGGCGGCCGTTGAAGCACTTCAGCGACGCCTAACGTCCCAATAACAGACTAACGAATCTCTGGCGCGAGCCAACGACATGTTGGTCGACGACGTCGAGGCCCTGCGCAAAGTCGACTCCCATGAGGAAGAACGCCGTGCGGCTAAGTCTCGCCGCCAGTCGGGCGACAAGACCAAGAATGTCAAGAAGACGAGCAAGGTGACTAAAGACAAGTCCGTCCGCAAGGACGATCCGGCTAACGCCGCGCCTTCCTTATCTTCCGATGATTCCGCCTCTGGGTCAAGCCCGACGTCGTCAGACGACGACAACCCCAACGCGACGGACACGTCCTCTTCGGACGATGGCCACGGACTGCTAGGCCCGCCGTCGCCCCCAAGTGGGTCCTCGCCGAGCGATAGCTCGAGCGAGTCGGACGCGGCCGCGCGCAAGCTCCCCACGACCCCCGCCAAGCGGAAGGAGCGACTTTAAAAAGCCGATAGGATCAAGGTGATCGGCCCGGCAAATAGCCGCTTCAAGACACTCCTGGACTGCAGGGCGTATTTTCTGATCCGCCGTCAACTGATGTATACGCCTAAAGAGGCACAAAGATCTCATCGTCTCATCAAAAGTTTACACGGAGCATTCCATGGGCAACAGCCATTCACGGGATCCCTGCCCTTGGGCACCTTCACATTCCTGACGACCTTTCGCCGCGCTTGCGAAGCAGCTGGGCTTACGCATGGTCAATCTCTTCCGCTTATGGTCTTTCGACTAGCCGGCAACGCCAAGATGGCCTTCTACGGCGCGCTTAACAGCACTCTTGGACGTAAGCATTAAACCATCCGTACATACGAAGATGCCGTCAACTGGGTTTTTTTGAAGTACGCGACACGCGCAACTATGGCTTACGCCTACCAAGACACCATTACGATGAAGCACCAAGACAACGAGGCGCACACGGCCTTTGGTCACCGCGTGGAAACGCAATGCGACCTTCTGAACGGTTTGCTCGACATCCAAGACGTTAAGTACGTCCTCATGACTGGTTTTTTGGACCTTGTGCACGCGCACGTGCGGGTCTTGAATGACCAATTCCCTGATCGGACTCTCTCCGAGACTGTTGCTACCGCCCAGATGTACTGGGACGGCACCAACAAGCTGCGCTTGCAGCTGAAAATGACCCGCCCAACGGCAATTAAAATCGCTTTCGCGACGCAGGACCAGCGAAAGACGACGGAGCGACCGTTCACACCGGTTCGCACCCCGCCGCCCGCTCGAGCGGCCGTCCCTTAAGCCAATCGGGCTGACATCTGTTACAATTGTAACAAGCCGGGGCACTTCGCCGCACAGTTTGCCGAACCTTATTGCCCCCGCGAGCGTCGGCAACCACCTATCGGCGTTTATGCCCTTGCCAACGGTAACGTCGAAGAAGACGAGATCGAGCATCCGGCCGACGCCGTGGACGACTCGAAAAACGTCTAGGCCGGGTGATTGACTTTGGGTTGCCCGGCGGATCGCAAAAGCGTACGGTGACAAGCATATTACGTCGTGCCCTTCGGCACTACGAGATCGCAGCCACGCTAGGCCCATGCCTGCGCGTAATGCGAAGTTGCCGCCCTGTCCTGGACACGGGCGCCGGGGTGAACATAGTGCTTACTCGTGTTCTCCCTGCGAACTGGATGGCTTACGCCGAAGAGTTGACCACGCTTTCGCGCATCCGAGATGCAAACAACAATCGTCTCGTGACGAAGTATCCCATACATCTGTATGTAGACACCAGAGGTGTGCGTCTATTTGACCGATTCCTCGTTTCCGACAACTTGTCAGTCCCGTGCATTCTTGGCACCGAGCTCATTGAACAAAACATCGAGGGCATCTTGCCGCGCTTGCGCAAGGTCGTCCGGCAAGAGCACGTGCGCTGCACGGAGGAACTACCTCGGTCAATGCCGATCTTAGCTTGTCTTAACGATAGCGCGTGAGACGGCCACTGGCAAGATAGACCCGCTCGGGTTCGAGCCTGCACACAGGTGCGTGGCAACGGACACAAGGAGGAGTGGATCATGGCCACGTGCGACACCCCGGGCATGGTGACGATCACACCGAACATTCGGTTGTGCCGACACAAGTCCATGGCAGTCGCCCGCGGCATCGCCATCGT
>Ga0114957_1005815_pt1 | contig 10093 bp, 8 predicted proteins | sample BantaG_FD_87175 | JGI IMG/M metagenome (GOLD analysis project Ga0114957, IMG submission 87175) | Marine algal microbial communities from Bantry Bay, Ireland - BantryBay_4 metaG | ecosystem: Host-associated > Algae > Red algae > Unclassified | place: Bantry Bay, Ireland | collected 2014-11-21 | reverse complement strand
TATGACTTGCTTATGACTTGTATGACTTTTTTATTTTCCTTTGGAAAATATTCTAAGACGTATAATTTTTCGAAGAAAAATAAAAAAAGTCATACACGTACTGAGTAAAGTCATACAAGTCATAAGCAGGTCATACAAAGTCTGCGTCTAAAATTCACAATCCTAAGTATTATTCTTAAACACCTTTAATCTTAATTTTTTTTATTCGCAATTTATAAAATTATTTAATTCTCATTCAGTAGCTTCGCATTTCATTAACAACAACTATGATTTTTTCAAAAAAATATAAGTTTTTTCTTTTTATCTCGGCATTTGTATTTGTAATCAACTTACTCATTATGAATGAGTATTCTACGATTTTCAATGGAGCCGAATCTAACTTTTTATTGGATGTCCAAGCATTATTAGGAATAGGTTCAACTACTTCAGAAGCTAAGGCCTTATTACCGATTTGGGTAGATTCATTAATGTATGATTCACTAGGTTTCAATGAATTTGGGTTAAGGTTGCCGAATGTAATTATACTTATTTTAACCTTTTTGAGTTTCTATTTTTTTGGAAAAAAAATATTTGGAGAAAAAACGGCAGCAGTTGCATTATTGGTGATGGCGAGTTCATTTATCCCCGTTAATTTTGCAAAAATGGCAACAGGAGATACTTGGCTATTTGGAGCACAGTTAATGAATTTTGTCATGATGATTTTATTCTTAAAACAACCCGTGGGTAAGTGGAAATGGGGCGTTTGGATAACTATTGTTTTAGGAGCAATGGTACATCCGATAAGTATGTTTGTTTGGAGTTTAGGATTATGGGGGTATTTACAGGTCATACATCCCAAGGGCAAAAACTTAAAAGGTCTCCTCCTTCTTCCTTTGCTTTTAGTGATTTATTTACCGCTTTACTTTTTTGGATATATCAATTTGGAAATGCCCCATTTTTTAATGGGAATCGGTTCGGGTAATTTCAAATATTATTTTGTAATTACATTGTTAGGAATATTGCCTTGGTTTGGATTTTTGCCTGCTTCTTTGTGGGATATGATTCAGAAATTACGTAAAAAAGAAGAATTAGCCATTATCAATTTAGGGTGGATTCTTTTTTCCATATTCAGCCAAGGGATGATAATAATAGCTGCACTCTCCTTTATTATTTCCAAAAATCTATTAGCATATTTCCAAAAAAATTATCCTTACAAAAGATGGGTCAAAGGATTCACTTTGCTTAATATGATCTTCACCTTTATCTTTTTATTTGGAGCATTGTTAGGAGGATTTCTTGAATTTAAAGGAGTAGGTTATCGATCTATATTTGGAGTTAGTTCTTTGTATTGGATGGGAAGTATGGCGGCAGTACTTGGATTATTTATGATGAGCAATAGCCTGGTGACTGGTGGGATGGCAATTAGTGGGTTGATGGCGACTTGGTTATTTTGGTTACAAGTGAATCCTTTATTTGATAGTCAAAGAGATTTTCCAAAGCAAGTTTATCAGACACTAAGAAAAGATGGGGTTGGCCAAAATAATTCATCCATCAAACCTACTGAAATTTATCATCTAGACTCTGATTCTATTTTTTACCAAAAAAATATAAAAGTATATTTTCAAGATTTGAATTTACAAACCGTCCCTTTCGATTCAATTAAGATGGTCAAGATAGGTTCAAAAGATCAAAAAGCATGGGCAGTTACTCCTAAAATGTTCTTTGACCAACTACCTTCAAATCATACTTTTAAAAATAATAGAAAATTAGAAGTGAATGGTGGAAAAGGTTTTTTAGAAAAAACAGAGGAATATTATTTAATTGAGTTTTAGTACCTGTTCAGCATAGCCACAAAGGCACGAAGCCGCAAAGTTTTTTAATAAGGTTTTTACGAATGTTAACAAATATGATCCCCTAACAAAAAAAATCTTTACGCCTTTGTGGCTATGCTGAAAACAGACTGTAGATTAGTTAATTTGGTAATCAGGCTAACGCAAATTCAAAATATTTCGATCATTTTTTTTTGATCTCCATTTTGCCTGATAAACTATTTAACCAATTCACTAATCCACTTTTTACCAATCCACTTTTGAAGAAAATAAACTAATGCTGAATATAAATCCTCTACCCGGTTCTAAGCAGATAGATAAAAATACTCAACAGAATAGTTGCAATAACTACAACAATAATGATTTTCTTTTCCTCTTTTTTCTTTCTTATTTCTACTCTTCTTTGTTTTTTTGATTTTGCCATTTTTTTTCTTTTTGTTTTTGAAATAAAATCAAGACTAAAATAACGAAAAATTTCATTCTTAAAAAATAAAGAATAACAACAATCCACTTCTCACAGATTAATTTACTAAATCTAAAGATTTTTTAAAAAAACTTCCTGAAAAATTGGTACAATTCAACCAATAAATTTACATTTGCCGCTGGTGAGAGCCATTCGACCAGCTCCTGTCGAACTCCCCCAGGGTGGAAACGCAGCAAGGGTAGATGGTTGAGCGGTGCGGAGTGGTTTCTCACCTCTTTTTTTTCCTCCACTCAAATTATTTTTCAGTTCTATATTCAATAGACTTAATTCTGAATGACGAATTTTGAATTTTGAATGTGTCGAAAACCTTGTATTTACTAGGTTTTGAAATTCTCTACACAAAACTCAATAGAATAATCTCTAATCCTATTTCTTAATTTTAAAAATAAATTTTCATGAAATTTTTTGTTGATACAGCAAACTTAGATGAAATCAAAGAAGCTTTTGATTTAGGTATTCTTGATGGTGTGACTACAAATCCTTCATTAATGGCTAAAGAAGGAATTGTTGGAACTGATAATGTCATGAAACATTATAAATCAATCTGTGATATAGTAGATGGTGATGTAAGTGCTGAAGTAATTTCTACAGATTTTGAAGGAATTATCGCTGAGGGTCAAAACTTAGCTCAAATAGCTCCTAATATTGTGGTAAAAGTTCCTATGATAAAAGATGGAATCAAAGCGATCAGTTGGTTTACTGCTAATGGAATCAAAACAAATTGTACTTTAGTTTTCTCTGCTGGACAAGCTATTCTTGCTGCCAAAGCAGGTGCAACTTACGTTTCTCCTTTTGTAGGTAGAATTGATGATATCTCTTGGGATGGTATTGAATTGATTCATCAAATCGCAGAAATCTATGCGATACAAGGTTTTGATACTGAAATCTTAGCAGCTTCAATCAGAAGTGGAAAACACATTGTTGATGCAGCTGAATCTGGTGCTGATATTGTTACTTGTTCTTTAAAAGCCATGTTAGGATTGTTAAAGCATCCATTAACTGATATTGGTTTAGCCAAGTTTTTAGCAGATCATAAAAAAGCAAATGAAAATGCTTAATCATTGCTTTTGAAAATATATAAAATATCAATCATCCCGAATTTTCGAAATGGAAAATTCGGGATTTTTCTTTAGAATAAGTAAGGTGGAATGAATGGTTACGCTTCGCTAATGGCTAAATAATTTGAAAACCATTTAACAATGAGCGAAGCGTACCCATATAACCATCAGAGAATCTTAAATAATCTCAATTTAAAATACCAATTTTAAAAATTCGCTATAATTCATGTTTGTGTTTAAAAATAAAAACATATGAAAAAAACCATCTACTTCATTCGACATGGTCAAACAGCATATAATAAACTTCGAATAATCCAAGGCTCTGGTATTGATTCTGAATTAAATGAAAAAGGTCAAAGGCAAGCTGATTTATTTTATAAAAAATATAAGGACATTCCTTTTGAAGTGGTCTTAACTTCTACTTTAAAACGAACTCACCAAACGGTGAAATCATTTATTGATAAAGGTATTCCTTGGGAACAATTTTCTGAAATTGTAGAAATGCATTGGGGTATTCTTGAAGGAAAAAAAGGCACACCTGAAATGGCAAAGGATTATGAAAGAGTGGTCAAATCTGGAAATTTTGATGAAAGAATTGAAGGTGGAGAAAGTATTAACGAAGTGGCCAAAAGATTAACCGTTTTTATTGAACACCTTAAAACAAGGTCGGAAACCAATATTTTAGTTTGTGTTCATGGAAGAGTGATGCGAGTACTCATGTGTCTTTTGGAAGGTAAGGAAATGACAAATATGGAATCGTATGATCATTCCAATACTGGTCTTTATCTAGTAGAATATACCAATGAGTCCTTTTTTCTTTTAAAAAGAAACGATACTTCTCATTTTGATTAAAGGTTATAACTACCTGAAAATGAGTAATAAATAGTATAATATTATACATATTTAAATAAAATATGATTTAATATCTACCCTATCAATGGTAATTTCACCTAGATCATATTTTTTAAGTATGTAATAAGTTGTTACTTATACTTTTACCGCTTAATATTGTATATATAAAAAAACAACAAGTAATAATCTCACTTTTTACACATATTTTTAAAATGTTACTTTTCTTTATTTTTAAAAGATTATGTAAACATTTTGCTACAACAAATTATAATTTCGCCTTTCCAATTTATTTTGGGAAGGTTTTTTTTTGACTTTTTTGCCACAAAGGCTCTAAGGAATGGAAAATTAATAAATGCAGTTTTTGACGGTTTATTTTTCCGCCATTTTCTCCAAAAAAATAATTCCGTAACAAAGGCTATGCAATGATTTTTTTGAAAAAACTGACAAAAAAATTCCCTCGTCAAAATTCTGCATTTATTAATTTTCTATTCCTTAGTTAGAGCCTTTGTGGCAATTTAAATTATCCGACATTTCAAATCCAATATTTTATTTAATTTTATAGCTCAATATAAACGATCAATGAGTGAAGAAATAAAATTAACGCCAGCCGAACTCGCAAGATACAGTCGGCATATTGCAATTCCTGAATTCAATATTGAAGGACAAAAAAAGCTAAAAGCTGCAAGCGTATTAGTCGTAGGTTCTGGCGGTCTTGGTAGTCCGATGTTATTATATTTGACGGCGGCCGGTGTAGGCAATATTGGTATTATTGATTTTGATGTGGTGGACGATAGTAATTTGCAACGGCAAGTATTATTTAATGTTGATGATATAGGAAAATCAAAAGCTGAAACCGCTCATCAAAAATTAAAAAAATTAAACCCACATGTAAATTTCAAAGTGTATAACACTCCTCTTACAAAAGATAATGCCCTTGAAATCATCAAAGACTATGATGTCGTTGCTGATGGAACGGATAATTTCCCTACTCGTTATTTAGTCAACGACGCCTGTGTCCTTTCTAATAAAGTAAATGTTTATGCAAGTATATTTCGATTTGAAGGACAAGTTTCTGTATTCAATTATTTACAAGAAGATGGGACAAGAGGACCAAATTATCGCGACATTTTTCCAGAACCTCCTCCTCCTGGAATGGTTCCCAATTGTGCCGAAGGAGGTGTCCTAGGAGTGCTTCCAGGAATCATTGGGAGCATGCAAGCGAATGAAGTGATTAAAGTAATTACGGGTGTAGGAGAACCACTTGTAGGACGATTCTTTTTAATGGATGCTGCAAGTTTTACCACTCGAATTTTAAAAATAAAAAAGAATCCTAACAATATAATTACAGAATTAATTAATTACGAACAATTCTGTGGTTTAGATATCGTACAAGAAAATAATGCAGTACAAAAAATCACCGTTCAGGAATTGAAAACCATGATGGATAATGAGGAGGATTTTCAATTGATTGATATCCGAGAACCGTTTGAATTAGAAATAGCTTCTATCGGTGGAACTTCCATTCCTTTATCTTCTATTGCTGAGAATTTAAAGTTAATTTCTAAAGAAAAGAAAGTGGTGATTCATTGTAAAAGTGGAGGTCGAAGTGCCAAAGCAATTCATATGTTACAAGAACTTTTTCCTTTTGATAACCTTTATAATTTGGAAGGTGGCATTATAGAATTTAGTAAAAAAATAGACCGTTCACTACCTACATATTAATTCCCAACCGACAATACTTTTGTTAAAATCCATTTTTCTAATAGAAAAAATTATATTTTCGTTATTTTTAGGAAAATAAGTAACTGGACATTATTAAATTATGAATTTTAAGTGCAAGATTTTTTCGATAGTTTTTCTTAAAAAATCATTGCATAGCCGTCGCTACGGAATTATTTTTTAAGGAAAAATAGCGGAAAAATATGTGCTTAAAAACATAATTTAATATTTTCCAGTTACTTGATTTAGGAAAGGGATATGAAACAACTTTTCTATATTGGTGTTAGATAGTTAAAGCTCCAAATTAATTTAGTGTTCCATATAGATATTCATATACTAATTTCCATTATTTGTTTTAAAAATAAGATATGAAAAGACTAACTTTTACCCTCACTCTCCTACTCCCTATTCTCTTTTGTGGATGCTATCCATTTGCAAATCAAAATCGTCCTTTTTCTGAAAAATTCCATTATAAAAAAATCGCGATTCTCCCATTTGATATTAGAACAAGTGTGCAACACCTTCCTGAAGGCGTTACCATCTCAATGGTCGAAAATTATGAGCGAAAAAAAGCAAGGACGATGCAAAGGGATTTGTATAGATATATCCTTAGAGAATTGGCAAAATCATCTAGAAAAGTTAAGTTTCAACATGTCAATGATACCAATAAACGATTATTGAAAAAAGGTATTACAGATGAAGAAGTGCTTAATATGTCCAAAAAACAAATAGCAAAGGCTTTAAAAGTTGATGCCGTAATTTATGCCACAGTTTATCAATATAAAAATAAGATGAAATGGCATGGCGATGATTTTTTAAGATATGCAGGAGGCAATAATCGAGTATCCGCAGTTTTAAATGTTTACGAAAAAAGAAGAGGAAGAATAGAATGGAAATATGATAGTTCTCAATCTGGATTTCCAAGTGATTATGCCCCTGATGCGATTAAAGGATTATTACGCAAGGCTGCGAGGAACTTTCCAATGTAAGAATTTGTTAGAAATAATTTTGAAAGACTATCTTTGTAAAACAAATACATAGGTACTTTGAGGCAAAATTCATTACTGGATTTTGCCTTAGAATTTTGACCTATTCATTTTTTTTTACTGATATTCGAAATTATTAAAAACATCGATAAATGAATTATTCTTCCGTGGAGAATTTCCAAGACCAAGTCCACATAGCAAAATTTTTAAATGATTTACCAAAATTAACTCCCGCGCAACTCAATAAAGAAATTGAAAAGTTTGGATATATTGGTCAAGAAAAAGCGAAAAAAGCAATTAGCCTTTTAGCCTTCCGACATGTCAACCGTTTACGTAAGATCTTTGTTGACAAAGTTGATAAACGGCTTTTACCTTCCAAAGAAAATTACCTCATGATTGGCCCGACGGGTTGTGGCAAAACTTTTCTGGTTGAAACTCTTTTTAATCAAATCCTTCAACTTCCTACAGTCATTATTGATATTACTTCCTATTCTGAAACTGGGTACGTTGGAACCGATCCTGTTGCGATTTTAACTCGTCTTATTCAGGCTGCACAAGATCCTGTTATTGCTTCCATTGGAATCGTTTGTATTGATGAGTTTGATAAAATATCTACTGGGAAAAACAATGCAGTTTTTTCTGGAGCAGGAACCACCAAAGATGTCGGCGGTCTAGGCGTTCAAAAAGAATTATTAAAAATGCTAGAGGGTGCGGATATCAATGTCCCAACTAGTATCACTCACTCTTCCTACGCTGAACGAAAACCATTTAATACTGAAAATGTATCCTTTATTGCGAGTGGTGCTTTTTCAGGTTTTCGGCAAATCATCAATGCTTCTAAAAAACAGATTGGTTTTGGAAAACAAATGGCAGATTACGAAAATCCCAACAAGGTTGCGGTGTCCTATCATCGTGAAGATGTAGATAAGGTTTCTTATTTTGAACAGTATGGAATGATGCCAGAATTGATTGGAAGGTTTTCAAGAATTGTTCCTTTTCATGCTTTGGGAAAAGAGGAATTAAAAATGATTCTTTCAAAAAATACGATAGAGCAATATGCTAAGGAATTAGAATTGGAAGGTGCAAAATTGACCATTGATGAAAAAGTGATGGATAAGATTGTTGAGGATGCCCGAAGAAGAGAGACTGGAGCTAGAGGATTAAAATATGCTTTGCTTGAATATTTGGAAGATGCTTGTTATGATTTTTATTCTTCAAAAAAGAAAATTAAAAAAATACATCTGGTGATGAAGAAAGATGAAATTGTGGCGGAGATGTCCTAAATGGGAATAACGAATATCGAACAAGAAACAAGGAATGTCGAAGTTTGACGAATACTTGTGAGTTGTATTGAGGAATGGTATTCGTCAAACTTCGACATTCCTTGTTTCTTGTTCGATATTCGTTATTCCCACTATCCTTTAACCATTCCGATAAAATCGAAAATCGTTTCCTCTATATTTTCAGACTTTTTTAAAGCTCTGATAAATGCACTTCCAATGATTGCTCCATTCGAGTAATTGCAAGCAGTAGAAAAACTTTGATGATCTGAAATTCCAAATCCAATTAATTTAGGATTCTTAAAATTCATTTTTTGCATACTTTCAAAATATGCAATTTGATTGTTAGAAATGTCTTTTTGTTTACCTGTAACGGAAGCATCAGCCACCATATAAACAAAACCAGAACTCAAACTATCCAAGTAAACCATTCGTTCCTTAGGCGTTTGAGGGGTAATTAGAAAAATATTATTTAAATCATATTTCTTCATAAGTGCCTGATAATCAGCTTCATAAATTGCTGCTGGCAAATCAGGCAAGATCAAACCATCAATTCCTACCTCTTGACATTTCTTAAAAAATGCCTCTTCTCCATATTGCATTACTTGATTAAAATACCCCATCATGATCATGGGCATATCTGTTTTTTGTCGAGCACTTGCAATCTGTTCAAAAAGCAAAGGCAAGTTCATTCCATTCTTTAAAGCAATAGAACCACTTTCTTGAATAGTCTCTCCATCCGCCAAAGGATCAGAATAAGGCATTCCAATTTCAACCATATCTGCACCTGCTTTGTCCAAGGTTAGAATGATTTTTTCAGTATCATTTAGATTAGGAAAACCTGCCGTAAAATATATGTTACAAATATCTTTTTCCTTTTTAGAAAATAATCTTTGAATACGATTCATAGTAAAAATTTTAAATCAAAAGATCAATCAAAATCAAAATTTGCCCACTAACATAAAATAAATACTCTGATATCAAGATTGACCATCATTTAGGAATCACGATTGAGGGTTTTTGATTTTGATTGTCATTTTGATTTTGATTAATAAGTTGATTTTGATTGATAGAGTTACAATTTGAAAAAATCAGTATACGTCGCTAAATCCTTATCACCTCTTCCTGATAAGTTGACCACTACGATTTCATTTTCATCAAAAGTCATTTTATCTAAAGCGGCAAATGCGTGAGCACTTTCCAAGGCAGGAATAATTCCTTCCATCATTGCCAATTTTCTTGCCGCGTGTAATGCCTCTTCATCCGTTGCCCCAAATACCTCTGCCCTGCCCGACCGAATCAAATGAGAATGCATGGGCCCAATTCCAGGATAATCCAAACCTGCTGAAATTGAATACGGCTCTACCACTTGACCATCAGGAGTTTGCATCAAAAGTGTGCGACTGCCATGTAAAACACCTTTGCTGCCAAGTACACTAGTTGCCGCAGAATGTCCTGTATCATTTCCTAAACCTGAAGCTTCAACTGCCACTAATTTAACCTCATCATTTTCAAGGTAATGGTAAAATGCACCTGCTGCATTACTTCCTCCTCCTACACATGCAATTATAGTGTTAGGATTTTCATTTCCAGTTTGTTCTTTCAATTGCCATTTCATTTCTTCACTTATGACCGATTGAAAACGCGCAACCATATCAGGATATGGATGAGGACCAACCACCGAACCAATAATATAATGTGTATCATTAGGATGATTTATCCAATCCCGAATAGCTTCGTTCGTAGCATCTTTAAGCGTTTTACTACCACTCTTGGCAGGAACTATTTTCGCGCCTAACATTTTCATTCGAGCTACATTTGGAGCTTGTCTTTTAATGTCCACCTCTCCCATAAAAACAATACATTCCAATCCTGCTAAAGCACAAACAGTAGCCGTCGCAACACC
>Ga0114957_1005813_pt1 | contig 10096 bp, 13 predicted proteins | sample BantaG_FD_87175 | JGI IMG/M metagenome (GOLD analysis project Ga0114957, IMG submission 87175) | Marine algal microbial communities from Bantry Bay, Ireland - BantryBay_4 metaG | ecosystem: Host-associated > Algae > Red algae > Unclassified | place: Bantry Bay, Ireland | collected 2014-11-21 | reverse complement strand
GTTGGTATACGAAGTGAGTCGCTCACGGGTGCTCGGATCACGACGAAGGTGCGCGCCGCCAAAGGGGTGACTCAAACGGGCACAACCGGCACGCACGACGCCCCGCCCGCTAGCGGGCACCTCCATCGGCGCGCTGGAACGCCACTGTCACCCGGGTCGTGGTGATGGCGCCAACGGGTCGTGGCCAGGGCAGACGCGGGTCGCGGCGAGGCCACGAGCAATATCATGACGTGACCAACACACCGCAGTCTCTGAGCTCTTTTTGTTGGAGGCAGCGGGCGCGCGGGCAGCGCGAGCAGGCGCGTTCTCGCCGCTTGGACGACCCTCCTTTCGTTTTTTTTGAACGACCCCCCCCCAGCACAACGACGCCGAGGTCGGAAGAAGACCCGAGCCAAGAGCATTGGACGGACTGACTCACAAAAAGGAATGATTTAATTGGGATTAGATCAACTATAATATAATTGATGCTGCATTTAGGAACGATTACCTGAGGTCCCCTTTACGACCCCATAGCAGCCACCATTTCGACCCCACGTCACACATATTGATGCAGCCTACTGCTGAGGCACGGAGAGTTGTTGGCTACGTCGCACACCACCTCCGTAAAGCGCTTCTCCGTAAAGTGCGCAAACGTTGCCGGGCACGACAGCGTCGCCTCGACGGCCACAAGGTTCTCCGGGTGCCGCAGAGGCGCCGGGCGGTCCGTGTCGCGGCAAACCGGCACGTAAAAGGTTTCCATTCCTCGCGCAGAAGAGACGAAGCGGAGGGCGCTGAGAGGCTAAAGGGAACAAAGGGAGGTGGTGGGCCGGGAAAGTGGGAGGAGAGTGGGAGGTCAGACGCACATAAGCGCATGTATCGGTGGTGAGGCGGGCATCCAGGGGCTTTGAGGACGTTGTGGAGCAGGTAGAAGGAGAAGAAAGCGGAGCGCACGTTGCAGTACCGCGGCAAGTGTACGGATGTGACGGTAGGACGTCAGCGACCCGTGCAAGTCGGTAAAAGAGCAGATGCATGTCTGTCTCAAAGAGGCCGTGAGAGCGTCTGGAAGAGGAGCCGTCCGACGTTCCCGCGGGCGGTTTGTTGCGCAGCCCTTCTGGAGTTCCTGGAGGAGGGCGTCACTCGTGCGCCTCAAGTTTGGCGCGCGACGTTTTGCGACGGTCGTACTCCGAGGTTTTCGGAGTTGGGTAACTGCAGCTTTTGAAAGAGTTCTGTACCAAGCCATTCCAAAGTATTTGTGATGCATCCTCACCTCTTTCCAAATACATTTAAGAACGACTTCTGCAGTGCTCCATCTTCCTGCCGCAGAGGTGCGTCACTGGCTGTGTTGCTTCTCGATGCGCGGAAGTGGGGGCAGACTACAGCCATCCACCGACTCTTTTTTAGTGAAGTGCCTGTTGGGCTGTGTAGAGCTCGGAGTTGCCTACGCTCTTAATGTACGCAACAGACAGAAGAACCAAGAACAAGGAAACGCCCATAACAACAATCGTGCCTCTGTTGCAGAATACGGCCACCACCACAGACGCGTGTACGACACGTGCGAGACGGTGTCAAAGAAACAAGCCACAGAGTGCATGGCAGCCGCTTTACGAAGCAAATACAACGGAAAGGAAAGAATACAAAGCACAAAGAGAGCAGACGTGGGCCCATAATGATCAACCCCCTCGTCGCGCTTCTTCTTGCGCGGCGACCGGCGCACTGTCTTTGCAGGCGGTTGTTCGATTGCCGCACCCCAGCCGTCGTCCCTTGTGCGTTTACTTCTCGCCGAACGAGCAGGCCCTTCATCTCCCTCGGTGTCCGTCGGGGCGGCAGACGCCCTACGACCGTCTCGCGACGGCGCTCGTCGCCCAGGGGCCGGTTTCGGCGGCTTTATCGCCTCCTTCATGGCTGCCACGGCCGCCGCCATGCCAGAGACCCTGGTGCCAGGCGACGTCTGCGGAAGAGAGTCCGCTGCTTGACGACGCGTAGAAGGCTTAGTTGGACTTGGCGTGGCGCGTTGCGGTGCAGCTCTCGAAGTGGACGGCGTTTGCCCGGATGAAGCCGCTGTCGCTGCAGTGGCACGTAGCTGTCGCACGGCAACCCCCCGAGTAGACGATGCAGGAGGTGTCGCCGACGCAGCGTCCGTTGACCGCACGGCGAGCGCTCGCTTTGCCGCCGTTGTCGACGGCTCTGCTGCCGACCGCGTAGGCTGCAATGACCGTCGTGGCGCCTTCGACGGCCGAGCTTCCGACGGCGGCGTCGCTGTCGACGGTGTGGCGAGCCTCGGCGCCGGCGTCTGCGTCGACGGCTGCAGTCTTCTACTCGAAGATGGCGTCGGCTTTGTTGTCGTCGCAGTCGGCGGCGCCCATGGCGGCTGAAGTCATTTCCGCGGCGGTGCCTTCGGCTTCGGGGTCGTCGCAGCTGGCGGCGTACAAAGCGGTCGCTGCCGCTTCCGTGGCGGTGGCGTCGGCCCTGATGTGAGCGGGGGCCGTGTGTTGAAACGCAGTGGGGATAGGGGTTGGGGGACCACGGTGAAGTGGTTGAGTGGCTTGAGCTTGTGTGTGTGTGTGCGAACGTGCCTTGTTGGCTGTCCTAAGGTTCGCCCGCCTCTTCCAACCAAGGGCACCTCTCAAAAAGTCCCCACCGGCCCAAGTACTCCCTCCTCTCGCGCCTACACCGACGCCCACGCCCTCGCGCCAAATCGAATCACTCACCAAATCAAAATCCAGTAGAGCAAAGCGAAGATCAAATCCAAAACATGCCAAAAGTATCGCCCCAAGATCACCTAACACGAGTGTGTGCAACTTGACCACGTCTTCCAAATGTACCATGTGGGGTACCATCAGGGTCACCGACCATCATCCATCCGCGAACCGCCAGTGGAGTCGGCGACGAGCATCACAGTCCAACACCGTGGAGTGGGTGCTTGTCGCGTCCTTGTTGTTGTCTGCCGCGTGCGTGCCATCTTGGGTGCCACCGCCGGCCTTGGCCCCCGAGGCGGCTTGGCGGCTGACGCTTCCCTAGAAGGCGTTGCCACGGACGCTGCCGGCAGCGTTTCTGTCGTCACTATTGACGCTGTCGCCGACGAGGGTGTTGGTGACACCAGCAGTGACGCATCCGCGGTTGCCACTGCCGTGGCGGTCCCCGTCAGCGTCGGTTCAGCCGCGCGTTGGCATGCGACCTGCGACCCCACCCCACCAGGAGAGTTGCTCTCCTCAGATGGCGGCGCCTCCAGCTGTGGCGTGGCAGGCGGCGACGTGTGGGGCAGGGGCTGGTCGGCCCGGGGTAACGGTGGCGTCTCCTTCGGAGTAGTATTTGACGCACGCTTGACGTTGGCCGCCGACGCGGCCGGAGCGACCAAGGCCAACGGAGACGGCCCCGCTGGAGGCGACGGGCTGCTCGAAAGCGCCGGCGTAGTGGATTGCTGCCCCACGGGAAGCGTCGACTGAAGCGGCAGCTCCTCGGGATCCGTTGTCTGGAGCGGCTGCTCCTCGGGGTCTGTCGTCTCGAGCGCTTGCGTCCCGGAAGGCGTCGTCTCGAGGAGCGGCGCGCTCCGGGGCGTCACTCTTGCTGGCTCGATGGGAGGAGTGCTCGACTTGTGTGCGAGAGCGGCCGGCGTTGCGCCTTCTGCCGGAAAAAATAGTGCAGCGGGGGCAGCGAGAAGCGTGGCACTGCCAGCGGTTGCGACAGGCGCCACCGCGCCTACCGCCACTGCCACCGCAGTAGTCCCATTGAATGACGACACGGATCTTGCAGACCGCGTCGCCGCCGACAAATTTGCTGCTGCGGTTGTGCTCCCCGGCACCGTTCCTGGTCCAGGGGTCTTGGCGTTAGCGGCTAGCCCCGCCGCGCGGTTACAGTTGCCCAGCAGCGCTGGCTTAGCCACCGCGGTATCCTTTGCCGTCGGAGCCAACTGTTTGCAATTCATCAACGCTGTAGGTACAGGCCTGGACGGATCCGGCGGCAGTCTCAGAGTGGGTGCACGCGGAAGACCGGCAATGAGGCGAGCATTGGAAGACAAAGTGGAAGCACCAAATGGCTTCGAAACCGTGAATGCCCCTGGCGGCGGCCTCGACGGTGTCGTTGCCGGCCGTTGAGCGCTTGCCGCAAGAGGAGCAAGATGTGGCGGTGGTGCCAGTGGCGGAGTAGCTGCTGCCGTCGGCACCAATGCGGCCTGCGCGGCAGCCAATATGGCCGCCGGCGTTGATGCCGCCGCAACTCTTATTTTGGCAGCCGGCACGGTGACGGCAGGCGCTGAAGCCGCCCCCCGTCTTGGGTCTGCAGCCGGCGCGGTGGTAGGCGCTTATGACGCCCCCTGTCTTGATACCGGCGGTGCGGTGGTCGTTGCCACTGCTGTTGGAAATGCCCGCTGCGCTCCGGCAGCCGTCGATGCCACAGCTCTCTGTCGCCGCGCTGTCGGAGCAGCGGCGGCGTTGCGAGGCTGCTTCCCCCCTGACGCCACCCTTGTCGAGACAAATGCACTCGCGGCGCCCCCACCGGACGTTTTGGTGCCCTTTGTGATGACGGCGTTGGCAGCCTCGAGCGCCTACCGCATCGCGTCTCGGTTGAGTGCGGCTGCCGATGCCGCTGCCGCCGATTGTGCAACATTCAATCTGTTTGCATAGACTGGACCGCCGCTGGCGTGGACGGCCTGCCCGGCCGGTGAAACATGGCACGCCGCAGCAGCTGCGACAGAGATAAGAGCGGCTGGAGACGTCAGCACAGCTGCTTGTGCCGGCGCCGGCGGTGCGCGAGCACGAGGGGAACGTTACCCGCCAGAGAGGGCCTCTACAGGAATAGGGGCAATCGCAACCGTGCGGCGCAGAGATGACGGCCGTAGTTGCAGTTTGAACTTGATGAGGGCGGCCTTTGCACGGGCTCCTTCTCGACCATCAGAAGCATGTCCGCCACCCTCTCCTGGGCCCCAAAATTGCGAGAGGCCTTCATCCGCCGCACAGGCACCAGCTTCTCACCGACATTGACAACATGTGTCTTGTCCGCCGCATTGAGCATGGCATGCTCCACCTCCACCAGAAGCGGCCAGAGCGTTTTGCCATCCGGGTGCGCGGGCCACCAGTAACGTGTGACGCGTATCCTTGCGACGGAATCGCCCTTGCGAACATCGTTGCACATGGCCTTAACCGCCTCCCGCATGTCTGTGAGCGGCTTCTTGGACGCCCACATGTAGTCCATCACAACCTCATTGGAGCTGGCGCTCGGAATGACGGGAAGAGGCTGATGCTCTGTGTTGGGGCAGCTCTTCACCGACTTACGGTGGCGGCCACTCGACGGCGCCTTCGTCTGCGTGTCGCCGTCGATGTTGGAGCCCGCACAATCGTCTCCGTCATCATCGCTCGCTCCAGCGGCCGGGTTGTCATGGCTGCCCGCTCCATTTGAGCCCGGCGGCCTTAACGACGTGGAAGCCGCAGCGAAAGGAGGCATGGCAGCGCCAGAGCCGGCAGAAGCGCGCGATTAGGCACGAGCGCCCGAGTTGGCACCAGCACCCAAGCCGGAAGCAGCCGCCGGCGCGCTTGAAATCGGGAGGCCAGCACGCGCTCCGTCCGCCGGAGGAGCAGCACCGGCCACACGTGGAACGGTACCATTTCTTTGGGTAGCCGCCAACGCCGGCGTCGAGGCCGTCAGAGTGGAACACGTCGCCGAGGGGGGTGGGCACGGGCGCGGCCGCGGTGGCGGCGTCGTACCCGCGGTCGCACCGGAGCCGGCCGGCCTGCGGCTAGGCGCTGCCGTTGCGGGGACAGGCGTCGTCAGCAGCGTCGTCGAGCCGCTAAGCATGCTGTCTATCCTCTCGATGTAGCGATACACTAGGTACAGGACCCGCCTCGCGGGGCTGTACAACACCACCTGGTCCTCAAAACGCGGCGCCAAAAACATCTTGCCCTCGACGTCGTGGCCCGACAGGTGGAGGTGGAAGTTAATGGTGGGCGTGGCGGCCGCGAACTGCTTCACGATGTCCAGCAAGACCTCGAGCTTGGAAAGCGTCACGTCCGTGATGCGCTTCCCTGCCAGCATCCGCCGAAGATGTGAGCCTGTTTTGGCCGCGGTCGCCCGAACCGGAGGCGATATTATGGTGGACCGGAGCAGAGCAGACGGTGCCGCGTTGGCGCCCCAGAGACGCGGGCGGGGGAATAACGGGGGGAAAGGAGAAGCGGGGAACGGTGTGGCTAGCGTGAGTCCAGGGGGGCAACTGGGTTGACGCGTGATCCGAAGGCGGGTCAGCGTCAGCCGGGAGCCGGACGGGGGACGATGGGGATGGGGGGGACGCGACGCCGGTCGAGGAGAGTGGTGGGCCGAGGTCCCGGAAGTGGGCCGGCAGCTGATGTTGCAGGGCGGGAATTGGTGGGCCACACGAGGGCCGGAAACAGGGCCAGCCAGCACGCATGAAGAGCCCCCGTGGCGAGGAACCATGGTGGTGCAAGGATCGCTGTCCAAAACGACCGGTGTAAGGAGAACGGCCCGCCATGAAGTGGCAGGGGGGCTACGTCGATTTTCCAGAAGGAGCTGAAATTTGAGCACGAGCGGCCCAATTTAGGGGGTGCCCATGAGGCCGCTCAAGGGGCCCCTGGGGGGGTATAGACGGGCATATGATTGGCGGACATGATGGCACGCCGCTCATCGGCACCGGACCTGCCTTGCCGACGGTCGCTGGTTGGCCGGAAACGAGGCGAACGGAGCCCGTATAGAAAGATGACGACGCCGTGCCGACGGATCGGGGGTATTCCTACGACCGATGGGCAACGGTTCCTCATCCAAACGGATCACCAAGCACTTAGCAGCATCTACAGCACGACTGACTCAAGCGGACGCTTGATGCGATGGCGACTTCGCCTCTCCGAATACACATTCGATATGGTTTTTAAACCAGGTGCATCGCACCACTTACCCGACTTCCTGTCACGCGCCTCTACGGTGGCGTCGCAAGAAGATAACCAAAATGATGTACCTTGCTTGGCATTGGCCGAGACGGCCAACGGCTTGAGGACGGGGAGGTACATGGTTACCGACACACCGGAACCGGTGGCGTGCGACGATGTTGTCGAAGCACAGCAAACAGACGACTATTGTGTCGGGATGTCTACCCGCGTGCAAAGCCGTGCGTGTCAGACCGGCCCAGTACGAGCCGACCGGGCAAGCCGACTTGAACCTGAAAGTTTCGACAGCGCCTGGTACCGGACTCGCAATCGGCAGCGGCCGATGGAGACAAGTGTGCCCCGCACATCCGACAAGCGTCCGGATCGCCCTCCGGGTCGACTGCAAAGCACGGGCAATCATCTGAATCGCAACGCGAGGGGGAAACGCACGAGCACCAGACACGCCGCGAGCAGAGGCGCGACCCACGCGCCGATGACGGCCCCGATTGCGATGCACAGGAGGCCGAAAGAGGTCCAGCCCAGGAGCTGTCAGCTGTTGACCGCCCCGCATCGTTGACGACTTGTGGTCAACTGACCGCAGACGCTGTAGCATCCGACAATGGTGGAGAGGCGGCGGCCGCTTCAGGGGCTGCCGAAGCCGCTTGCGCATCTTTCGTCTTGTCCGCGCTTCCCACCCACCGCACCCGAGCGCACCCACAGTTCTTCTCACAGGGAATGTTCACCCGAGCGCACCTGCACACCTTTGTACTGCAACGGCCGACATGATAGCAAGATAGATAGTCCACAGCACGCCCATCGTCGTCGGTGACGCCGCTCGGAGAAAGGGAGAGGGTGGCGCCTTGCTGTCGCGGGCGTTGGGAAGAAGAAGCTTGGGACAACAACGTCGGGGCGCTCGTCGTACGACATAGAGAGTCAATCTCCGGCGCATCCTCAAGTGGAGGCGTCGCGAACCGGCGACGCTCCTCTGGCAGCCCAACTGCCGCGATGTAGGCCGCCACAGTACGGCACGTCTGCCCTGGTACGAATGCGGCCAGACGACAACTGTCGTGGCCACCCACTATTTCGCAACCAGCTCGCAGAAAAGAAACTCGGTCGGCCGTCCACCCGTCGTCCTCCTCAGCGGTTCCTCGCAGATCATGGCGGGGATCCAATAGGCAGTCGGGACACGCACTGGCGGAGACACCGATGGCCCCGTCGATGGCCCCGACCAGTCGCGCGCGACGCACTGCCGACTGAGATGGCAACGAGACACCGACATCGACTTGGGCGCTGACCGCCGCACCTTGCCCGTCCGGAGGGGAGTTTCTCTCTTGCCCCGCGACGGGATGGCCCGCGCCCGACGTCCTCGCGGGCGCCTGGAGGGAGGCACGCACGTGGGGATCGGGTGGAAGATGAACAGGAACAACGCCAGCGGTACTCGGCAATCGCTACCTGCATGGGGGACCATGCAAGCGGCACGCGTAGCGCAGACCAACGTGGCAGAGCAGTCGAGAGAACGTGTCCCGTTAAAAAATGGTCGTGTCCGTCCGAGGTGGCACGATGGGCACCGAAATAGGCGATTTGGTGCAGACACGTCGAGCCACTACGTCGAGAAGAGACCCGCGTAGGGACGCTTCCGCTGCCTTAGAATCAACCCCGGGCGACCGCAACGCCGAGCGCACCTCTTGCAGTAAACACGCGACCGCGCTGAGACGGAGTCCCTCCTCATACGCCGCCACAACGATGCCGGCTTGTATAACTGCCCAGGCCCGGCTCGAGGGGCCAACACCGGCGGCCGTGGCATCGAAAGCGGCGTTGTGGCACGCACGAACGCGATGCACTGCCGAAGCGCCCAGCACCGGAAGACTTATGCAGAGCGAAAGCCTGGTACCGGAAGAGTCGCCAACTGGATGTGTCCCTGAAGGTTGTCGGGGCACCGAAAGGGGCGCTCCGCTGCCGAGAACAACAGCTCGGCTCACACCACCAGTGAGTTCTTCAGCTCGCGCGACGGGTTCTGGTCGATGCCTGCTCCTCGCGCGCCGTCTCGTTATCTCGGGCACGTCTCTCAATGAGAGCAATCGTGCGCCTGACGTTGGCTGCATTGGAGTCGAGCAGGGTGGCCAATGCGTCCACCACCGCCGCCCCGTCCCCAACCGTCTTCAAGACAGACCAGATGCCACGTCGAGTTGCAGCACGTCGCGGCCTGGAATAGAGATGCAAGTAGTCGACGGGATAGCCACCTGTGCCATTCTCCCACGCGTCACTACCGTCGCTGTCGTCGCGCCGCACCAATTGGTCCTGCAGCGCCGCACTGGCGGCGTCGGCAAAGCTCCCAACGCGGTCCCCCATGTGGGGTACAAATATGTGCCTTGGGGCATCCTCCACTCGCCGCCACGACTGACGCACCGCTACGTAAAACGTATACGTCGGAAGCCGCTCCACCGTCGGCAGGCGCGTGACACGTACGGCACCGACGGGTAGATGCAATGGACCAGCGCGCTCAAGCAGACCGCTGTACTCGTGCCAGTCGGTTCCACGGGCGCATGACCGTGCCTCTGACCCGATTGCGGCCCCCCGCTGCAGTGTACGCCCGACTGGAACTCCGGACTCGCATCCGGCTCCGTTCGCCACTTTTTCGGCAGACTGGAACACGTCGCCCATGTACCGTCGCATTCTTCATTGTGGGGCTCTGCGGTTGATGATGACGGCACATCGACATGCCCACGGTCCCCACTCGACCCCCCAATCCCCCCCCTCCGATTCCGCCATCGGTCGCCGCAAATGCGGCCGAGGGCATCTTTATCCCGACCAAGGGTCGTTGAGACGTCCACAGCTGCCTGTGCCCAACAATCAGCCAATGGGGGAGTGCAATCGATTAGCTCGTTCTCAACGAGGTCGAGCGTGGCTAGCACAGGAGCCGTGGCACTGCCAGAGGCCGAGCGCCGTGCCAACGCCAGTTGACGCACAACTGCTGCTCGGTTCACACGGATGACCGTCTGCACCGCTGCGCGGCGGCACCGGAAAGCGTGCTGCCTCGCCAATCAGAGCACAGAGAAGGCGGTCCGACCGATGCCAGACTGAAGGGGTGCCCCCGCGCCCGACATGGCACCACAGGCCATGCCCGACAAGGCACCAACGCCCGCGCCCGACGGGGCAGCACCACCCGCACCCGAAACGGCATCACCGCCCGCGCCCGACACGGCACCACAGGCCGCGCCCGACAAGGCACCAACGCCCGCGCCCGACGAGGTAGC
>Ga0114957_1005810_pt1 | contig 10100 bp, 8 predicted proteins | sample BantaG_FD_87175 | JGI IMG/M metagenome (GOLD analysis project Ga0114957, IMG submission 87175) | Marine algal microbial communities from Bantry Bay, Ireland - BantryBay_4 metaG | ecosystem: Host-associated > Algae > Red algae > Unclassified | place: Bantry Bay, Ireland | collected 2014-11-21 | reverse complement strand
GCCGCGCTGGGTTTGCAAAGAGCCGCGCTGAGTTTGCGAGGAGCCGCGTTGGGTTTGCAAAGAGCCGCGCTGGGTTTGCGAGGAGCCGCCTTGGGTTTGCAAAAAGCCGCGCTGGGTTTGCGAGGAGCCGCCTTGGGTTTGCAAAGAGCCGCGCTGGGTTTGCGAAGAGCCGCGCTGGGTTTGCGAAGAGCCGCGCTGGGTTTGCGAGGAGCCGCGCTGGGTTTGCCAAGAGCCGCGTTAGCGGTGGCACCCTGAATAGCCCCGGCTGTAGCCCGCAGGGCAAGGCCGGGGTTGGGCGCAGAGATAGAGGAGGAGCCGCGTAGCGGTGGCACAGAAGCACCCAATGAAGCGTTTGGCGAAATTGTTGCGTCAGGTTTCATCTCGAAATTAGTGTCCACGACGCGATCCTCCGCCACCGCCACCACCGCCGCCGCCACCCGGACTGGGCGGGGTGTAGCAGTTGTCGCTGTTGAATTGAATCCAGTTGCGGCCACCAGCGCGGAAGCTGGCATTCTCCCAGGTCAGGAGCTGCTGCACGTACCAGTTGCTGCGCGGCAGAGAGTGAGGACCGACTTCCATGTAGCGAGGTAGAATCTCATAGACGAACTCCGACCAGCCCGGCTGGCTGCCGCCCGCCGGGGCGGAGGAGGCGTCGATCGGAATCATACGGGTCTCGTGGAACGCCGGCAGAATCATGCGGAACGCGTCGGGGCGTTCGGGGCCATCGAGCCCTTCCAAAAATCCAAAAGGCTTGGCAGCCGAGGTCCACAATACCGAGTCGGCGCCGCCCACCGGACTCATACGGTCATAGCCGGACTCGATCCGGATGGCCGCGTCCGCGCCGGCGTAATTGTACTGCGCCTTGACGTTGCCCTCCCAGGGAAAGGCCTCATCAACCAAGTCAGTCCACTGTCCCCAGCGGCTACCGCTGTAGGTGTACCAGGTGATTTCGATATCGATGATCTCGCGATCAACTTCGGTCGGCGGTTCGCCGTTCCCGGTGATCGCCCCTTGGCTTTGGTTGCCACCGAGACCGCCGTCGTCGGATTGCAGGAACGGTTGGGCAAGCTGGTCAAGCACTGGGAACAAACCGTCAAGCTGCGGTTGCGACAATTGGTCGAGGATCTCGATGCGGTCGATGCCACAATTCAGCAGCTCGGCGTTCAGCGGTTCGGGCTGGTTGATGTACGGCAGCGCCGGCCAATCGCGCCAAGTGTGGTAGGAACTGAGCAGGTCGGAGGCGTTGAAGTGGAACCAGCACCAGTCCGCACTCGCAATGGCATCGTAGAAGGCCGGGTTTAGTAGCATGTGGCCGCCACCAATGGCACCGCCGAACCAACGCGGGTTCTCGATTTCGACGGCCACGCCTTGGTCGGCCAGCGTGTCGTACATGCGCGCGTAGTCGGTCCAAAAATCGGGACTCCCGGACAGCGAGGGAAAGGGCGCGGCAAAGGACTGATGGTAATGGTCGCGAATCTCGTCGGCGTGGCGGCGCAAGGTGTTGGCGAAGGCCTCGTTGTTATAGATGCCGTTATTCTTGGCAAACTGCTGCGCCGCCGCCACCCCCACCATGGGGCCGGTGAAGCTGACCCGTGCGCCGAGATCGCCCATTGCCTCGATCTGGGAAAAGTCGGTTTCGCCGCGGCTGAGCGCTTCGGTGAGTGCGACCGCCTGCATGACGTTGATCTGACCGACGGTGTTGAGCGTGATGCCCTGCCAGCGTGCCCCCGCGAGAGCCGCCGCGTCGCCGCCGTTGCGGGCTTTACTTTTTACGTTGAGGATTTTGTGCAGATCGAAGTTCCAGAGCGCCACGATGGTAATGATCACGAGGACCATCAGCGCAAAGATCAAGGTCTGACCCTGCTTGCGATCCTTGCGGTTGTTCAACTCCATCCGGCGCATCACATTTACTCCAGATATAGGCCCGAGTGATCGGCGTGCCACGCTTCGCCGCGCATGGGAAACTCGTCGTCGCCATAGAAGAACTCGGCCATCGGCATACGGATCGGATAGCTTTGGCGGGTGATCACGCCGGCGCTGTTGCCGTTGTTGATCTCGTCGGCTGCGCCAACCGTGTCCCAGTCGGTGTAGTCGAGAATGGTGTCGAGCTCGCCCCAGCGTTCGCCGCCCAGATAGAGCGGGATGCGCGCTCGTTCGACCGCGAGTTGCGGCGAGGAGGGATTGGATTGCAGCGCGCTCTGCCACTGTTGGTAGATCGGCGTATCGCGGTAGTAGGCCGCGTCGGCCGGCGATATCATGGGTGGCGCGACGACGGGGGTGACCATGATGCCCGCGTTCGGGATGGTGGCGACCCGCACCACCTTTTCGACCATGAAGTCATTGAAGCCGACCGCCTTGGCGCGAACGCCGGTGGCGGCGGCATGGTCCATGATTTCGACCCCGGCAAAGATGCGTGACATCTCCATCGCCGCGAAAAAGATCAAGGCGAGAACGAGGATCACGAACATGGCTTCAATCAGAGATTGGCCACGTTTGTGCCTACGGCTGGATCGACAAGCGGATCCTCGTTGAGGTCGAGGGTCGTGGGACGAACGCGCGCCGCGACGGATCGCGGACGCACGCGCGTCGAGGCCCCCGGATGGTCCCGGGGTGTTCACAGAGGGATCCGTTAGTTGTTGTTGGAGTTGATGTCTTGGAGGTCGGGGACGCCGGTGGCGGAGTCAACCGCGCCGCTGTCGGCACCGAGCTGTTCGGCGGCACCGCCCCAGAGACCCTGGACGGTTTCACTGAAGACACCGACGACGGCGATGGCGGCAATGGCCACGATGACGACGATGATGATGTATTCGACGAGGGCTTGACCCTTGGTCATTTCTTCTTTGCGTGTACGGAAGAGTTTCATGCTATATCCTGCTTTGTTCTGTGGTGTGAGGAAATGATGTGGAAGATGGGCGGGGTAAGGACGGGGTGTGGAACAGTGGAAAGAATCAGGGAAATTCGGAAGCGACAAGATCAAGTATGCGTCCGCCGTACTCTTTGAACACGGTCAGAAACAAGGCGAGCATCACCAACACCCCGACGGTCATGCCGAATACGATCAAATATTCGGTGAACACCTGCCCCGCCTTATGGCGTCTGGAGCGACCGAGAACAGTCGCTTCGCGGGGGCTTTGGGATTGGGTTGCAACACGCACATTCACCTAACGAAGATACTGGAGGCGAATTGTACTGTAAAGTGATTATTTTGCACAGAGTTTTCAAGGGCAGCAAGATGTTCGCGGACGACGAGAAAAATATAGCCCCTTTAGACCAATGAAACCCCCCAAAGCCCAAAGGAGCCCCCTAGGAGTCTGTCGGGCTTCGGTTGCACAAGTGATCAACTGCGGTGGCTGGCTGTTGCCAAGCCCCAACGGGGCGAGACAGCGTAGCCCGCGGGTGGAGTGAGGTACGAACGAAACCCCGGGGATTGGCCGGAGTTCACCGAGGCGCCCCAAGGGGGTGCGACAAAAGCTCGGCAGAAAACCAATCCTATTGTCGTCCCCGCGTTGGGGAACCTTATCACCCCACCTCAACCCGGGGCTGCGCTCATCCCGCCAAAGCGAGATTCGCTGACCCCGAGCTACATTGTCTCGCCCGCTTTGGGGCTTTTCTCCCCCACTAATCTCGATCACGGGATTACTGATGGCTTGCCTCTGCGCATCGTTTTCCATTGAAGGGAGGCGATGAAAAAATTTGCCCTCACTATTTCCGCCGCCTCCCTCTGTCTGTTCCTCGCCGCTTGCGGTGGGAAGAAAAACACCAACGTCGAACCGGCGGGATCCGATGGCGTCGACGTTCCAGTGCCCGCCCCCACCTTAAAAGTATCCGAGAACTTCATCGCGATCGCCGACGAAGGCAACAAACGGTATGTGGTCAATCATCCCGACCAACTGAGCAAAGCCATCGAAAGTAAAGTGGAAGGCTTTGAAACGATGGCCTTCCCGAATGCCGCGCCGAACGGGCGCACGCTGGTGTTCCGTTCGGAGAACGCCGAGCGTTTCCAAGCACTGGTCAAAAACTACAACCAAACGCTCGGGGCCAGATTCGACCCGACCACAGGAACCACCGCAGGCTTGGCTGCGGTTCCGCGCACGCCGCCCGCACCAGTCGCGCCACCCGCATCGGCCACCCCGGCCACCCCGGCCACCCCGGTCGCCCCGGCAGTGGTTGCAAGCACGCCACCCGCAGCTGCCACGCCACCCGCATCGGCCACCCCGGCCACCCCGGTCGCACCGGTCGCCCCGGCAGTGGTTGCAAGCACGCCACCCGCAACCCCGCCTGCCGTCGTTCCTCCCCCGACAGCGCCATCGGTCAATCCAGGAATCGCGGCAACCACTCCGAGCACCCCGAGCACCCCGCCTCCGACCCCGGTCCCTCCAGCCCCCCCGATCACACCAGCCCCTCCAGCAACGGCAGCTGTCACACCAACGCCGCCGGCCGTGGTGCCGCCATCGAATCCCATCCCCGTTCCGACGCCGGCTCCCGTCGCCCCGCCGACGCCTCCCGTCGCCACCACACCACCGCCGACCGCCACCCCGGCAGCAACGCCGGCGGCCAAACCCTCGTCTGCCCCGGACTTCTTCTTCACCTTGGAAAAGAACGGCAACCAGTTCGTGGTCGGCGACCGAAACAGCATCGCGCCCGTTCTGAGCGAAGGTCGAGTGGCCACCTATAAAAGTTTCCCCGGCGCAGGGGCGAATGGAAAGACGCTGGTGTTTGAAGACAACGCCGACGGCACCATGCTGCCCCGCCTAGTGAACACCTATAATCAACGCTTCAGAACCACGTTGGACGCGTCCAAGGCATCGAGCGCGCCGCTGCAAACCGCCGCCGTCGCACCGCCGGCCACTCCAGCGGCTCCAGTTCCCCCGGCCGTTGCCACACCCGCGACCCCCGCCACCCCCGCCACCCCAGCTACGCCTGCGAACCCGATCACACCGCCGAGCAACCCGGCGCCAAGCACGAGCGTCACGCCCGCGCCCCCAACACCTCCGGCGGTCGTGCCCCCCACCGTCGTTCCGCCGACCATTCCGCCAACCGTTCCGCCAACCACTGTCGCGCCCACACCCACACCGGCCACCCCTGCCACCCCTTCCACCCCGGCCACCTCGGCCACCCCAGCCACGACCCCGGGTCCGGGCATTGTGGCAACGCCTCCTCCGAGCACACCTGCACCGGCGACCACGGCAAGCCCAACACCGGCCGCACCCGCCGCCAGCGAGACCTTCCTGCTGCTGAACAAAAACAACAACCGCTTGATTGTTGGCAACAAGGCCAACGTGGTCAGCGCGTATCAGTCCGGCACTTTGCCGATGTCGAAGACCTTCATCGCAGCCGGTCCAAAAGGTGAAAACCTCGTCTTCGAAAACAATGCGGACGGCTCCATGTTGAACCGTCTTGTTGCAAAATACAACACGACCTACGGCGCCAATCTGGACCCCGCCGCCGCCACCGACGGTCCGCCCCCCGTCGTCGCCCCGGCCCCAACGACCGTGCCGAGTCCAACACCAGCCCCAACACCCGCCCCAGCGCCAACGACCGTGCCGAGTCCGACGCCATCGGTGGTGCCAACGCCGACGCCCGTCCCCGCCGCGACGGTTCCCGCGACCGCCGCCACCGGCCTGAACGTGCTGAACGCCACCATCGCCAAGCGCAAGATCGACAAAACCAAAGCCGACTGGCGCACCAAACTGCGCAAGTTCCCGGCGGTGACCTTTGATGCGGGCACGGACTATTTCTGGATCCTCGAAACCAACAAGGGAACCGTGCGCCTGAAGTTCATGCCCGAGGTCGCCCCAAACCACGTGGCCAACTTCCTCTATCTCACCGAACTCGGCTACTTCGACAGCCTCAGCCTGCACCGCATCATTCCCGGTTTCGTCGCCCAGGGTGGCTGCCCCTTCGGCCAAGGCTTTGGCGGACCCGGCTACCAGTTCGACGGCGAGTTCAAGCCCGGCGTCAAACACGACCGCCCCGGTCTCCTCTCGATGGCCAACCGCGGCGCCGGCACCGATGGCTCCCAGTTCTTCATCACCTACACCGCCAGCCCCAACCTTGATGGCAAACACACCATCTTCGGTGAAGTCGTCGCCGGCATGGATGTGATGAAAACCATCGAAGCCGCCGGCAGTCCCAGCGGTGCCCCCTCCGAACAAATCACCATCACCAAAGCCAGCGTGAGCACGGCCAAGAAGTAGCCGGCGACGTTAGATCTCGATGCGCCTTCTGCTGCATCGCCTACTGCTGTTCCCCGGTCTGGAATGTACAAGGCACCTTGGACGCCGGACGCTGGTTCGCCGAGGCGCTGCTGAAGTTGGAGTCAGAATAGCAGGCCGGGAAACGTCATACAGACTCGCCCCTTCCGAACTTCCCATCGGGGGTTGACCGCAGAACAACGCGGAAGACGCGGAATCTCCTACCCGTGTATGTTGGCCGAAACAATAGAGGTAACGTGGAATTCATTCCGTGTTCGTCGTGACGGAATTCATTCCGGCCGAACGCTTCCGCCTCCACCTGCTCTTCCGCCTCAGCCTGTTCGGAGACCACCTCACGATCAATCATACGAAGCCCCCAACCATCGAAACGAACGGCGAGATTCCGCGTGTTCCGCGTTTTTCCGCGGTCAACATCCTAATCCAACTCGACCGTTTCCTGCCAAGCCGGCACGTAGGTATCGAAGCCGGTCTTGGACTCGACATATTGCGCGTACTCGAACGCGACCGTCTTGTCGCCGTGGGTGACGAACACTTTGCGGGGCTTGTTCTTGATGCAGGAAATCCACTTGAGCATTTCGTCGCGGTCGGCGTGTCCGGAGAAGCCGTTGATCTTGGAAATTTTGGCGCGGACTTTGTACTTCTCGCCGAAGATGCGGATCTCCGGTGCCTTCTCGATGATCACCCGGCCGAGCGTACCTTCGGCCTGGTAGCCGACGAAGAGAATGGTCGCTTCCGAACGGCCGATGTTGTTTTTCAAATGGTGCTTCACCCGACCGCCGGTACACATGCCCGAACCCGCGATGATGATCGCGGTGCCACGGATATTGTTGATCGCCTTGGACTGGTCCACCGTTCGGCTCATGACCAATCCGCGGAAGTCGAACGGGCGCCGTCCCTCGCGCACCTGGCGCATGGTTTCGGCATCCCAAAGCTGTGAATTTTCTTTGAACACCTCGGTCACCTTCACCGCCATCGGACTGTCGACAAACGTCATCACCGGGGGAATGCGTTTGGCGTTTTGCAGATTGCCGAGATGGTAGAGGATGTCCTGAGTGCGTTCGACTGCAAAACTCGGAATCACCAAGTTGCCGCCGCGCTTGATCGCATCGTTGATCGCCTCGGCGAACTTGGTCGGGATATCGGCGACGGGTTCGTGGTTGCGGTTGCCGTAGGTCGACTCGGTCAAAATATAGTCGGCTTCCTCGAACGTGGTCGGGTCCTCCAGAATCGGCGCGTTGTTACGGCCGATGTCGCCGGAGAATAAAATCTGGCGGCGTTCGCTGCCCTCTTCCACCGTCACCATGATCGAGCACGCGCCGAGAATGTGTCCCGCTTCGAACCAGCAAGCGTTGACGCCGCCGCCAAGATCGATGCACTGGCCAGCGGGAATCGGCGAGAACAGCCCCGCTGCAGCCTCGGCGTCCTTGCTGTCGTACAGTGGCGTAGTGCCATGCTTCGGTTTGCGTCCGCTCTTAGCCAGACGCTTGATCTTGTACTTCATGTCCTCCATTTGGATCCGCGCCGAATCCTCCATGATGATCTTGGCGATTTGGGCCGAGGCCGGCGTGCTGTGAATGCGTCCATTAAAGCCGTTTTTCACCAGCTTGGGCAGGAGTCCGCAGTGGTCAAGATGGGCGTGAGTGAGCAGGACGACATCGACCTCGGACGGATCAAAACCAAAGGGCTCCCAGTTGCGATCTTCGTGCTGGCGTTCCTGGAACATCCCGCAGTCGATCACCATTTTAAGTTTCTTGGTCTCGAGCAGGTAGCACGAACCGGTCACACATTGAGAGGCACCATGGAAGGAGAGTTTCATCTTCATGGCTTGGTGATGCCAAGCAAGCGCTAGATAGGCAAGTGGCTTTCCCTGTCCATTCGTCCCCCATGAAGAGGTCTTCGCAATCCTCAAGACCATCGAAAGCTAATGTGGCAAGGGCGACTACCAGAGCGCCGCGATTCCATTCGATCCAACGCCTCGGGTGAGCCAGCGGGAACGGTATGCGGAATTCGCCCGTGAGATTCCGGCGTTCATGATGGAACCAATTTTTTGAAGACCACTCCTTCGACTTAATAGATGCGCTCCAAGTACAGGAAGTATCTTGTGGTGAAAATGCAGCAGGCAATCAACGGGACAAGTCCGGCAAAAGCGTGATAGAACAGCCGGACCCGAAACGGACTAGCAGCCGAATAGCCGCGAAGCGTCCAGCAGTGAAACAGGCACCAACTCGAGGTAATAATGCCGGGGAAGACCGCCAAAATTCCAAGGTACTCAGCCAGAAAGTAAATCGAAGCCGACAGGGGAACCAACAGCCCGAGCCCGACTATCAACACCACCAAACAGCCTGCCACAAAGGCGATCCGGGCAATCCAAAAATTGATATTAGAACTGCGCACCACCCGCCCAAAATGGTCGGCTAAAGCGTCCTCGGATTTTCTCACGAAATTAATCTATCATAGGTCGCTTCGGTTACCACCTTCTTTCCATCACCTCTCGCGAAAGCGCCGCAGCGACTTATCCATCGCGGTCTTCTCCACGTGACACGGAACACAAAGCACGGCGAGATTCTCCGGCTCGTTCGACCCGCCATTCATCAACGCGCGCGAGTGATCGACTTCTAATCCTTCTTTACGGGACCGATTTGAACAAATCAGGCAGCGCTGCTGGTCGCGACGTAGGATCGCCTTGCGTAGTCCATCTGAGACGTTGCGTTCGGCGGTGCCGCCTTGGTATTCGGACGCGCCTTTGTTTGCCGCCCGAAAATATTCGTTGAGCCGCGGACCGCGTTCGGTCGCGACCAAGTTCGGCGCGGTGCCGCGCACCCGCTTGTTCCAGGTCATGGGCGAACCCGGCATGAGGATCATCAAGCCGATCGCCACCAATAAACAAGCGGCTAACACCCGCCCGAACGAAGCCCAACGCTCGCGTTCGGACACGCCGGGTTCGCGCAGCACGCACATGGCGAGAAAGCAGAACACGGCGCCGAGTCCGAGCAGTAAGGCGTTGCGCAAGGGGCCGAGTTCGAAGACGTAGGCGAGCACGCCGAGCAGAAAGAACGCCACCGCCGCCCAGCCGAAGCGGCGCGGCAACGCGGCGTAGAACGAACTCGAGACGAAACGGTCGAACCACGCCGACGAACTTGAGATAGAATGTTCAGAAACCATTTTCGACTACCGAAGACCTCGCGTTCGAGATGCGCAAGCTTTGACGAAAAAGTACGGACTGAAAAATTACGGATCCCATCTTGAACACGCCGCCGTCGCCTCGGAGCCGGAATTAGAGTCCCGCTAAGCGGGATGGCACTCTGCACAGCCCCGGCAGCCGCCCGGGCAAGGCCGGGTTTGTATCGCACCGGCAGCGAATCTGCGGGATAAATCCCGCAGGCCAAACACGGGCTGAAGCCCGCGCTACCCTATGATCGAGCCCCCGCCGTGGTTCATCGTAGAGAGTTGGGCGGCGGTGCGATGACCTTCGAAATTTCAAATATCTTTGGCTAGATTCTTGCTTTGTCGATTCGCGACTAAATGAGTCAAACTTTTCAAAGACTCTTGGTCGATCGGGAGTGAACTTGGCACGAGCCGCGTTAGCGGTGACATCCGAATAGCCCCGGCTGTCGGCCGCAGGCTAAGGCCGGGGTTGGCGTAAGAAAAATGAGTAGTCCCGCAAGGCGGGATGACACGGGGCATCTAATGGTGCGTCCGACCAAAGAATGCAGGGAGCGGATGCTCTCAGAGACTTGAGGCCGTTCCGCCCGGACCCAAAGTGAAGAGCTCGTGCAGAGGGGCAGGCCGGTCGGTTCAAAAGGCTCTCGGCTACCCCGGGTTCCGCTCGTACCTCGCTGCACCCGCGGCTACTTTCTTGCCACCACTCCGTGGTTCGTCGTAGAG
>Ga0114957_1005808_pt1 | contig 10102 bp, 7 predicted proteins | sample BantaG_FD_87175 | JGI IMG/M metagenome (GOLD analysis project Ga0114957, IMG submission 87175) | Marine algal microbial communities from Bantry Bay, Ireland - BantryBay_4 metaG | ecosystem: Host-associated > Algae > Red algae > Unclassified | place: Bantry Bay, Ireland | collected 2014-11-21 | reverse complement strand
CGATTAACCAAGGCAGATAATTTTGGAAGAACATTGACTTTAAAAATAAAGCGGAGTGATTTCCAGTCGATAACTAGGAGTATTTCTAAGGATTATTTTATAAAAGATAAAGAAGAGATAAAAGAGCTGGCCATAAATCTATTAGTTCAGCATAGAGATGCTTTTGATAAAATTCGTTTAATCGGACTTACCGCTACCAATCTAGAAAAAGAACTAGATGAGATAGAAAGTATCCAACTCAGTTTTGACTGGGAAGAGGAATAAGGATTGATTATATATTACTAAAATAAAGCCATGAATTTGGTAAGTTGAGACTTTATTTAGGTTTAAAATATTCATATTCATTTAAAAATGGTGATTATCCAATTTTGTTCTTATTTGAAATTTTGAAGTAGGAGAAGGCTTCTTTAATCACGTAAATAATAGTTCCCAAGCGATGGAGGAATCTATTTTATCTTCTGTAAAAGATAAATGTAAAAGAGATTTTGAAAATGGAGAATGGTTGAGTAAACTAGAGTAAATAGGACCTGTTAAATCAAAACATTTAATTTGCGTTACTTCCTTCACACCTAGGAGAATGTTAAAAGAAATCATTTTTTCTCAATATTTAAATAACTGATTAAGTTTGCTATAATTTTAGTTATTCTTGCGTTTTTATGCAGAAGAATTAGCAATAGCTAGTATATAAGACTTTGATTGTATGAGTTTAAAAGTAGTAGAAGATGTATCTCAGTTAATTGCAAAAACACCTTTAATTAAATTGCATCATTTAAGTGAGACCGCCGGTTGCCAGGTCTATGCTAAAGTAGAAGGATTTAATCCTGGCAATTCTGCTAAAGATCGTACTGCCTTGTATATTATCGAGCAAGCGGAACAAAGAGGACATTTAAAAAAAGGAGATACGATTATCGAAGCCACTTCTGGTAATATGGGTTTTAGTATTGCTATGATATGTAATATTAAAGGGTATAATTGTTTACTTACTGTTAAGGACAATGTATCTAAAGAAAAACTGTCTATGCTTAAAGCTATGAACGCAAAAATAATTTTGTGTCCTTCTAATGTGGATAGTAGTCATCCAGAGTCCTATTATAATAAAGCTAAAAGTCTTTCTATAGAAATCAACGACTCTTACTATCTTAATCAAAACTATAGTATCGAAAATTCGGAAGCGCATTATCAAAGTACCGGACCAGAAATTTGGAATCAGACGGATGGAAAAATTACTCACTTTATTTGTCCTGCTTCGACATGTGGGACATTAGTAGGTTGCGGGAGATACTTAAAAGAAAAAAATCCTGAAGTAAAAATCATAGGTGTAGATGGATATGGATCCATATTGCAAGAATTTCATATTGAAAAATCATTTGATAAAAACAAAATTGCTGTTAGAAAAGTAGAAGGTTTAGGAAAAGATATAATAGGAGCTAATTATGATAGATCCATAATAAATGAGTTTATAAAGGTGACTGATAAAGACAGTGCTTTGCAAGCAAGAAAATTGTGTAAAGATGAAGGATTATTTGCAGGTCATTCTAGTGGAAGTTCGTGTCAAGCTTTAGAACAAAAAAAAGATCAACTTTCATTTTTAGACTTTGTGGTTCTTTTATTTCCTGATCATGGGTCCAGATATTTGTCTAAAATCTATAATGATTCGTGGATGGAAGAACAAGGATACATAATAAAAAAGTCATTAGAAATGGCCTAAGTAATTAATTCCATTATCAGTTAAAAGAAGGGGATTATTGCACTTTCTATGTTAAGTTATAAAGTTGTGGAGAGAGAAAGTATAGAGCATAATTTAATATTATATATTCTCAAATTATCACATTAGTCAAATACCACCGTTTTATTTTTATAACTCAGTACATTAAAATTGATGTGCGACCATACGGCTTTCGCCAATACAACTTTCTCGATATCTTTACCTTTTCTTTTTAAATCAGATAGAGAATCTCTATGGGAGATAGGAATTACTTCTTGTGAAATGATCGGACCCTCGTCTAAGTCTGCGGTAACATAATGAGCCGTTGCACCCAGAAATTTTACGCCTCTATTATAAGCCGCTTTATATGGATTAGCTCCAGCAAAAGCAGGAAGACTAGAGTGATGGATATTAATTACTTTATTAGGATAATGGGAAATAAAATCATCGGTTAATACTTGCATATAACGAGCTAGTACGATGACATCAATATTATGTTCTTTTAAAAGTTTTAATTCTTCGGCTTCTTGCTCCAATTTGTTTTTCTTAGTAATCGGCAAACAGTAGTAGGGGATATTAAATTTTTCTGCTAGTGGTCTAAACTTTTCATGATTACTGATGATGAGTGGAATTTCTACCTCCCATTCTCCAGAATCGTAACGTGATAATAGATCATAAATACAATGGGCATATTTAGAAACCATAATCGCCATCCTAGGTATACAATCGCAAAATTCGATACTCCATTTCATGTCAAACTTCTTTGCAATCAAGGTGTCGAAAAACTCTCCAATTTTATCTTGCGGAATATTAAAATTGTCTGTCTTCCATTCTACACGCATATAAAAATGATTTTCTACATAATCGACATGCTGCTGCAGCTTCATGGTTTCTGCATTGTTATCCGTAAGAAAATCAGTGACGGCATCAATGATTCCCTTCTGTTCTGGACAATGCATTAAAAGAATGGCTGTATTTTTTTTCATAAGAAATTCCACTATTGTTCTTACCTCAAAGATTGGTAAAAATAACGAACAAAAAAAGCCGCAGATCTCTCTGCGGCTCGCACTAATTCATGCCAGAATTCTTTAGCATAATCTATAAGATTAATAAGGATTCTTTGGCAGTCATTTTTATTTATCGGACTAGCGTTACAGAACCATGTCTCGACTCTTTTATCCCTCCTCCGTTGTTAATCGTTGCCTGATACACATAAGCACCTGGTTGTAATGGTTTTCCATTAAACATACCGTCCCATCCTTTTTCTTCATCATTTAAATCAGATTCATCTGCAGTAAAAACCAAGTTGCCCCATCTATCATACACAGTTAATGTTTCTACTTTTCCGGGAGACTTTACGGAATACGCAGTAAAGAAATCGTTGAACCCATCATTATTAGGAGAAAAGATATTGGGGATATAAACATCATCTGCTAGTCTTACTTTTACCATGATGTTTTTATTTTTTTCACAGCCATAGATGTCTGTAACGGTAACAGTTATTTCCATATCCTCAGTTATATTGACCATAAACTCTGAACCTTCTCCGAGAATATTATCGGATTGGTCAGTCCATAAAATGGTTTCCACATCAGAAGGAGCGATTATAGATAAGTATATCATTTCATCCGATTGGTATATCACTTGTATCTCAGAATCAATTTCTAATACGATATCAGGCAGTTCTGTAATTTCTATAGATTGGATAATTTCACAACCATTGGCATCAGTCAAAATTACTTCATAGGTGCCAGGAGGTAATTCTTTCTGATACAAAGTTTCTACACTTTCGCCATTTATGGTTATCGTAAATGGGGCCACCCCTCCGATAATATCCTCTATCGATAAAACACCATCATCAGCACCGTAACAATAAATATCACCTGTTTGTATTTTAAAATCAACTAACATTTCTGGGTCATTTTCTATGGTAGTAGCAACGATATATTCGCATTGTGTAATAGGGTCTAGAATAGTAGCTTGGTAATCACCCGGGCTTGAAATTTGGATTTGATTCTGCTCTTGTTCAATAATTTCTCCATTTGCAGTTTGCCATGTTACGAGCCAGTCCGAGTTGGATAAATCTAACTGTATCGTCATTGACTCTGTACTGCAACCCCAGTATTCATGAGGCACAAAATCAGCGATTGGTAATTCAATATTTTCTTCAATCTCAAAACCATCTTCAAATTCGCAGCCATTTTCTGCTGTTAAAATTACCTGATACATACCTCCTTCCGTTATAGAAGGATTCGAGTCAGTCGAATAAAATCCATTAGGTCCTTCCCAGCGATGATTGATGATATTTTGATTAGCATTGTATTGGACGACAGTCTCAGGATTTCCACAATTAATATCTTGATAATGGAGATTAGCTATTACATCGTCTGTGTTTTCAGAAATATAAACTGTGGATTCTTTGGTACACATAAAATCATATTCTGGGAAAGAAATAATACAAGTATAAGTGCCTCCGACTGTAACATTTAGATCAAAAGAATTCCCTACTTGATTTCCGAGACCGTCTGTCCATGCTATATCTACGTTGCCATAATACCCTTGTAAATCTATAAAGGCGGATAACTGCGAACTGTCCTCGATACAATCGATGTCATTGCTAGCAGTGGTATTTAGTGCAACATCAAATAAATCTACGATTTCAAATTCGTCGTATTCCTCACATTGCGAATTTTGATTAGGGACTGAGTAAAAACCTGGATCACAATATTCGACACCGTTATAAAAAAAACAATCTGAACCCGCACAAACAAACTGTGTGCCCATATAATTAAACATAGGTGGTTTAAATTCGATCGGTTGTACATCAAAAACGCAGGTATCTATTTCGCAGTAAGCGATTATATCTTCAGTATAAGTTTCTCCACAAAAAGTGTAAGACTCTCCTTCGCATAGAAAAATAGTGGGTAAAATGTTTTCAGTAATTCCTATTACGGAAACGGAGAGAGGTAATAATTCTCCACATTCTAAATTTTGGGTACCACAAAACGGGATGTTAGGAATTGAATGAATATTTACATTAATGGTGTAATTTCCTACGCATAACCAATCTACTAGAATTTCTGCAGCCGTACTGTCTCCGATAAAATTATAACAAGTATCCACTACAGTAGGGATAGAATCTACCATCATAGTAATAATCCACTCGTGGCATAATTCCTTTGGTTCATTATCTACACAACCTACTCTTGTAATATTTCCTACGCAAGTTGGCGAACTATAGCCATAATTTGCCTGTCCTAAACATGAGGAACCTTCTCCTTCTACCATTCCATCTTCTGCTACGTCTAACGAATCACTTTCGGAATAATAACTAGTCGTATCGATACCTGCAATTATCTCAAACTGGTATCCACAAACTGACCCCGCTTTGCCATCTACAAACATAAAAACTTGTTGGCCTGGTGTAAAATTGTTTCCAGAGAGAGTAAAGGCATTCGTTTGACCATCTTCTGAGCAAGCAAGTGATTGAGTATAATCACATTCGCTGTAGATTCCAGCTTGCATTCCTGAAACCGGTTGGCCATTATCGTCTACAGTAGTACAGTTACTAGGAGTAATTAGCAATTCTACATATTCATCGCATACTATAAATCGGTACCATTGTATATTATTAGCTTCTCCACCAGATGGGCAAAGAGGAGATGGTCCATTTGTATTAATAGAATTAATTAATGTTCCTTGATATTCATGAAGCTCATTAGCACAAAGAAAGGTGGCTGTTACACAACTAGTACCGGACTGACTCGGAGGAGTAGGACATTGAGCTGAAATAGAGGTACTGGTTAGTATTACCAGCATGATGCTGAGTATAAAGTTAGATTTCATCCTGAATAATTTTAGGGGAGCTTATTGTTGAGAGACTTCTAAAATGAGAAACGCTGCTTTGCAAAGTGCATGTCTAAATAGAAAGTATCTTTGTTCTCAGTTGTTTTATAAATGAGAGAAGGAAAGTGAAAGAAAAAAAAATTAAATGGTATTCGGAAACGGAGGAACGCCTAAACATACGGTCCCATGCCTTGGGATTAATTCTGAGTATTCTGGGAACGATACTTTTAATGATTAAAACCGGAGGGTTTGAAAATCTAGAGAGAACCCTTAGTTTTTTGGTTTTTGGAATTAGTATGATTGTTTTATATACTGCTTCTACTGTTTATCACAGTGCTACGGAACCTTCCAAAAGAAGAAGGTTAAGAGTTTTTGATCATGCTTCTATTTATATACTTATAGCAGGCACGTATACACCATTTACCCTTTTAGTTATTGCTCCTCAATCTGGATACTGGTTATTTTTTGCGGTATGGGCTGTGGCGATTGCAGGAGTTACATTAAAGCTGTTTTTCACAGGTAAATATGATATTTTATCTACCGTTATGTACGTAGTTATGGGTTGGTTGGCTGTTTTTGAGTTTGGTACATTGGTGGATAATCTACCGACTTATGGATGGTATTTATTATTAGGAGGAGGAATTGTATACACTGTAGGTGCCATTTTATATTCCATTAAAAGTATTCCTTATAACCATTTCATTTTTCACCTCTTTGTATTAGGAGGAACGATGTGTCACTTTCTGTCAGTCTATTACTTTCTCTAAAATAAATGGTTTAGTTCAAGATAAGTATCTTTCTAACGCTATTATCTATACGTAATATATAAATTGATGATTTTAGTAGACTGACATCAACTGAGGCATCGCTAGAACATACCTGATTAATAAGAAGATTACCCACTAGATCAAAAATCAAAACATTATATTCTCTTTGACTTTCTGTTTTAATTATTAAGTCGTTTACTACTGGATTTATAATCTGGAAATCATCTAGTATTTGTATTTCTGTGGCACTGGTGGTGCAATTATAATCATAAGGATTTATCTCAATGGGATCCCCTGAAGTCAAGTCTCTTCCACTTAGCCCTTCATAGTCAGGTGCGTATTTACGCATGGTAAAAACACTATTATTATTAGGGCTAACGGTCTGTTCTACCGGTCCAAAGGTGCCTACAGGATTTATGTATTCCCATACTTTAATACCGTTAGGGTCGACTTCAAAAAATCTACCATCTTGTCCTTCATTAATTAGCGTGTTTCCATTAGGTAATCGCTGAGTAGAGGAGATACGTGAGGAATAGAATAGGGTAGGAGGATTATCTTTGTATTCCCAGCTAGGGACTTCCGGTAGGAAGGTGTTGTTTAATAAATTATAATTGTAATTATCGAGTGAAGGTGCTAGTTGTACTATGGAAGAATAGGGCGTGTTATCCGGGATTCCTGCTCCATTATTAAATACTAAGATCTGGCCACCTCCTGGATAGTCTGCAGGTATCCATTGTGCATTATGTTGCCCGTAGAGTTGCTGGTCAGCTTCTGTTCCTCTTTCAAAATTTATGGGATTGCCCCATCTAAATAGTAAGTCTCCACCTCGATTTGCATTTCCACCAGTAGAACTTGACGCTTCTATTGTTGTAGTAGAATGATCGATTATAAAAATTTCGTTCAGCTCTCTACTACTCACAATTATTTGATCCAGCTCCTCATTATAATTGATTGCATTAAAATGCAACCAGTCTGTTCCGCCGTTTCCTTGATCATTAATATTGACATTTAGTCTATAGGGATTATCCGCAATGGTTCCAAAATTAGGTAATGTATTATCTACATCCTGAATTAAATGATCCCACATATCCCATTTCCAAACGATTTCAAAACTGTCTGTCCCCATGGGTTGTATTTCTACAATCGTTTCTGACCAAAGTCCGGTATCGGGGATATTTGTCCGTCCGACCTCTTGACAATCTTCAATAGATTTTTGTTCCCAAGCGATAAAAAGAATATTACCATTAGGTAAGGTTGTAAAATCGTGATGGAACAATTTCTGTTCGTCATTATATTCCATTTCCCATAGAAGCATTCCCTCCCACGAGTATCTTTCTATTTTTCCAGCGCCCCCTCCGGCAGAGAAAGAAGTTTCGGGAACACGTATGGATTTGAGTAGGTCTCCGTTGGATAACAATCTTGCTGTACCATACCCTATTGCACTGACCTGCCATTCATTGATGAGTTTACCACAATTATCAATTAAGTAAACTTTATCGGATGGGGTCGGAAATAAAATATATCCGTTATAAGCATTGGATTCATTTAGGAATAATCCTACGGTTTGCTGACTGAGCAGATCGTTGAGAATAAAGGAAAAGATTAATAAGGAAGTGAAAACTAATTTTTTCATTATTTATCGAGAGCTTGCTACGAAGCTAGAACATATTATTGGGTTAAACCCAATTGACTAAGGCAGATTAAACATTCTGTCTGGAAAAATTAATACTCAGTTATTTTTACGCCAATAATTCTAGGCCAACAATTTAATATCATCCTCAGAAATATGGATCACTCTAACCGTTTCTGCTTTGGATTTTACATCATAACTACCATTCTCTAATTTAAGAACCCCACGAGGGCAAACAGCAGAACAAATTCCACAACCTACACAAGAAGCTCGTACGATATCCTGTCCTCTTTGAGCATAATGTCTAACATCGATTCCCATTTCACAATAAGTAGAACAATTTCCACATGAGATACACTGTCCTCCATTAGTTGTAATTCTAAATCTTGAAAAGAATTTTTGTTGAAGCCCTAATAATGCCGCCATCGGACATCCAAAACGACACCATACTCTCGAACCGAGTAGAGGATAAAATCCTACGCCGATTACTCCAGAAAATGCAGCTCCGATTAGAAAACCATAGGGCTTAGAAAAGTAACTATAAATAGATAGCCCAAAGATAGAATCTGTCCCAGCTATATTTCCATAAAGTACTGCGGCGGTCATAATAAATACAAGAACTAAAACAGTATGAATCATCCATCTTTCTAATTTCCAAGCGGATAACTTTTTACTTGATAAATGTCTGTAAGGATCTCCAGCTGTCTCCGCTAGTCCACCACATCCACATACCCATGAACAATACCATCTTTTCCCATAGAGATAGGTTAGAATAGGGGAGATAATAAAAATCATGGCAATTCCTAAAACCATCATAAATAAACCTAGTGTTCCTCCGTTACGCAGATTACCAATATGCCAAGAATGAAAAAAATCATAATCCAAGGGCCACATGTTTTTCATATCTGTCCCAAACCAATTTTCAGATAATTTTGTATTCATGCCTTCTAGTAACTCAGGAATTAAAAAAGCAAAACCGAGTTGAAAAAACATAACACTTAAGGTCCGGACCACTTGATATTTGTTATGTCGATATTTCCATATAAATCGCACTCCAAAGATGAGAATTGCAACGGTATACAAAGTACCATAGACAAACCACTGGCTAGCATTTTTACCTTTAATAAATTGTGAGAGTGGGTCAAAAACAGCAACTATACCTGTATTTCCTTCTCCGTTTAGACCTAGTAAATTAGGATACCAGTATAACAATACATAAAATCCCGTAATCAGAATACCTGATACCCATCCGATAAGACCTTGAGACTTGGCATTGCTAAACATGACACCATCATTATGAATTCCTGCAGGAATTATTTTATGACTTCTATATGCATACCATATAACACCAGTTACAATAAAAAGGAGGCTTACGCCCAATGATAAGGCAGGTGACCCGAGATAGATATTAAATAACGAAATAATCAGGACGAGTAAACCTATACTCCCTATAGTAGAAGCGATTTTTTGCTGAGCGTCCATAGTGTTTATACCTATGTCACTGACTGAAATGCTATGATTTGTTTGATCCATAATGATTAACTTTTAAGGAATGCCAAAACTTTGTTTAGACTTCCTCTTTTTTTAATGGAGATGTTTTTTCCACTCTGCTGGTTATATAATGCGATAATATCACTTTCATATACTTTGTAAAACTCAGGATCAAAATTGGCTAGAGCCAAATTTGTAAGTACCTCTTCAATGTGTGTTTGCTGTGACAACCATTTTTCACACACTTCATGACGGTATCGTACACCCATTAGGTTAAAACCTGTTACAGCTTTAGTCTCTTTGTTGTAATTAATTCTTATGGCTTTGTCTCCGTCCGCGTGTTCCCAGTAAATAGTTTCCTGATCTTCAGGAATACTACTATTGACATCTCCATACACCTGATACTCAATATCTAAAAATTTAGCGGAGTTAAACCAGATACCTGGGTCATAAGCGATAGGTGTCCCGGTTACGTTGTAGGCGACAGTCTCACCCATCATTCTTCCAGTGTACCATACAGCTTCTATACTCCTTCTTCCAGGGCGTGGATCGGATAGCTCTGCACAATCACCGATCGCATAAACGTTTTCTATTGATGTTTGTAAATAATTATTGACCAGGATACCACGATTTGTTTCTAAGGATCCGTCTTTTAGAAACTGT
>Ga0114957_1005806_pt1 | contig 10103 bp, 9 predicted proteins | sample BantaG_FD_87175 | JGI IMG/M metagenome (GOLD analysis project Ga0114957, IMG submission 87175) | Marine algal microbial communities from Bantry Bay, Ireland - BantryBay_4 metaG | ecosystem: Host-associated > Algae > Red algae > Unclassified | place: Bantry Bay, Ireland | collected 2014-11-21 | reverse complement strand
TGAATATATGAGTGATGAGTCATGAGTTTTCTACGTTCTACATGAGTTTTTTATTTAAAAATAGAAAATACGCACTACATTTAACCTTCAATTCGAGTATTTGTGGTTAATTTTTGAGTATTCGTCAGTTGATTTTAGATTATCCAGGTTGTGATTTTTTTGACGCTGACAATTCATTTTTTAAAATAATTTTTACACACGGTATTTAATTCATCACTAAAAAAAACTTGTGAATAAAGAAATCCTCAAACTCGCCATTCCCAATATCATTAGTAATATTTCCATTCCATTGCTAAGTACGGTAGATACGATATTGATGGGACGACTATCGGAATTGCACATTGGAGCAGTTGGCGTAGGAGCGATGATTTTTAATTTTATTTATTGGAACTTTGGATTTTTACGAATGGGCACAACAGGAATTACGGCTCAGGCTTTTGGGAAAAAAGATGAATATAATATGATGCAAACCTTAAGTCGAGCCATGTTGGTTGCGATGATATTGGCGGTTGCAATTATGATGCTTCAAGTTCCTTTTGGAGAAATGAGTTTTTATCTGATGAATATCTCCGAAGCACAATATCCTTTAGTGGAAGAATATTTTTATATCCGTATTTGGGCAGCACCTGCGACGTTGGGATTATTTGCCATGTTGGGATGGTTTTTTGGAATGCAAAATGCAATTTTTCCTCTAATCATTACTGTTTTTGTAAATGTTGTAAATATAGTGTTGAGTTATATTTTTGTAAAAGTATATCACTTGGATGTTGCAGGAGTTGCTTGGGGAACAGTCATCTCTCAATATGCAGGTATATTGTTAGCATTGGTTTTGTTTTATGGAAAATATAAAATACATCTGGCACATTTTAGCCAAAATGCCACGTTGAAAATCCATGAGTTGAAACAGTATTTGACCATCAACGGAGATATTTTTATTAGGACATTTTGCTTGACGTTTGCTTTTGGATTTTTCTATAGCCAATCTTCTAGTGCTGGAGAAGTGGTGCTGGCTGCCAATGTGATTTTATTACAGTTTTTAAATTGGATGTCCTATGGCGTAGATGGATTTGCTTTTGCAAGTGAAAGTTTGGTCGGGAAATATTATGGCGCAAAAGATAAGTTGAATTTAAATAAAGCCATTCGATTATCATTTGTTTGGGGAATGGTGTTAGCTATTGGGTTTAGTTTGACTTATTGGGTGTTTGGAAATACATTGTTAGAAATATTTACAGATCAAGAAGAAGTGATTGCGATGAGTACACCGTTTTTGTTTTGGATGATTTTGTTTCCTGTATTGAGTACACCATGTTATATTTGGGATGGGGTGTATATTGGTTTGACGGCATCCAAGGCCATGAGAGATACTATGCTTTTGGCACTCGCTGTGTACTTATTGATTTATGTTGTTTTAAAAAATGAATATGGGAATCATGGTCTTTGGGCAGCACTATTGATATTTATGGTGGCACGAGGATTGATTCAATGGTTTTATTATAATTGGAAAATAAAGGAACAGGCTATTTCTTAAAAAAGAAATGCCTGTTAACCTGCCATTGTTAGTGATTATCTAAGATTTCTAAAAATGGTTGTGGTGCTTTATATCCTTTGATAATATTTTGTCTATTTAAGTCAGTATCTAAAACGACGAAAGAAGGGTAACTAGCGTTACGATTTAATAAGTTGTAAGCCAGTCCATGAATGCCACGTCTTCCACCTGGAATAAATTCATATTTTTTTCCTTTAAAAGTGATAGGCTCTCGTTGTTCTGCATTAAACTTTACAGCGTAAAATTTTTTATTCATATATTTTATCACTTCAGGATTTGTAAAAGTTTTTTGATCCATTACTTTACACCATCCACACCAGTCCGTGTAAAAATCGATAAAGAGTTTTTTCTCTGATTTTTGATTTGCTTGAATGGCTTCCTCAAGTGTGTACCATTTAATTTCAGTACTACTAACCTTTACCTCTTCGGCGGAAAAATTAAATGCAACTAAGGATAAAACTAATAAGCTTGAAAAAGCAATGAGGATAATTTTTTTCATGATAGAATATTTTATGGGTGAAAAAAGAAATATTAAGAAATGAATGAAGCGCAAACTGTTTTAGTCGCTCTCGATTACAGTAGCAAATTTAAAGGCAAAAACAACGAGTTAAAAGAAAAATGGGATGGATAAAAGAGGTAGAATGGAGTTGAAAAAGGGTCTAGAACTAAGGGGAATCAAAATCAAAATATCAATCAAAATCAAAATGCTTAAATCTAGGAAATACTTCCGTTTTAAAAGAGTTTTTGATTTTGATTTTGATTGAAATTTTGATTCTAACGGGACTAGACCCCCTCTTGAAATGCCTGTTTTGCAAGGGATTGTGCTTCTTTTCGGTTAGAAGCACCAATTTTTGAATATATTTTATTGATGTGAGTTTTGACGGTACTCAATTCTACAAAAAGAGAACTAGCAATCTCTTTATTAGATTTTCCTTCGCTGATTAACTGGAGGATTTCAGTTTCTTTTTGAGTCAAAAGATCAGTCAAAGAAAGTGCTTTTGGAATAGCAGGAGGAGTTGTTTTGACGGGTTGATTTTGAAGCGTTTGGAGCTTTTGATTGATCTGATTTAATTTCCACAATAAACCTATAATTCCCAAAGACATTAACCCTAAAAGTGCTTTCATCCAAATGGGAGCAGAAGCTTCCTCATTAGCATAATATCTAATTTTAAGCAGGTAATTTTTGGTATAAATAGAATTAGGTAATTCGGATTTTAGGCGTTGCCCAAAGCCCTCATAAAATTCAGGATTACGGTCAAAGTATTCATCAAAATCTGTATTGTTAATAGCTGCTAATGCAACCAATGTACTGCTACAAGTATCCGTGAAATTTTTTAAATCAGTATGAAATTTATCTTCTGTAAATTTAAGTTCAGTCGGGAATTTGATTCGATGAAAATAAAAACTAGGGAAAACAATACCTGCCAAATGATGCATTAAATGGTTGTCTTTATTGCCTTGGATTTTATAAGAACCAAATGGTGCAGAAGAATTATTGTCGGCATTAATTGCTATTTGGTCACCTTCTTGTAACAATATATGCACAAAATTATGATCTTCACCTCCTACGTATAAACATGCGTCATATTCATTGTTTTGTTTTTTCATCAAATACAATCGGTAGTATCGTTTTTCTTTGGGTAAGTTATTTCCTTTTAATTCAAAACTTCCATCGCTATTGATTGGAGCCGTTTCTAAAATCATATCAGGGCTGGTACGATAGTAATCACTTAATTTTTTTACCGCAGCTAAAAATATTTTAGGTTGCCATTCTTCATTGATATTGACTTTGCCTTTGATGGAATATTCGGCAAGGAGGGGAGTGGTCAAAAAAATAGAAATAAAAATTAAGATAGTTCGTAGCGACATAAATATATATTTTTGGAAAACTGTACCTGAGTAGTTACCACGATTTTAAGTAACACGACTTTCCTAAGTCGTGGTGGTATTCGACAAATTCGTTGTTCGAAAAATTTTGATTTATAACTTGTTTGTCGAATAATGTCGCAACTCAGGAGAGTTGCGTTACTTAAAGCCGTGCTCAAAATTCGTTATTTTTTACTAAAAAAATGGGATAATGTTGAGGAAAGTTGAATAATAATATGAATTTTGTCAACCAGAATTTTGTTTCAAAAAAACAACTGCATTCTGTGTCACGGTTAGAACCGTGGCACAGATAATAGTTCTACCCAAAAAAGGTCTTGGCAGAATAATATTGAAGTTGGATGATTTTGAAACTGTGCCACGGTTTTAACCGTGACACAGTAGGGATTACTAAAAAACAACACTCATGTCATTAGCATTACGATTAATTAGAAAAGAGAAGCGCGAAAGAAGCGGAAAATTGGATTTAGGTAAATGTGGATTATCTGAATTACCAGAAGAGTTATTTGACTTGGTTTGGTTGGAAGAATTGATTTTGAGTAATTCCTATATTATCGGAAATGAAGATGGTTTTCAAAAAAGTAAATGGATTGAAAGTATCAATAAAGGTCAACGAAATGAATTGTCAGAGATTCCGGAGAGAATGAAAGCATTAGAAAATTTGAAAAATCTTATTATTTCAGGTGCTTACGATCATCTTTGGAAAATTACAAAAATTGAAAACCTACCACCTTATTTACAAAATCTAAATATTAGTTATAATCGAATTGAGCAGATTGGAAATTTGCCTGAATCGTTAGCGGTGTTGAATTTGGAATCCAATTGGATCACCGCATTAGAAAATTTTCCAGAAGAATTAATTGCGTTAGATATAAGTAAAAATGAGGTACGGAGTTTGAAAAATATACCTACTTATCTAGAGTATTTTGACATCAGTAAAAATCGTATTGAAAAAATTGAAAACTTGCCTAAAGGCTTTGCGGCTTTTGATATTCAATCTGAAGAAATATTAGGAGCGGATAATTTCCCAAAAGACTTTTCTAAATTTAATCAAAGAGAAGCCGATATAAAAAAGCAAGAGAATATCCCGACTTCCTTATCTGGTTTTAATATTCGATCCAATAAAGTAATTAATTCTGGTTTGTTTCCAAAACATCTTTTACCTACGGAGGCAAAGATGGTGCAATCTCAAATACTCGATGAGCAAGAAGCTGGATTAATTTATTTTGATATTTCTAACAATAGAATTACGAAACTAGAAAACCTGCCAAAAAGTTTGATGACATTACGCATTAATGGGAATGATATTGAATATTTGGAAAATTTACCACAGCAGTTAGAAACATTTTCAATTGCAACCAATAAAATCACAAAACTTGAAAACCTTCCAGAAAGTTTAATTTCTCTATCAGTTAGTGGAAATGAAATTTCTCAAATCGAAAATCTTCCTGAGCGACTGACGACTTTAGGAATTCAAGGTTGTCAAATTTCTCAAATTGAAAACTTACCTGATGGATTAACTTCGTTAAGCATAGGAAGTAATCATATTTCAAAACTTGAAAATCTACCTCGAAGCTTATCTTCTTTGACAATTGGGGGAAATGGAATTTCAAAACTTGAAAACTTACCGATGGGTTTAACTCATTTGGAAATATCAAATAATGAGATTCAAGTGTTAGAAAATTTACCAAATGGCATTGCCTATCTTTTTATTAATGCCAATGAAATAAGAGTGATAGAAAATTTACCGAATGAGTTAGAGGTTTTTGCGATAGCTAATAATCAAATTCAAGAACTTGAAAATTTACCTTCTCAACTAGTGCAATTAGAAATAAGTACTAATGAAATTCAAGTGTTAGAAAACTTACCTAGTGGCCTAGAGATTTTAAGTGTAGCGCAAAATCAAATTCGAAAGATTGAAGGATTGCCCTTGAGTTTGAGCACATTGTTAATTCTTTCTAATCCTGTTGCGGTAATTGAAAACTTGTCTTATAATTTAAAGCACTTGGATATTCGAGGAACGCTAGTTCGAAAGATTGAAAATATACCTTATCAACTCAAACGACTGGAAGTAGGTTATAATGCGATCGAGTATTTGGAAAATATGCCTGATTCTATTCGATACTTGGATGTGAGTAATTCAAGGATTTCGTATTTGGAAAATCTACCAGATGGATTGGAAAATTTAAATGCTGCAAAATGTAGAATTGAAGTTATTGAAAACCTACCAGAGGATTTGAAAGAATTAAATTTGAGTAAAAACCGAATTAAAGAATTGCAAAATTTTCCGCCACATTTGGAAAGAATATTCTTGATGGGAAACCAAATCCATCTAATACAAAATCTTCCTGAAGAACTCCAACAGTTGAATTTAGCAAGTAATCAAATTTTTAAAATCGAAAATTTACCATCAAGTTTAAATGTTTTAAATTTGAATCAAAACCGAATTACGGAACTTGAAAACCTTCCATATTTTTTATTTAATTTGAATATTGCTGGCAATCAAATTAAAAAAATGGAAAACTTTTCAGAGCGATTATATCATTTAAATATTTCCCATAATCCTATTGAGCAATTAGAAGGTTTAAAAAATAGTGTATTCAGTTTGTCCGTTAATAATTGTCGAATTTTAAAACTTGAAAATTTACCCGAAACTATTTTGAGTTTAAGTATAAAGGAAAATCAAATCATAGAAATTGAAAACCTTCCTCGACAATTAAGGAATTGTAATTTTTATAACAATAAAATTACGAATTTACAATATTTGATTTCTTATTTGGAAAAAGAAATTCCCATTATTTGGGGAGAGGAAGGATCTGGATTTGTTGTGGGAAATAATCCTTTGATTTCTCCTACGCCTGATGTGGTGCAAATGGGGCGGATTGCTGTTTTGAATTATTTTATTTCTCAAAAGGGAAGGGAAAAAGGGAAGACGGATTTATGATTTACGATTTGAGAAGTTTTGTCGAATATTGGTGAGTCAAAATTATTCGACAAAACTTCTCAAATCGTAAATCATAAATCCGTCTTCCCTTTTTCCCTTCCTTCTTCCATAGCTATCTTCTAAATCCAATTTTACTTTCTTCAATTGAATACCTTTTCTCTTCGTAGTTATAAATATCAGCTATTGACAATTCTTTATTGACATTTTCTCCTCCAATTTCTTTTAATAAATGATTCGTTTTTTCTATGCTTAAAGGATTGAATTCATACATTGCTATCATTCTTCCTTTTCTTAATAATGCAGAATCTATCTTTGATTTGCTAGTATTAAAAGTACAGATCACTTTAATATTGAGGTAATCACTAAACAGCCCATCTGTCAATTGAAGTAGGGTGGAAACCACCGATCCTTCTTTTAAATTTTCTCGTGAGATGATAACTTTTTCTGCATCTTCAATGACTAAAATAGAGTTCCGTTGCTTTAAAAGAAATGAAATAAATTCTGGGTCAATAATAAAGTTCATTTCTACTACATGTATTTTTATTGTTATTTTTAAAAATAACAAATCCACTTATCCCATAAGAGGATAAGTGGATTTATATTTTGGAAAAAATGTGACGAATACAACGCACAAATGATGTCGCTAGCTTTTGAATAGATTCAACACGAGTAGCATCACGCAATAAAATTTTTTATTAATTAAAGTTTTTTCACACTACCGTTTCTAGTAGAAATTAGATACACATCATTTCCTTTGAATCCGTACAACGTTCCATTCGAATCAGAAATCTGATCGTACTCATAGGGCACCACTAATTTTTTATTCAGTAAATTAAATAACCCCAATTTTCCATCCTTTTTAACAATAATCATATTTTGAGATTCGCTTATCACATCCTCAAAGTAATGTCCTTCAATTTTATTACCCAACTTATCTAATAAAGCATATTTCTTTTTTCCAATTTTCACCTTCAAGTAAGTAAAGGTTGGAGCGGAGTAAGAATACTGTTTCTTGGAGTGATCGATTACTATATCAATTTCATCATAGGCTTTTTCGGAAATTTTGGCTCCTCCCATATCTAATAATTGAAATTTATTTTTCTTTTTTGCAACTAGTAACTCATTAGATAAAACATTAATATTATCAAATTCCAATTTGGTTTTCATTTTTCCATACAAATCCATCACACCATATTTTCCACCTTGTTCTACAATAAATATTTTTTGACCTTTGCTAATGTCATCATAGTCGCAGGTAGCAATTTCAAAAGGTAAACCATTATTGACTTGGACAATTCCACACTTTCCACCTTGCTTTGTAATCGCTAGACTACCGTAACTTTGAATATCCATATTATCATAAACAAATGGTAAAGTTACTTTTCCATCTATCGTTAAGCATCCATATTTCCCTTCTTTATTTTTTGCCAAATAGGAACCATCATTATAAGCACCACTTTTGATAAATTGATATTCGATAGGAACAATAGATTTTTCATCTTCATCAATGATACCCATTTTCTCATCCTTTTTTACCACGTAATGTTTACGTCCTTTTTTGCCTTCATAAATTTCATCATACCAAGTTTTGAAACGTGGTCTGTTCTTGATGTCAACGATATTCATTTGGTCAAATTCATTTTTTACTTTGAAATAATTTCCTTCTGATAATTTAGTAACGGATTTGTAAACAGCAGGTATCGTAGTAGAATTGGTAATGATGCTATAAACTCCTTTTAGACTTGCTGGTTTGGAAAAATCAGTTACTAAAACGTAATTTTCTAAACCATAAATTTTTGCAATAGCAGACCATTTAAATTCCTCAATGATATTATTGTCATTATCGAGGATTCCCATTTTTCTACCTTTCTTAGCGATGTAAATATTTTTATCCATGAGCGTTAGACTCGTGTATTCAAAAGGGATAGTCCATTCCTCTAATTCTAAATTGTACAATCCAAAAGAATTTCCTAATCCCAAAATAATAGAGTTAGTCGTTGGATTATAATAACTATATGATTTTTTAAAAATCATAGGAAGAAACATTTCTCCTTTTTTCAAGACGCCATATTTTTTTTTATAAGAATCAGCGTATCGTTCATACACTAATTCAAAATCGGTATTAATTCTCTCTGTAATGTATTTTTTGTTGGTATTATAGGTACTGTTATAATTAGGTACAGGAGCTTCTATTGCTATTTCTTCCTCAATGGATTGGTCCATAAAAACAGGAGCTTCTTCTTCCACCACTTCAGGCTCCGCTTCCTTAACAGGAGTTTCTTTAGGTGTTTGTGCAAATAAAAATTCTGCAACCAAGATTAACAATAAGAAACATATTATCTTTTTCATAAATTATTTTTTTATGCAAATTTATTAATTAAAAAGGTATTAGATATTACGTAGGTACAAGAAAAGAAGATACAGCCCTTTTTATGTAACATCATTTACTTATGCACATTTACCCCAAAAAGTAAATAGGGGAATATTCTTTTTTATCAAAATCAAATCATAAATCGTAAATCCGTCTTCCCTTTTTCCCTCACCGCCCAAACGCCTTACTCGGCGTCACGCCATAAAAATTCTTAAACTCTTTAATAAAATGAGCTTGGTCATAATAACCTTGATCAAAAAATAATTTATTCTGTTTTAGACTTTGAGTGGAAGGTTTGGCGCGAAGGATATTTTGAAAGCGAACAACTTTAGAGAATGTCTTTGGAGTATCTCCGATATAATATTTAAAAAGTCTTCGAAGTTGTCGTTGACTGATACCTGTATTCAAATCCTTTTCTAGTTGGACAACTCCAAATTTTTCTAAAATAATTTCAATAGCTTCATACAATCTATTATCATCGTCAAAAGTGGTTTTGGATTTTAGCTTTACAAAATAATCATCAAAGATGTTTTTTGCATCATGGATGGTCAGGGAAGGAGTAAAAGAATTAGAAATAAATTTAGCCGTCTGAGGAATGACCAATTTTAATGCTTCAAAGCGATTGCTTAATTCCGATTCTAGTTCGCGAGCAGGCTTCGCCTCGATGCGTAATATTTTTAGAGCCTCTGGCTCGTGTTATTAAAAAAGACTACACGAGCCAGAGGCTCTAAAAATATTACGCATCGAGGCAAAGCCTGCTCGCGAACGAGAACGATCAAAATCAAAATTTGTTATTCCTATCACGGTGCTAATCTTTGAATCTTCCATTTCCCACTTTTCGCTAGCGCTGGACCTCCAGGTCCGTGTCTACGTATAAATATTTAAGGAGCCAACCGTACAATCTTCCACTTCCCACTTTTCAATAACTTATATTGAATCCTATCATGCAATCGACTCCTACGGCCTTGCCAAAATTCAACAACCTTTGGTTCCAGTTGGTAGCCGCCCCATTGAGGAGGGCAGGGGAGGACGTCATCGTTTTTATATTTTTTTTCTAAGTCAGCCATGTTTTCTTCGAGGACACTTCTATCTTTAATGACTTTACTTTGAGAAGAAACCCACGCACCCATTTGACTTTTCTTTGGACGACTTTGAAAATAAGTTTTAGAATTATTTCGACTCACCTTTTTTATTGTGCCTTCAATGCGAACTTGGCGTTCGAGACCCAACCAACAAAATACCAATGCGGCATTTGGATTCTTAGCTAATTCTTTTCCTTTATGACTTTTATAATTAGTATAAAAGATAAATCCATTTTCATTCAAATCTTTTAGCAAAACAATTCTCGCAGAAGGGAT
>Ga0114957_1005805_pt1 | contig 10103 bp, 5 predicted proteins | sample BantaG_FD_87175 | JGI IMG/M metagenome (GOLD analysis project Ga0114957, IMG submission 87175) | Marine algal microbial communities from Bantry Bay, Ireland - BantryBay_4 metaG | ecosystem: Host-associated > Algae > Red algae > Unclassified | place: Bantry Bay, Ireland | collected 2014-11-21 | reverse complement strand
TGTCGTTTTACCATGTCCAGTTGGACCAGTGACGTAGAGGACTCCGTGCTTTCTTTTTGAGAGATCAACCAAGTGGTTAAGAACTTGCCCCGAAAAACCAAGGGATGAAAGCTCTAAGACTGTATTGTCTTTCTCAAGAACCCTCATAACAATTCTTTCTCCAGCTTGAATTGGAGTTGTACTTAAACGAATATCAATATCTTTTCCTGCAATTTTAATTTTGATTCTTCCATCTTGAGGAAGTCTTTTTTCGGCAATATCGAGCTTTGCCATAACTTTAATACGAGAAGAAACTGCTGCGTGAGTTTTCTTTGGCTGTCGTAAAATTTCTTTCATGACACCATTTATTCTGAAACGATAAACAACGTCTCTTTCATAGGGCTCAATGTGAATATCGGAGGCCCTATCCTTTACCGCTCTAAAAATAATCGAATTCACAAACCTAATAACCGGAGCTTCATCAGCAGCAGCATCTAAAATATCAATGGGGCCATCAAGGTCTAGATTTTCTTCAAACTCATCTTCGATCGAGTCAACAAGGTTGGAGTTTGCACGCTCATAAATTCGATTGATCGCTTCTTGAACTTTTGCTGGGGTTGAGACGACGATTTTTATATCTTTTCGATAAAGACTACCTAGGTCAACATCGATATTTTCTTTAAATGGGTCAGAGGTAATGACAGTTACTTCGTTTGGGCCTTCAAAAACAGGAACAAGCTCTTGAGACTTTGCATAGTTAATAGGGACGTAACGAACTACATGTGGATCAATTTCATCAACGTTTATATCTTCAGTAAACGGGATTTTCATTTGATGGCAGACCACTTTGATAATGTCGTGAGGCTTAATAAAGTTTTTATTTAATAAAATTTCACCAATAAGCTTTTTACCTTCTTCTTTTTGAACCTTAAGTGCTTCTTCAAGTTGTTGTTCAGTTAAAGCTGTGTGCTTAACAAGAAGTTCTCCAATTCTCAGCTTTTCAGTTTCACTTAAATCCTTTGGTGAAATAATATCACTACTAGATCTAACTTTTTGCTCTTGTGGTTCTTGTTGCTTTTCACTCATTTTTTTTTAAAGCTCCGATTCTATAAAATCAATCTCATCAGTATTGCTTGGTTCGATATCATCTATAGTTAAAGAATCGTCTTGGTTTTCCATCATTGGGTCCATCTCTGGTGGTAAATCATCATTGCTTAAGTTTAATTCGTTATTATAGAGCCTTGCTTGCTCTTGTGTATACAAAGGTCCATTGACCTGGTTTTTAATTGTATTTCTAATGTCATCAATTTCGAGTTTGTGTGGATCAAGTTTTCTTTTCCCTGTCCTTACGTTCTTATTTCTTTCGTCGATGACGTCAATTGAGTTTTGAGCAGCAACATTATCATAAGGAGAAAGTATTTTAGGGGTAAGAAACATGAGAAGATTTGTTTTTGATTTTTCTGTTGTTTTACTTTTAAATAACCACCCAAGAACCGGCAAGTCTCCTAAAATAGGTATCTTGCTTTCTCCTGATATATCTTTGTCTCGAAGTAAACCACCCATTGCAATGGTATCTTGGTCTCTGACAATGACCTCAGTAACAGCACTTCTAATTGTAGTTGCAACACCCCCGGTAGCAGTATTTACTCCTCTTCCACTAATATCCTCAATATTTTGATCAATATTTAGTTTGATAAAACGAGTTGCTTTGTTAATCTGCGGTTTAATTTTAATTTTCATCGTAACATTTTGTTGCCCGCTAGAGTTAGCAGCAGTTCCATTTGTTCCAACGACGCTATTGGTGATTGGCACAGTCTCACCGACCTCAAATGTTCCTTCACTATTATCAAGAACTAAGAGCTGAGGAGTTGCAAGAACATTTGTACTATCAGCACTTGCTAATGCTTGGATGGCTCCATTTACAGATTTGACTTTGACACTTTCGCCGCCGATATCAAGTGTGACATCATTACCGGCTCCAAATGTGGCAATTGCATTATTAAATAAACTTGTAATATTGGTAGCATTAGCTGTCGCAATACCAAGTAAACTTCCGGCGTTAAAACCAGCAGTTGGTTTTCCGGTGTTTCCATAAGCACCAATATAACTTGTTCCAAATGTATTAGTTTTTCCGACATTGGTCTCCATGATGATACCTTTCACATAGACTTGCATTCGAGGAATATCTAATTTATTTAATACACTTTTTAAGGTGAACCAGTCAGTTTGGCTTGCGGTGACAACAAGAGTATTTGTATCTTTGTCGGCAGTAATCTTTACCTCTTCATTAAAAATTGATTGTTTTTCATTCGAAGTATTAGTTGCTCTTCTTGATGTTCTTGTTGAAGTTCTCCCTGATGTTCTCGAGTTGCCTGTTGAGGCATTTGAAATCAATGAGTTTAGTGTTTGAGAAAGGGTTTCTGCTGTCCCATGCTGAACATAGTAAACATGGATTTTCTCAGACCTTTGAGCAACTTCAGAAACATCAAGCTTAGCAAGAAGACTTTTTAAGTGTTTTGCTCCAGCAGCATTTGCCATTGCAATAATAGTATTAGTTCTTGGTTCGGCAATTATTTTTGAAATAACAGAGCCAGTTTTACTTTTATCGGTACTTGATGTTCTTCTCCGTGATCGGCTACTTGATGCTGAAGTGTCATCCTTGATAATGCTTTCAAGAAGCTTCGCAAGCTCTTGAGCTGAAGTGTTTTTTACTTCAAGAATGTGCATACTTTCTTGATGCCCTGAAATATCTAAAAACTTAACAAGTTTCATGAGTCTATTAATGTTAGTCCCTGTATCAGTCACAATAATGGTATTAGTTTGTTTGATATCTAAGATTCGTCCGTAACGAGACATAAAAGGTCTAAAGTTTCTGACAATTTCGTTAGCATCAACATGTTTAAGAGCAATGATTTTCATCATATAGTTTTCAACATCAGGCACATAATCTCCTGTGTAGATTTTTGTAGGGGTGTAGCGGATATCTCTCGCATTGATAATACGATAAAATTCTCCTTCTTTGACCAATGCGAGGCTGTTCATGCTTAAGGCAGTAAGGTAGGCTTTCCAAGCATCTCCAACTGTAATAGGAGTAGGAGCTGAAATTGAAACTTTTCCTTTTACATTGTTATCAAGAATTAAGTTAATTCCTGTGAGCTTTTGCATGTATTTAGTAATCTCTAGAACATCAGAGTTTGGAAAATCAAAAGACTTTATTATTTCTGGACCAAAAGCTGTTTCAGGGTTTAGATTTACATATTTTTTTTCTTTCTTTTTTTGACCTATTTTAGTTTCTCGTCCAAAAACTGATGCTTCCTGATTATCATATTTTTGAGTTTCTTTTACTTGAAATGAAGAGTCTAATTGCTTCCTACTTCCTCCCGCTTTTATTGTGACTCCTGATCCAGATGGCTTGCCTGGTTTAACTCTCAATGTTTCAGGCTTGGCCTCAAAGGAGTCGAAGTCATCTTGAGCATGAGAATTCAGGCAGATAGTTAAGATGAATAAAAATTTAATCGAGACTTTCATAGTTTTGATTCCTTACTGACAATCACTAGGATTACCTTTTGTAATTTCATACTTCATTGGGAGGCTTGAGCCTGATCTTTCTATATTTAAGCTTAAGTTTGAAACAGAGCGGATTTTTCCAAACAATCCCATGACATCATTATAGTTTTGAATAGCTTTACCATTTATAGACTTAATAATGTCATTGTTTTGAATATTTAAATGTGAGTAAATGCTTCCAGGTTGAATTTCTACGATTTTAAACGCCAGTGTTCCATCTGAGTTTGTAATGGGAACAGCTTTTGCATCAGAAAGGATTTTATTAAAATCTTTGAGTTTTTCATCTAAAACATTTCGAGCAATACAGATTTTATTTCCAGCTTGCTTTATTCCTTCTTGTTTTTCCTGAGCTGCCGGTGTTTGCTTAAACTGTTCTTGTGAAAGGATAGTAGGGCTTTTTATACGTTTTTGCTCTTTTTCAAACTCTTGATTTACAATGTATTCACAGTTTCCGTTTTGAAGGTTTTTAAGAATGACCTTCAAGCGTTCGATCTTAAATATTTTTGCTAAGGAATCTACCTCATCACCAACTCTAATGTGAGAGAAATCATTTTTTCCTCTCACTTGTACTGAAGCTAAAGATTTAAGTTCGTCTTGTAAGACAGAAGTACTTAGTAAGTTGATAGGTAGTTTTGATAGGTCTTCAGCTTCATCACACCTTTGGTTATTATCTATGTTCTTGTTACCTTGCTCACCATTAGAATTCTTTGTCTTAAAAATATCCTTACTGGTTAAAAGTTCTTGTCTACCTTGCCAGACAGAAGAAGGTTCAACTTCAATTTGTATTGGTGGCGGATTATGTGAGAGTGTCTTCAGGTTTTTTGGAGTAAGTAAAATAGCTGCTAGCTTTGCAGGAAAGTAGCAAAGTAATAAAAGTAAACTCAGTAAAAAGGCTTTATGTACTAATGGACGTTTTTTAGTAGAAAAGATGGAAGGAAGAATTTCAAGAACAGAAGTCTTTTGGGAATTGCCCTTTTTAAAGTCCTTTTTTACACCAGTACGCTCGAAAGGGACTTCGTCTAGTTTTGTGATCTCCGTGTCTTCGTCAGGTAAATAAAAAGGAGTTTCTTCTTCTTTTTTAAACTTTTCCTTAAACTTATTAACCCATGACTTAAAATTCCATTTTTTTGTCATATATATAATATTGTCTAGGAATTTATCACGTTGTGCAACAATTTATCATTCGTGTATAGTTTTAAAAGAATATGTTTATAAATTTATTAAAATGGAGAAATAACTAATGGGTGAATCAAAAGTGAATAAAGAAATTGCTTCAGTGGCCAAAACTTTGTTTTATGGTGAGTTTGAAGAGAATGTTGCGTTTCCCTTTCCTCGTTTTAATGATGAGCAAAAAGAAATGGGAACAGCTATGACTGATGCTGTAAATAAATTTGCTAGTGAAAAGATAGATTCAGAAAAGTTTGATAGAGAGGCACTTTTACCAAAAGAAGTCTTGTCGGGTATAGGGCAACTAGGTCTTTTCGGCCTTGCAGTGAGCGAAGACTTAGGTGGACTAGAATTAGATCACTCATTATATGCAAGAGTCTTCTCCGAAGTCGCTGGTATTGATGGTTCGATTGCAACTACTCTTGGAGCACATCAGTCAATTGGATATAAAGCACTTTTAAACGAAGGCACTGATGAACAAAAAAAGAAATGGCTCCCAGCACTTGCCAGTGGTGAGAAGTTGGCCGCTTTTTGTCTAACAGAACCTGGCTCTGGTTCTGATGCCTATTCAATTAAAACGAAGGCCGTTGATAATGGAGATGGGACTTTTACTTTGAATGGACAGAAACTTTGGATTACTAATGGTGGTTCAGCTGAGTTTTATACTGTTTTTTGTAAAACAGACCATGAGATTAATGGAGAGAAGAAAGAGAAAATTTCATGCCTTGCGGTTGAAAAATCGATGGAAGGAATTTCTTTTGGAGAAAAAGAAGATAAAATGGGGATTAGGGCCAGTGAAACCAGGGCCGTATATTTTGATAATGTAATTGTTCCTAAGGAAAATATTATAGGAGAGGCAGGAAAAGGCTTTAAAATTGCCATGAATGTTTTAAATACGGGACGGCTTTCCCTGGGATCAGGATGCGTTGGAGGCATGAAGTCTTCTTTAGAATTAGCTTGTGCTCACGCCAAAGGAAGAAAACAGTTTGGAAACTCAATTTCTGAATATGGTTTAATTCAAAGTAAACTTGCGAAAATGTCCTCAAATATTTACTCATGTGAATCGATGGTTTATTTTTCAACAGGGCTAATCGATAAGGGCATGGAAGATTATTCTATGGAGTCTGCTATTTGTAAGGTTTATTGCTCGGAAAAACTTTGGGAAACTGTTGATATGGCATTACAGGTTGCAGCTGGAAATGGCTATATGAGAGAATATCCTTACGAGCGAATCATGAGAGATTCTCGAATTAATATTATCTTTGAAGGAACAAATGAAATTTTAAGAATTTTTATCGCACTGACTGGATTAAAAGGGCCAAGCGATAGCTTGAAAGAGTTAGGGAAGATTTCTGATGTTTCAAAGTTCTTGCAAGATCCGATCAAATCTCTGGGTATTGCTAGTAACTTTATTAAAGGTAGGACTTCTAAAATGATTGGGCAAAGAACAATCACTGATATTGATGAAAGTTTAAAGTCTTACTCTAAAGAGTTTGCACGGATGCTCTCAGAGTTTGCAATATGTGTTGAAAATACAATTATTAAGCATGGGAAAAATATTATTGGTAATGAATTCCCCCAGGAAAGAATTGCTAATATGGCCATAGAGCTTTATGTACAACTATGTGTTTTATCTAGAACTGACTCCATCATTAAAGATGATTCCATAGAGCAAAAAGACAAAGATTACGCTCTTAATCTAACCCGACTGAGCTGTATTGACTCTAAACAAGCTTTTCACAGAAACAGGCGTAGACTAGATGGTAAATATGACTCTTGTGTCCCAAAGGCGTCTGAAGATGTTTGTTCGCGCAATGGTTACGGTTTAGATATTTTAAAGTTCTAAATTTCGCATATTCCAGGTGCTGTCACTTTTCTTTACACCCTGAAATTAGTAAACGGTAAGAACTTTTAACTCGTAGATAGCTGTAAAATTGCCTTTATGACAATAGCAAAAATCTTTCTTGTTCTCTCTTACCTTTGTAACTTTTCTTATGCTTTAGATATGAGTCTTGAGCGTTTTCCTTTTGTCGTTAACTCAGTTTCTCCCAATGAGCATAAGAAAAGTGATTATCGAACTATTCATTACACAAAAGTGTACCGATGGGTACCTGAAAGTAAATCTGACCTTGAAAGTCCTAAGAAAACATTTAGAAAGTCATTGCTACCTAATAACTCACTAGTAGAACTTAAATCTATTTATCCTATATGGTTCTTTAATAAAGTGGCAGCGCATAACGCGAAAAAAGATGAGAAAATGAAGTACTTAAATGCAAAGGTTTTAAAGTTTGGAAGTACGAAGTATTTAGGAAATGAAAAGTTTAAAACACGTCACAACGGTCGAACTCAATATGCGACAGAGAAGAAAATAATATCCTATGCAAAGTATTACTTAGACGTTGAGAAATCAACTTTCTTTTTTGACCCTAAACTATTCGACACTACTGAGAATCATATATTGAAAATAGAAAATCACTCAGAACTTAGAGTTTTTATAAAAGAAAAAAACAAGCATATAAATCTTGAAGGAAAGGAAGTTCGCTTTGCTAAACAAGGTGATAAGTACCTTTATGAGTTATCATGTAATGGAGTTACTGATGTTACGAAACAAAAATGTAGAGACTCCCTTAATGATGTGTATGCTCCTTCAGGCTTATCTTTGGAAGAAAATTTAAAGTTCTTACAAGATGCTAACAAGCTAAGAGATCATTCTTACGCATGTCAAAGCTGTGAACTTTTCCCTAAAGTTTCAGTGATAGATAATGGGAGTGATTTCACTTTCTCAAGCTCTATAATAATGAAGGGAGATGAGGAAATAAGCGAAGCGAAAGAGCTATATGAGAATGTTTTTGCTATTGATGAGGAGTTTCGGTTTCTTGCAGATTACTTTGAAAATGCAGATGACTTCCAAAACCTCATAGCTAAATATCGAGAAAAGTTAATGCCAATGATTAATTATCCTAATGATATATACGCGAGTTATCAATATACAGAGGGAAGTAACTATCAAAAAACTGGTTCACGAAGTACGACTAATACTTATAGTGCCTGTATGTTTAGAAAAACTCAACGAGCTCACCTTGCAAATATCATTACAGGAACTTATCGTAAGTTAAACCCTGCACGAAAAACGAAGTTCTACCAATGCATGAAAACATTTCATCCAAATGTCTTCAACTTTAGTAGTGAAAAAGTGGTTGAGCTTTTAGGTGAAAGTGATCATCCATGTAGTTCTCACATTTTAGTAACAGGTTTAGGTCTTCAGTATGGAGATATTTCTAGTTCTAAAACTTTTACTACTTTAAAAGGACACTCAACTCATTCAGGAGGGAGGTGTATTGATGTGAGACCTCTAAGAGATGCTTATATCAAAGAAAGAGTTTTTAAATCAAAAATTATGCATCAGGTTTTTCAAGTGGAAAATCAGGGTCTCATTAATGAGGTTAATAATTTAATTCTTGATAAAGTAATAGAAGGTAATGAAGAGTACACAAGTTTAATTAATGATGTGAGTGAAGATTCTCCTGTTATTGATTTTTTCAGAGCTTTCTCTGACCAAACAAAAGACAGGGTTCTCAATGACTATGTCGAAGAATCATTAGATCTTTATAATAATGGGGGAACTAACGCAGGAATTGAAGCTTACTTCAAATACTCACTTAATGCTATTGATGGAAAGTTTACAGTTAAAGATGAGTCTAGTGTCAGTGAGTTCATCAAGTTATTAAAAAACATTGGGGCTGACGAGGAATCTATCTACTATATTTACGGGCGTAGTAAGAGTTCTCATTGGTATTTTTTGAATAAACATGAGTATGAAAAAACAAAGTCTATCGATGGACATGTTGATCATATACATTTTTGCTTTGATGAGAGAAAAGCTTTAGAGCAAGTTCAAAAATATAATAGTCAATTAATTCAAAACACTCCTGTTTATATTCAAAATCATAATGAATGTTTACAAGGGTTGAAGTAATTTACTTGAAAAACTTACCTTCAAAGTCTTTTTGATCATGATTGACGATGCTAAAGCCATCAGCTTCTAAATCATCTGAGATGAGGTAGTCAATTGAGATATTTTGACAAAAATAAGCACTGAAAGGTTGCATGTAAATTTTGAAGCCACAGGATTGTATCTCAATATCATTTTCTTTATGGCCGTCAAACCCAAATTGATAGCTAAAGCCAGAACAGCCTTTTCCTCCAATTTGAACCCTTAAGTTTTTACCTTCTAAAGTATAATCATTAGCTTTCATCACTTTTATTTGATTAAGTGCTTGAGGGCTAAATTCAACAGAGATTTTCTCTGGTTTTATTGTAGAAAAATCGAGATCCATCATCGTCAAAAACCTTATTTAAGTATATGATTAAAATACTTAAAATTAAGGAGTTAGGCCAATGAAAATGAATTATAAAGTTAAAATTATTGAACCCCAAACTCACTACGTACAGGTTACTTTAAACTTATCAATAAAGAGCGACACAGTCTTTGTCTATTTACCATCTTGGTCTCCTGGCTCTTACTTAATGCGAGAGTACGCAAGGCACGTTAGAAAATTTGAAGTCAAAGACAAATTAGGAAAAGACGTTTTTTATACCAAGGTTACCAAGGGGCGCTGGAGTGTTGACTTAAGTGAGTTTGGAAATACAGTGAATGAATTAAATATTACTTATGAGGTCTACTGTCACGAATTAACTGTTCGTACTTCATATATTGATAGTGAGCATGCATTTTTACATGGACCAAGTTATCTTATGAGTGTTGAAGGTCATGAGAATAAAGTCTGTGAAATTGAATTGAACTTTCCTGGATCTTGGTCAAAGGTGACAACTGGTCTAAAAGATATTTCAACTTCTCGAGAAAAATTTCAATATTCAGCATTGAATTATGATGAATTTATTGACGCTCCTATTGAAATTGGTTGCCATGAAACAGATGGCTTCCAATTTAAAGGTAAAGACCACCACTTGGCGTTTTTTGGAAAAACACTTACTCACAAAAATAATCTGAAAGAAGATATTAAGCAGATTGTAGAAACAGTTGCAGAGTATATGGGGGAAATACCTTATGATAGCTATACTTTTATTACACACTTCGCTCCTAATCACTTTGGAGGGTTGGAGCATTTAAATTCAACAGCACTTGGCTTTGATGGAAGGAAGTTGGCCGATCGCAGTTTTTATGTCCGGTGGTTAACTTTAGTCACACACGAATATTTTCACACTTGGAATGTTAAGCGTATTAGACCAGTTGAACTCGGTCCTTTTGATTATCAAAATGAAAATTATACTTCAATGCTTTGGTTGGCCGAAGGCTTGACAAGCTTTATGGATAACTACCTGACTCTTAAGTCAGGCTTAATTACAGAAACTGAATATTGGGGATTAAT
>Ga0114957_1005802_pt1 | contig 10105 bp, 7 predicted proteins | sample BantaG_FD_87175 | JGI IMG/M metagenome (GOLD analysis project Ga0114957, IMG submission 87175) | Marine algal microbial communities from Bantry Bay, Ireland - BantryBay_4 metaG | ecosystem: Host-associated > Algae > Red algae > Unclassified | place: Bantry Bay, Ireland | collected 2014-11-21 | reverse complement strand
TCATACTTTCGAGCTGAAACAGTACACTCTCCATCCATAATCTTAAAAGTGAGATTCGAGGCTTTAATCCTATCATAGAAATCATAGTCCTCCATAAATGATACTGAAGTATCATAACCACCTAAACTCTCATAATCTTTCCTAGTTATTGCCAATCCTTGGTCTCCGCCGCCTGTGAAGATGCCTATAGATTTAGTGGTTGATGCATTGAATGCTAAGAACTTACTCTTTGAGTCAAATCGATAACTAAAGGACCCACAAGTATTTTCTTTGTTTAATAAGTTAATAACGAGTTCGTAAAAGTCTGTTGGAGGAATAACATCAGCATGGATGAAGAGTAAGTTGTTATGTGAAGCTCTGAGTGCTCCAGTGTGGAGTTGACTTGACCTTCTACGTTGAGGACAATTTTGATAGACTGTATCAGATCTATCGCAGAGATCTTCAATGCTTTGAGTAGCATTTGATGCATCACATACGATGATTTCCAAATGTTCGGTAGGAGCATTTTTTCTTAAAAATGGCAAAAGTTTAGACAGGTTTTCATATTCATTAACTGTCGGAATGACAATTGAGAGACCTAAAGAATGAACCATTTGATGAGTTTGGTTATTTTTGTGTTATGCAAAATATATTAATATTCATACTATTTCTTAGCTGTAACTCTACTATTCATACTCAAGTAAATGAGAATGTAAACAATAGTGACTACATACAAATGTCTCAAAATTTTCTCAAAAGCTTGCAGAATGAGGAGCCAACTTCTCAGTACATAAAGACTTTGTCATCTCTCGATATTGATGACCTCGCAAAGACATTGACTACAAAAGAAGAAAAGCTAGCTTATTGGATGAATCTTTATAATGCACTTGTCCAACATCGACTTGTTGGAAATCTCAGTCTGTTTGATGACAGAGATGCATTCTTTACTGAGCCATTTGTTGATATTGGAGGAGCAATGATGAGTTTTGATGATATCGAGCATGGGATCATTCGTAATAGTCGAGTCAAACTTGGTCTTGGTTATTTTAAGCGTTTGTTTGTCCCTGATTGGGAAAAGAAACTCAGAATTGCTGAACGAGATGGTAGAATCCACTTTGCCCTTAACTGTGGAGCTGCATCCTGTCCGCCTGTAGCAATCTATGAAGCGGAACGCCTCAATGAACAGCTTGATATGTCTGCAACAAAATACTTAGAGTCAGTGACCAAAGTAGAAAATGAGACTATTAAAACTTCACCTTTATTTTCTTGGTTTAGAGGAGATTTTGGAGGTAAGTCTGGTACAAAAGAATTGCTTAGAGAACTCGGTGTTATCTCTGCCGATCAGACCAAGTTTAAATTGGACTTTGTTGATTACGACTGGACTGTCGATACAGGTAATTATATTGATCTTTAGATTGTCAAGAATTAGAGATTGACTCCAATGAACTCCTACATCTTATTTTCGCTTGACGAGATATATCCCAAACAAGATTAATCCAAACCCTAGTAAGTGAGTAATAAGGAGTACTTCACCATCAATTATTGCCCACCCAAGTGCAATGATTGGAATAAGGTAGGCAACTAAGGATCCAAATATTGCATCAGTCTTCTGTACCAATTTATAGAAGATCATGGTAGAAATAACAGTACCAACTAATGCAAGAAAACTGACAGCAAGAATTGAAATCGTTCGACTTGGATGCTGCATTCCATTCGCAACCGCATTGGTAAATCCGAAGAGATAGATCCATGCAGGGATACCTATTGTCATGAAAGAAAGGATAGTGATGTCAATAGGGTTGACCGCATTGAGTTTAGCATTGACAACATTGACACTAACACCATAGCAAAGCGTTGCAATTACAATGAGAAGACCATATGACATATGCTCTATGTTGATCTCTCCTGTTGCAAAGAGAATCAAACATGCTGCTCCAATAAATCCAAAGATGATACCGATTGCTTCCTTCCATTTAAAGTTTCTCTTAAAGAAGAGCCAGGCAATAATTAGAGTAAAAAGAGGTGTCAAACTATTCAATACCCCAGCAATACCACTATCAATCTTAGTCTCAGCATATGCAAAAAGTAAGGCTGGTATAAAATTGCCTGTCAAACCAACAATTAGGAAAATAGGTAAGAGTGACCACTGCTGTCCTTTGAGCCTTGTCAGAAAGAGGGGAGTAACTGCAAGCATTGAGATGCCAACCCTTAGAGCTCCAACTTCATCAGGTGCAAAGGCAAGTAATGACCTCTTAATTAAGATGAAGGAACTTCCCCAGATAAGTGAAAGTAGAACCAACACCAACCAAGGTGTCAATGGATTACTCCAAATATCTCTACCTTCTTTTTTATTCATATAAGAGTTGTAATAAACAAAAGTTTAGGCAAAGGTATACCTTATTGAATCTAATCTACTAAGTCTGAGTCTCTGTTTTTATTAAACTAAAAAAGCAGCCAAGATGATGAGTTCCTGACTGCTTTTTATATTCAATTCGTTTAGTATGATATACGCTTAATCAATTACTATTTTTTGAGGCCATTGTTTGCCTTCAGCTAAAACTACTACAACATACGTGCCAGTCTTCATCTCTCCAATATCTAGAGAATGGATAGAAGATTGCTCAGTAATTTCTTGATTAATATGTAGACGACCATAGATATCATAGAGTCTAATCTGATTGATTATTGAACTATCTTCAACAAGTATTTGTAACCTATCAGATTTGCTGATTGGGTTAGGGTAGATATTAAGTATAGGGTCTAATGGCTGAGAGAGAGGTGCCACGTCTGCTTCTACTTTATTTTGCTCGAGGAGATTAGGTACTCCTGTTGAGTCATCAGTTTGTACGGCACCACAAAGCTCAAGATGAATGTCATCAATATAGACTTGGTCCGAATTAGTACTTGCATCACATCTCAATCTTAGTCTTGTATTACTTGCGAATTGTACAGGGCTACTAATCAGAGTAGTCACAGTATAGCCAATATTATTATCAAAATCAATACCTGAAATCCAATCTTCAACGAGAGTATAGGTACTACCTCCATTGGTAGATAGCTCTAAAAAGAAGTCTTCATCCAACTCCATGCTATTAGCGATAAAACTAAATGTTACCTCTATTGATTGGTAACCTGATGCATCAATGTTATCAGTTGAGAAAGATGAATTAGATCCTGAATTATCCCTTATTCTCATTGAATAGTTTCCTGTCGTTGCAAATACAGTATTTAATATGCGTTGGCAATCTGAACCTCCATCGTTCCAGATACCCATTGAGAGTTCATAACCTTCTAAGTTGTAGGTATTACAAGGATCTTGTGCGCAGAGACTGGCGTCTGGATTACATGGATCCGTATCGTCTGGGTCATTTCCAACACAATAACCGTCCTCATCATTGTCAATATAGATGCCTCCATTACAATTGCAATCTGAATCATAGGTTTCACCTAGAGTACACGCATCACCATCACTACAGAGATCGCCTTCCTCAGGGCAAAGGTCACAGTTTGGATTGTTAGTGTTAGGGTTGCAAGGATCACTGTCATCTGGATCTAGCTCTGAACAGAGACCATCCTCATCATTATCTGTAGAGATGCCGCCTATGCAATTGCAATCTACGTCATATACTTCACCGATAGTACAAATATCATTATCGTCACATGGTTTACCCTCATCGAGACATTGATCACAATTAGGGTGATTAGTGTTTGGATTACAGGCATCGGTGTCATCTGGGTCGAGTTCTGAACAGACACCATCTTCATCATTGTCTACAGAGATTCCACCCGTACAATTACAATGTGAATCATATGTTTCTCCAGAAGTACATGGATCTCCATCTTGGCAAGCTTGTCCAGTAAAATCGCAATCACTCGCTTGGCTGCAAGTCGAAATAATTAGGTTATCTAGGTAGATTCGATCTGTATTAGTAGATGCATCACACCTCAGTCTCAGTTTAGTAGTGTTAGTAAGTTGGTATCCTGTGATACTTACAGATTCAGAATAGAAATCCCCATTTTTGAAATCTATTCCTGAAGTCCAACTTTTGACATTGGAATAGCTCAGTCCTCCATCAAGCGAAATCTCCAACATGAAGTCTTCACCGTCCTCCATGCTATATGCATAGTAAACAAATTCTAATTGAAGATCATCAATGCCATTGATTGGAAGATTGTCAGTGTATGTTGAGGATGATGCACCAGAGTTATCTCTTAAGAGGATGCTATAATTGCCTTCGTAAGCAAAGTCTGATGACAATGATCTGATACAATCTGATCCTCCATCATTCCAAATACCATAATCCAACTCTACGTCTGAATAATTATAAGTCATACAACCCTCATTACAGTCATCACCAGAGTTGTCTGGCATACAACTATCGTGATCATCTGGATCCATTCCAACACAGTATCCATCTTCATCTGCATCTTGGTAACTCCCAATGCAATTACAATCTTCATCATAGGTGTCATTAATCGTGCACGGATCATTATCATCACAGATTTGTCCACTTGATGTACATCCAGGTTCGCAAGCAACTAGACAAGAACTATTAGATATCTTAGTCCGTATCCTATCTCCAGGTTGTGGTCCAAAGCCAAGGTTAAAGTCTATTCCTACACCACTCATTAAGTGACAATAACTCATAATAGTCCCTTTGACTGGGATAGGACCATCGCATCCTTCGTTTGCATCAACTGCTGGTCCGCATCCGTCAATTGCCGTGTTGTTATTATTCCATGCGCATGAGTGAGTGTGAGCCGACCCCAAGTTATGACCGATTTCGTGGGCTAGTACTTCCACTGACCATGAGTAGATTGGTACCTCTTCATAATTACCTGAAATCCCACTGAAGCCGATTGCATATTGACTGTAGCAAAGTGTATTGACATAGGCAATACCGCCACTTCCATACCCTATTAAATGGGCAAGATCACCATTAAATTCACCATTAATTTCATTTTGGAACTGATTGAGATAGTCAATTGTATTCGGTCCATTGTAAGGATCTTGTTGAGTCCAGATATTGAGCTCTTGTATATTTAAGGTAATGGATTCAGCAGCATAAATCGCCGATACCTGATTGAATAGTCCCATGATGAATGATGATGTGGCTCCAAATGTGCCATGATCTAAGTAGATATCAAAGTCTACTTCTAGATACATCCCTACACAGTTATTGGAATTGCTTTTACCCTTTTCATCAGATAGTGAATATTCAGATGGCGAATCAAAAGATTGCAATCCATCAGCCCCACAATTAAATCCTGAGGAGTTAAGTAGATCTTGGGTGTCATAATAGATGTAGGAGCCATTCTGCTTACTCTTGGCAAGAGTCTTTTGGCTTTTTTTGTCAATGATCATTGCCATAATGCCTTCATTGCTAGCAGAGACTGCGACCTTACTATTAGGCTTACCACGAATAATACCTCTGAAATGTCTGCTAGTATCATTGATCTGGATTCTCCCTTCAGAAGTCTTAGCAAAGCAAAAGTCTTTTCCTTGAGAGATCTGAACTTCATTCAACAAGAGAGTTTCTGACTCACCACCGTCTGTAGGTAATGTTATAGAAATATAGGGAGATTTTGACTCATGTAGAGCACTGACAATATCAGGCTCAATTTTTAAAACGATACTTTTCGCTAACCCACTAATGGGGTCTGATTTTGAAAGATCTTGAGTGAATTCATAGTGATGAGTGTACCTAGTACTTTCTGGGATTTGGTAAATTGTCTTGAAAGATTGAGAGTACAACCCATAGCTGAGTAGTAGGCATAGGAGTACTATGCCTGATTTTTGGAAGTTATTCATTGGAAGTGAATGATTTAATGATTTTTTATATAATACAAATGTATCCTTACATTTTCGTAAATCATTCAGGGCAAGCCTTGATTCACTACTTCGGGAATACCACTACGCATTACAATTATTTATAATATCAAAATTCATGCCCAATCTCAACATTTTGATCATTTCACCACTATTTTCTAGAAGTTTTCAAAGAGTGTACACTTCTTCAAAGCCTATTCTTATTGACTTATAGTTGTATGATGAAAGGTTTTCATTGTTTATTTTTTTATTCCTTCATTTTATGCTTTAAATTTATTGATACCTTCGCTTATGCCTTATCTTCAGTTGCCAGGTAGTTCAGTATTTGATTAGCTCTCAATGATTGAGCAAGTTTATTGCAATCGTTTTGTGATAGCGATTTTTTGTTCTTCTTTTGCTATTCGTTGAGTGTATTCCTCTTTCTTCCTGATCGTTCAAAGATTCTATATCTAGAGGTCCATCACCACGATTTCAATCTTATCTCAGGCTTGTGAGTTCAAACTTGATACTGATTGTAAATGGGTCAAAACCTCTGAGCATCTGCAGTAATCAAGTCCATATTCTTAGTGGTATAAGCAATTTTCATTTGTCCAAGTTGCTCCCGTCTGTCTCCTTCTCTTTGCGCTGCTAATTGTAACGTCATTAATAAGGTCATTCTAGAGATAAGGAGTAATGTGATGTCTTTCAATTCTTTTATTTTTCAATTGTTATCTAATAATTATAGGGTTACTACTATCTTTTACTTTATTCGTTGATGTCTTCAATTTCTAGTTGATCGAGATACTCTAAGTACTACTAATGTGTTTTCGCAATCTTACTGATTAGAGATTAATGTAGAGTAATAGCTTAATCTTGGTTCTTACTTTTTTGTTATTTAATAGAATAAGGTATCTTCAAGTTTTGATTATTCACTAGAATCCTAATAGAAGAAAATGGACGCATCACATTATGCAGAACTGCTCAGAGAAGCAGCAACAACAAAGACTCCAATAAGCAATCTTAGAGACACTATAGGTATCGAAGATATTGCATTTGCCTATCAAATTCAGCAGTTAAATACTACTGCTCGTATCCTTGGTGGAGCTAGAGTATTAGGCAAGAAGATAGGACTGACATCAAAGTCTGTGCAAACTCAACTTGGGGTCGATCAGCCAGATTTTGGAATGTTATTCGATGATATGGAAGTTCAAAATGGTGGTCAAATTTCACTTTCTGCTATTATGCAACCTAAGGTTGAAGGCGAACTCGCCTTTGTACTTGGCGAAGACCTAACAGATGATCAACTGACTACCGTTGATGTGATGAAAGCAATTGCTTTCGTTCTGCCATCTATCGAAATCGTCGGTAGTCGGATAGCGAATTGGGATATCAAGATTACAGACACGATTGCTGATAATGCATCGGCAAGTCACTTTGTGCTTGGACATACACCAAAGCTCATTACTGCGATTGACATTGTTAATACTGAAATGCTTCTTACCTCTGAAGGCAAAACTGTTTCATCAGGCAACGGGAGTGCCTGTCTTGGATCACCAATTAATGCTATCTTATGGTTAGCAAAGACAATGGTGAAGATGGAAACTCCTCTTCTAGAAGGAGATATTATCTTGACTGGAGCTCTTGGGTCGATGCATCCAATCGAAAAAGCTCAAAGAGTTGAGGCAACATTCTCAGGAATAGGGAGTGTAAGTGTTGAATTCATAGATTAACAAATGGAGGTCAGTAAAGTAAAAGTAGCCATCATTGGCTCTGGTAATATTGGGACTGATCTGATGATTAAAATCATGAGACTATCAGAGACATTGAAGATGGCAGTCTTAGTTGGTATTGACCCTGAGTCCGATGGTCTTGCTCGAGCCAAACGGATGGGAGTGGAGACCTGTCATACTGGTGTAAATGGATTGATTGAGATGCCAGTTTGGAATGAAATCAAATTTATCTTCGATGCAACATCTGCAAAAGCTCACCATGCCAACTGGGAAGTGATCAAAGCCTTTCCAGACAAGAGAATCATAGATCTTACTCCAGCTGCAATTGGTCCATACCTTGTGCCACCTGTCAATTTTCAGGCTTTGACTGATAGTCGCAATGTCAACATGGTTACATGTGGTGGTCAAGCAACCATCCCAATCGTAGCTGCGGTAAATAGAGTTGCCAAAGTCCACTATGGTGAGATTGTCGCCTCTATCTCAAGTAAGTCTGCAGGGCCAGGGACAAGAGCAAATATTGATGAGTTTACTGAGACCACAGCAGAAGCGATTCAGTCCGTTGGTGGTGCAGACAGAGGCAAGGCTATCATCGTACTCAATCCAGCCGAACCACCTCTCGTGATGAGAGATACAGTGTTTACACTTTCAGAAAATGGAGATAGAGATCAAATTAGACAGAGTGTTCATGACATGGTTGCAGACGTACAAAAGTATGTCCCAGGTTATGAGTTGCACCAAGAGGTACAGTTCGATACTATCCCTGAGTCAGACCCAGTCTTTATAGAAGGATTAGGCCACAGACATGGACTCAAGACCTCAGTCTTCCTTAAAGTCACAGGAGCAGGACACTACCTTCCTGACTATGCAGGGAATCTCGATATTATGACGAGTGCAGCTAGAGCTACAGCCGAACGCTTACTTCAGATTACTCAAGGTAAATAACAAACAATTAGACTGAGTTCAACTAGATTATAACTATGAAACCTATCTACATTCAAGATGTCACTCTCAGAGATGGAATGCACGCCATCAAGCATCAGTATGGCAAGGAGACTATTAAGACCTTAGCATTAGCATTAGATGCAGCGAAAGTAGATGCCATCGAGATCTCACATGGAGATGGTCTTGCAGGTGGGAGTTTCAATTATGGATTTGGAGCTCATACAGATTGGGAATGGTTGGAAGGAATCAGCGAAGTCCTCAATCATGCTAAGTTGACAACTTTAGTCCTCCCAGGGATTGCAACAATCGATGACCTCAAAAGAGCACGTGACCTCGGTGTAGAGTCAGTCAGAATTGCAACACATTGCACCGAGGCGGATATCTCACCACAGCATATCGCTGCTGCTAAAAATCTAGGAATGGATGTCGGAGGATTCCTTATGATGGCACATATGAATAATCCATCTGATCTAGCCAGTCAAGCTAAAATCATGGAAGCTGCTGGAGCAGACTGTGTCTATGTTACAGATAGTGCAGGTGCCTTACTTATGGATGGAGTCATCGATAGAATCAAAGCATTTAGAGATGTACTTAAGCCAGAGACGGAGATTGGTATCCATTGTCATCATAACCTGAGCCTTGGTGTCGCCAATACAATAGTTGCGATGCAGCACGGTGCTAATAGACTCGATGCCTCACTCGCTGGGATGGGAGCTGGAGCAGGCAATGCTCCATTAGAAGTTCTCATTGCTGTCCTCAATAAGATGGATGTCGAGCACAACTCTGATGTGTATAAGCTGATGGATGCTGCAGATGACTTGATCAGACCACTCCAACAACGACCAGTCAGAGTAGATAGAGAGACACTGTCCCTTGGTTATGCTGGTGTGTACTCAAGTTTCCTCATCCATGCTGAGAATGCTGCCAAGAAGTATGGCCTCGATACAAGAACTCTCCTCGAAGAACTGGGTAAGCGCAAAATGGTCGGAGGTCAAGAAGATATGATTGTTGATGTAGCCTTGGACTTGGTGGAGAAGGTTAATGACTAGGAATTTACCTCTCCTCAATCTATTTGAAATATAAAGTTTTTATCCGATAGGAAAAGTAAACTGAGTCAACAATCAACTTATGCTATAGATAAGTATCATTTTTGCATTATGTCAATATTTGATTATACTAATCTATTGTTGAGCAATTTTTGATTTTTTACATTTTGCTTCCATACCACTGATAGACAAATCAGAGATACCCTTCAAATTTCCCATTAGCATTCATCCCTATTAAAATCTTTCTATCTACTTATTCTACCATGACGGCTTCGTCAGTAAGTAGATTAGATCAATCCCTGTAGGCTTATCTGTTAGTATTTGTCTTACTTCCCAATCTTTTTTTATTAAGATAAGACTCAATCTTCACATGCCTAATATTTTTTAAAAATTTCTCGTCTTTTCTTTATGGTAAACACTTTCGCCATGAGAACACCATCTGACTTTCTATAAAGAGAGCTTTGAATTTTTATGGTGTGATTATCAATGTTTGTCGCAAAATGCAACCTGTAGATTATACTATCATTCATGTTGCAATTGGCATAATACATGACATCCCTCGAACTAGTAAAAAAAGTACTTTGCCAGAGTTCATTCTG
>Ga0114957_1005800_pt1 | contig 10106 bp, 8 predicted proteins | sample BantaG_FD_87175 | JGI IMG/M metagenome (GOLD analysis project Ga0114957, IMG submission 87175) | Marine algal microbial communities from Bantry Bay, Ireland - BantryBay_4 metaG | ecosystem: Host-associated > Algae > Red algae > Unclassified | place: Bantry Bay, Ireland | collected 2014-11-21 | reverse complement strand
GCCTCGTTCAAGGAAACCACCCGAGTGCTGACCGAAGCGGCGATCGAATCCCGCAGCGACTCACTCGTCGGTCTCAAGGAGAACATCATCATTGGTAAGCTCATCCCCGCCGGCACCGGCATGGCTGAGTACCGCACGAAGACGCCGCATGCCCCGGACTATGAGCCCATGGAATATTTCTCCATGGACGAACAGTTCGAAGGCGACCCGGCGGCCTACCTCGCCAGCCTCGACGAAAAAGCCACCGCCGAAGCGGCAACCGCCGCAACCAGCGACAGCCCAGGCGGCAAAGTAGTCGAGTTTCCGTCTTCCTGATTCATTTCTGCTAGTTCGGTCCGGTTTCGCCCCGCCCAACGGCGGGGAGGCGGCGGGGCTCGGCAGCCCTCATAGGCAGCAACCTGGAGGGTTGCCCCTGACGCGCCTCCGTTCGGGACGGCTTCGCCGACACCGAACTCGTTCATGGTGCTAGTTCGGTCCGCTTTCGCCCCGCCCAAGGGCGGGGAGGCGGCGGGGCTCGGCAGCCCTCATAGGCAGCAACCCGGAGGGTTGCCCCTGACGCGCCTCCGTTCGGGACGGCTTCGCCGACACCGAACTCACTGGTGTTTGGCTGCGAATCTAAACCGATGTGCTGCTTGACTCACGGGTGGTGGTTTCTCTACAGGTGGCGCTAGGATTGCCGACTGGCGTGGTTTGCGCCATGTCTTGTGTGCGCCTGAATACGTTCAGCTTCACACACCATCGATTTTCTCGTAAGGAATTGCGCGTGCCGACAATCCAGCAGCTGGTTCGCAAGGGCCGCAAAACGAAGTTCCGGAAGGCGTCCACCCCGGCGCTCAAGGGAGCCCCGCAACGTCGAGGCGTGTGCACCCGTGTGTACACCCAGACGCCGAAGAAGCCGAACTCCGCCCTTCGCAAAGTTGCACGCGTGCGCCTTACCAGCGGCATGGAAGTCACCGCATACATCCCGGGCGAAAGCCACAACCTCCAGGAGCACAGCATCGTGCTGGTCCGTGGCGGTCGTGTGAAAGATCTCCCCGGCGTTCACTACAAGGTCGTTCGCGGCACCCTCGACACCGCCGGTGTGAGTGGTCGTCGCCAAGCACGTAGCCGCTACGGCACCAAGAAGGGCGGCTGACATGCCCCGCAAAGGACCAGCACCACGACGGGAACTGCTCCCGGATCCGATCCACCGCTCGGTGCTCGTGACCCAGTTCGTGAACAAAATTCTCCAACACGGTAAGCGCTCCACCTCGGAACGCATTGTTTACAGTGCCCTCGACATCGTGGCCGAGAAGACCGGTGCCGAACCGATTTCGACCCTCAAGCGGGCCGTCGAAAACGTGAAGCCCCAGCTCGAGGTGAAGAGCCGCCGAGTCGGTGGCGCCACCTACCAGGTGCCGATCGAAGTCCGTCCCCGTCGAGCCAACACTCTCGCAATACGCTGGATCGTGGAGTTTGCCCGGGCCCGCCGCGAGCGGACCATGGCCGAGCGCCTGGCCAACGAAATCCTCGACGCCTCCAACGCCATTGGTGCCGCAGCCAAGCGTCGCGACGACGTACACAAAATGGCCGAAGCGAACAAGGCGTTTGCTCACTATCGCTGGTAGTGGCACCGCCCAATCACACCCCCCGTCCAGGCCGACAGGCCACACCAATCCACACAATCTGTCCCGAGAACCTCGACCCGCCGGCAGTGGCGGGTCGGCGCCCATCCTGAGTAGGAAACATGGCTGATCGCAACGAATCGCTCAACAAGACCCGCAACATCGGCATCATGGCGCATATCGATGCCGGTAAGACAACCACAACCGAGCGGATCCTCTTCTACACCGGCAAGACCTACAAGATCGGTGAAGTGCACGATGGCGGCGCGGTCATGGACCACATGGCTCAGGAGCAGGAGCGGGGGATCACCATCACCTCGGCGGCCACGACCTGTGAGTGGGACGGCCACCGAATCAACATCATCGACACCCCGGGCCACGTCGACTTCACCGTCGAGGTCGAGCGCTCGCTTCGAGTGCTCGACGGCGCGGTCTGTGTGTTCGATGGCGTCGCCGGCGTCGAGCCCCAGAGCGAGACGGTGTGGCGTCAGGCCGACAAGTACGGCGTTCCCCGCATCTGCTTTGTGAACAAGCTGGACCGAATGGGCGCCAGCTTCTTCGATTCGGTCGATTCGATCGTCGAGCGCCTCGGTGCTGAAGTGTGCATCCTGCAGTTGCCAATCGGCTACGAATCGGACTTCGTCGGCGTCGTCGACCTGGTCGAGATGAACTCGATCATCTGGGACAATGAAGAACTGGGCGCCAGCTTCCAGGTGGGGGACATCCCCGCAGAGCTCGCCGATCAGGCTGGCGAGTACCGCGAACAGCTCATCGACGTCCTCAGCGGCTTCGACGAGAACATTCTTGAAAAGGCCGCTGACGAACAAGAGATCAGCCCCGACGAGGTGCGCGCCGCCATTCGGGCCGGCACTCTCAGCGGCGAGATCGTTCCCGTTCTCACCGGCTCGGCCTTCAAGAACAAGGGCGTCCAGCCGCTGCTCGACGCCGTGATCTCCTATCTGCCGTCACCGATCGATGTCGGCGCAGTGAGCGGCTCGGAACTCCGAGGCGAGGGCGAACTCAGCCGGGAGCCGAGCGACACCGAGCCCTTCGCCGCTCTGGCCTTCAAGATCGTCGCCGATCCCCACGGCAAGCTCACCTACTTCCGCTGCTACTCCGGCAAGCTCGAAAAGGGTGACTCGATCATGAACACCCGCACTGGCAAGAAGGAGCGAGTCGGCCGCATCCTCGAGATGCATGCCAACGAGCGGATCGACCGCGACGTGGTGGCCACCGGCGACATCGTTGCCGGCATCGGTATGAAGGACACCCGCACCGGCGACACCCTGACCGACGCCTCCCAGCCGATCGTTCTCGAACAACTCGAGTTCCCCGAGCCGGTGATCCACGTGGCCGTCGAGCCCAAGACCACAGCGGATCAGGACAAGATGGGCAAGGCCCTGGCGTCGCTTTCCGAAGAGGACCCAACGTTCAACGTCCGTACCGACGAAGACACCAACCAGACAATCATCTCAGGGATGGGCGAACTCCACCTCGAAGTGCTGGTGGACCGCATGCTGCGGGAGTTCAGCGTCGAGGCCAACGTCGGTAAGCCCCAGGTGGCCTACCGCGAGACCATCACCCAGCCGGTCACCAAGTACAAATACACCCACAAGAAGCAGACCGGTGGCTCGGGCCAGTACGCCGAAATCGAATTCAACATGGAGCCCTCGGGCCCCGGTGGCGGTTACAACTTCGAAGACACCATCACCGGCGGCCGCATCCCCAAGGAATACATCGCACCCGTCGACCAGGGCATGAAAGAAGCGATGACCAACGGCGTCCTCGCCGGTTTCACCACCGTGGACGTCAACGTCACCCTGACCGACGGCAAGTACCACGACGTCGACTCCTCGGAAATGGCCTTCAAGATTGCGGCGGTGGCCGCCTTCAAGGAAGCAGCACGCAAAGCCAAGCCGGTACTCCTCGAGCCGATCATGGCTGTCGAGGTCGTGACTCCGGACGACTACCTCGGAGATGTCATGGGTGACCTTTCGAGTCGTCGAGGCAAGCTCCAGGGTTCGGAACAGCGCGGCAACGCCCAGGTGATCCGGGCCGAAGTGCCATTGTCGGAGATGTTCGGCTATGCCACTGACCTCCGCTCCAAGACCCAGGGCCGCGCCGCCTACTCGATGCAGTTCGACTCCTACCAGCAGGTGCCGAACAGCGAACAGGAAGACATCGTCAAGCGGATTCGCGGCGAATAGCAGCCGAGCCGGTGCACGTGGCCGGGGTCGACGCGCCGACCCCCTGCCCGGTACAGGTCACAACCCAAGCAGGCATTGTGCCTTTTGGTGGGTTGGCCGCTAGCGTTGCCTAGCGATCGACAACACCTCGCTCTTTGACAATCGATGCTCTCCCACTCCACACAGCACACCCAGGTGTGACCCAGCAGTACGAAATGGAAACAGTTATGGCCAGCCAGAAAATTCGCATCCGCCTCAAGGCCTACGATCATGAGATCATCGATCAGTCAACCGCAAAGATCGTAGAGACCGTTGTTCGCACCCAGGCGAACATCCGGGGGCCGATCCCGCTTCCGACGGAGAAGCACCGCTTCACCGTCATCCGTGGACCGCACGTCGACAAGGACTCCCGCGAGCACTTCGAGATGCGCATCCACAAACGGCTTCTCGACATCCTCGAACCATCGGCCAAGACCGTCGATTCATTGCAGCGACTCGATCTCCCCGCTGGTGTGGATATCGAAATCAAGATCCAGGAAGCGTAAGTCTTCCTCCATCCTTGAAAGCCGTCGAACCTACCAAGGGTTCGCAGGCCCCAATCCTCTGAGGACTGCGGTAGGCCAAAGGCCCTAGACGCTCACGGTTCGTTCGCCTCATTGTTCACCGGGACTGGTTGATTTTTCAGCCTTCTCGGTGTGTATGGGCGTTTCTCCCTAGCTTTGGGGACTCAAGTAAAGCACCCAGAGTGACGTTCTAGGTCACATGGGGCGATTCCCGAATTCTCATCAACCGACATCTGACACCTCTTCCAGCGAGCCTTCGCGTCGTCGCCTGCACGGCGACGACGGCGCAACGCTCGTCGAAGGGGCCATCGTCGCGCCGGTCATCATTCTGCTGCTCTTCTCCCTGCTGGAGTTGAGCCTGCTGCTGCAGACCCACCTGGCAGTTCGATATGCGATCGACGACGCCACCCGCGAGATCAGCCTGTCGAGCGACGTGACGTCGGTGGACGACGTCGCCATGGCCACGCTGCAAAAGCGCACCGACGCCATGGTGTCGGCCGATATCGAAAACGTCGTGATCTACCAACCCGATGCCATCGTCGACGGACCCAGCGCCGGGTGTCGGGGCGGAAGCAGCAGCGCAACCTGCCAGACCTACGGCGCAGCCGACGTCGCCTCCGGCGTTGCCAACTGCACCGGTTCGTTCTGCCCCGATACCCGCGACGACGATTCCCTCATCGGCATCTGGATCAAGGTCAGGCACAACTCGATCACCGGAATCTTTCCCGATCAGACCATTACGGCCAAGCACGTTCAGCGTGTCTCCCCGGCGGCCGGCTGATGGTCATCCGATTCGCGAACCGAAACAAGGAAACCGACGTGCATTCGCCGACTCCCACCGCTCCGTCCACCCGGGGGTCGCGTGACCAGTCGCATCGCCCAACCAGCCCCGGTCGCCTGACAGGTGACTCCGGCGCCGCCCTGGTCGAGCTCGCCATTGTCGCCCCGGTTTTGATTCTGCTCGTGCTCGGCATGGCCGAGATGGGCATGGCGTGGAGAGCTTCGACCGTTGCCTCGGACGCTGTTCGTCAGGCTGCCCTCGATGCATCGTCGCCTGCGGGCGATCGCAATGCCGACCTCTACGCCCTGGAAACTCTTGCCTCGAACATCGACCCGACCACCATCAAAAGCGTGATCATCTACAAGGCCGACACCGGCAACAACGGTGCTGCTCCGACCGGCTGTGCCGGCAACGGCACCTGCAACACCTATGGACCCGCCGACCTGGTCCGGGCCCTCAACGGCACCCTCACCCTCGACGAGGCTTCCTGTGCCGGCGCCGTGGACGAGAACTGGTGCCCACTGGATCGGGATTCCCCGGACCAACTCGGCATCGAGATCGTGGTCGAACACAACTACGTCACCGGGATCATCCCCGGAAGTGGCATTTTGACGATCGAAGACCGGGCCACGTTCCCGGTGCTCAGGAACTGATGCCATGAGCCGCGACACCACCGCTTCCGCAGTTCCCGCTTCCCCTGCTCCACCCGGCAAAGCACTTCATCCGCCCACCAATCCGACGATTGCACCCAACCAAGGAACCACGACCATGAGAACTCGACACGATCGGGGCCCTGGCCTCGACCACACCCGAAAGGACAGCACCACCGCAGAGCATGACCAGGCTCGCAACGGGACTGGAGCCGACGGTCGTGGTGAGGGCGACGAGGGCTACGTACTCGCGTTGGTCACCATTGGAATCTTTGCGATTCTGGTTCTTGTCGGTCTCGTCGTCGATGTCGGTGGCTGGTACTCGAAGGCTTCAAAAGAGCAGCGAGCCTCCGACGCCGCGGCGCTTGCTGGTGCCCAGATGTTTGCCGAGACCGGTAGCTGGCCCGCAGCCGTGGTCGAGGCCGAGCGGGTCGCCACGCAAAATGGTTTCAGCGGGGGCGGCGACGTCTCGGTGACGGTCACTCAGGTCGGAACCTCCGGCGTCAAGGTCACTATTCGTGAGGAGAACGTCGAATTGTTCTTCGCCCAGCTGGCCACCAGCGACGTGTCCATCGAGCGTTCGTCGGTGGCGACACCCGCGGGTTGCGGCGCCGAGTGCGACCAGGACATCACGCTGGGCAAGCCGTTCAGCGGCATCTCGCTCAAAGGCGATGGCGATGGCTTCGGACCGACACTCGTCGGCGCCGACCGGGTCTATGCCCTCAACCATCACGTCCCAAACCCGAGCATGAAGTCGATGCTCTGTGTCGAGCGTGACACCAACACCGCATGCGCTGGCTATCCCAAGAGCCCCGGCGCCTACACCACCTTCACCTCGACGCTGGCCTACCACCCGGGCCTGAACGCTCTCTACTACCTGCATCAGAACGCCGACAACGTTGCTCTCGGTTGCTGGAGTGTCACCACTGATGCCGCCTGCGGTACCGCAGTGCTGAACGACCTCCCCGTGGGCACCTTCGACCAGCACACCCTGGCTCGTGGATCGTCGCCGGTGATCATCGGCTCCAATGCCTATGTCCAGACCGATGACTACAGCATGCACTGTGTCGTCCTGGCCTCGCTGAGCCCGTGCGCAGGCTCGCCCTACAACACCAGCTACACCGCTGCCCGCGACGCAGGCTCCATGCCCGTCGACTCCTTTGGGGCCAACGGCACCCTTCGTGGTGGCACTATCGGCCGTGGCAACACCTTCACCATCGACATGGAAGTCATCGGCGACGAGATCTACTCGGCGTTGGTCCTCCGTAACACCACCTTCCAGAACGGTGCCCACATCGCCTGCTTCAACTCGGCAAGCAACGCCCCGTGCACCGGTTGGGACGTCCCCACCTACGTGCCCAGCGTCGGCTCCTACACCGCAAACGACCGGGCCTGGCGCAACCACCCGTACCTCTTCGTTCGCTACACCTCGGGCAACTCGCCCAGTGGTATCTGCGTGCACGACTCCGGCGGCCACGGCTGCGCAAACCTCGGCGGCGGCAACGCCGGCAACATCGGTGGCTTCGACAGCTACATGAAGAAGGCCTACAACAAGTCGCATGCGGCAACCGAAGCTCGCCTCGGTAACAAGACCTTCTTCCCGAACCAGAACGACGACAGCACCCGCTGCTGGGACTGGAGCACCAACAGCGGCTGTGGAGACAAGAACTGGGGTACCTCGGTCGACCCGGAAGGTGGCACCAGAACGTCGGACTACGGCTATGCCAGCGATGGCAACTGCATCTTTGCCCTGGGCCACACCGCCCTTTTCTGGTCATTCGACGAGAACTTCGAGCGCTGCTTCGGCGGTGCGACCGCGGTCGAAGTCAACCCGTGCATCTGCTCCACCGGCGAGCCGGTGTACGGATCGCTCGAGATTCCGGCCGAAGTCCTCGCTGAACTGGACGAGGCCACGGCCGAAGTCGTTTCACTCTTCGGTACCGAGCTCATTGCCGAGACCGACCTGCTCGCCACCGGCGGGATCCTGGACATGTCAGGAATCGATCCAGCTGGCGAAGGATCTGTCATTCTGAAGATCAACGTCAAGTCCGATTCCTATGACCTCGACGGCGATGTCTGGGAGAACGCTATTTCGGCTTCGGCCGACGTCGTGACCCGCCCGGTTCTTACGGACTGAGCTGCGGACGAGATCAACCAAAAGAGCCGCTCCCCTGGAGGAGCGGCTCTTTTGGCGTTTTGGGTTGGGGTTGGGTTGGGGTTGGGGTTGGGGTGTCTGTGGTGTCGTGACGGACAACCCGGTGGGTGAAGAATCAGTCGGCACACCAGTTTCGGTGGAATCCAGGGGAACTCGGCGGGGAGGGCCACGGTGGCAACGGGGGCGGCCGACGGGTCCCGGGCGTCGAGCATTGCCGCATAGTTGTCACCCAGATAGGGAGCTTCAGGGATTCGTCAACCACGTCAAACGAAATCGCAACTGGGGTCTTCGATGTGGCAACTCGGTGTCCGCGATGTCGGTTCGGTTGGCGTTTCGGGTGCGGACGCTGATCGGCAGTCGCTGTGGCAATGTGAGAAGAAGTGGTAATCGTTTGAGAGGTGGTTATACTTCGCCGCTCACCTTCTACGACTTTCTCGCTCGTTTCAAACGTGCTCTACAGTGCGTTGCAACAGCGTCCTTCGTCCAAGAATCCAGGTCTTCACAGGCCGGCAGTGCCGGAACCGTGAAGCAACCCCCATCAACACTGCTCCGCTCATTCATGGGCGGAGCATTTGTGTGGAACAGAAAGACCTACAGGCATGGCCACCAAGGCACTCGTCGGCGAAAAAGTCGGCATGACACAAGTATGGGACGACGAAAACCGCGTCGTCCCAGTGACGATGGTCAAGGTCGCACCCTGTCGGGTTGTGCAGATCAAGACCCCGGAAACCGACGGCTACAGCGCTGTCCAGGTGACCTACGGCACCAAGGACCCCCGCAAGCTGAGCAAGCCCAAGGCGGGTCACTTCGCCAAAGGCGGGGTAGCGCCGGGCGTCCGACTGGTCGAGCTTCGTCTCGACGATGTCAGCGCCTACTCGGTCGGCATGGAGATCACCGCAAGCGTGCTTGCTGCTGGTGAACTCGTCGATGTCACCGGCGTCAGCAAAGGAAAAGGCTTCGCCGGCGTGATGAAGCGCCATGGCTTCGCCGGACAGCGCGCCTCGCACGGTGCCCACAAGGTGCACCGCAAGCCCGGAGCCATCGGAGCCTGTGCCACGCCAGCCCGGGTGTTCCGTGGCCAGCGCATGCCAGGTCGCATGGGTGGTCGCAAAGTCACCACCATGAACCTCGAGATCGTGCAGTCCGACGCCGACCGCGACGTGATCCTGGTGAAGGGTTCGGTTCCCGGCCCCAAGGGCGGCGTGGTGCTGCTGCGCAACGCCATGAAGGGCCCCGAGGTCGAACAGCCCGACTTCAGCGCACCCGAACCAGAACCAGTCGAAGAGACCGTTGAAGAGGTAGTCGACGAAGCTCCGGTCGTCGAAGAGGCAGCTGTGGAAGAAGTAGCCGCTGACGAAGCTCCCGCCGAAGACGCACCGGCTGAAGAAGCTGTCGCTGAAGAAGCTGTCGCTGAAGAAGCTGTCGCTGAAGAAGCTGTCGCTGAAGAAGCTGTCGCTGATGAAGCCCCGGCGGAGGAAGCTCCAGCCGAAGAAGCAGCGGCTGAGTCCGCCGAAGATGGAAGCGAAGGTGACGCCTGATGGTTGCCGTACCGGTACATTCCGCCAGCGGTAGTTCCGCCGGCTCGGTCGATCTCGACGATGCAATCTTCGATATCGACCCGCATACCGCAGTCATGCACCAGGTGGTGACAGCGCAGCTCGCCAACCGCCGCAGCGGAACGCAGAGCACCAAAACCCGCGCTGAAGTGAGTGGCGGTGGCGCAAAGCCGTGGCGCCAGAAGGGGACCGGCCGGGCCCGCCAAGGCTCGACCCGCTCACCCAACTGGATCGGCGGTGGTGTGGCACTCGGCCCCAAGCCCCGCAGCTACGCCCAGAAGACCCCCAAGAAGATGATTCGCCTGGCCCTGCACTCAGCACTTTCGGACCGCACCCGGGACGACAAAGTTCGAGTGGTCGAGGACTGGGGCCTCGATGCCCCCAAGACCAAGGACGCCATCAAGGTTCTCGACGCGCTCGGTGTGGAAGGACGGGCACTGGTCGTGCTGGGTCCCGAAGATGGAGTGGCAGCCAAAAGCCTGCAAAACCTACCTTCGGTCCATGTGATCGAAGCCAGCCAGCTCAACACCTACGACGTGCTGTGTGCCGATTACCTTGTGTTCACCTCGGACTCGGTCCAGTCGGTCGCTGGACCGATCGCGAAGCGAACT
>Ga0114957_1005797_pt1 | contig 10109 bp, 7 predicted proteins | sample BantaG_FD_87175 | JGI IMG/M metagenome (GOLD analysis project Ga0114957, IMG submission 87175) | Marine algal microbial communities from Bantry Bay, Ireland - BantryBay_4 metaG | ecosystem: Host-associated > Algae > Red algae > Unclassified | place: Bantry Bay, Ireland | collected 2014-11-21 | reverse complement strand
TGGTGACTTAATCGCTGTTCGACAAATGATGTTTTTATCCCTTTCTTATGACCATCGTATTGTTGATGGATTTTTAGGAGGCTCTTTCTTACGTAAAGTAGGAGATTATTTGGAAGCATTTGACGGTGAACGAACAGTTTAAATTAAAATAGTAATTCGTGATTAGTGACTCGTAATCGGTAAAACCAGTTACTAACTACGAATTACCAATCACGAATTACTATTTTAATTTTGATTGCCATTTTGATTTTGATTAATTTTCGATTTAAAACCCCTCCACATTACAGTAACAAAGCACAGGAAATCTCGTTTAAATAAGTTCCAAAACTTCCTATCAAAAGTTAAATTTTTTATTTCAAAAAACACCTGTCACGAGACAAATTCAAACTGTGATTTATGGATACGATTAAAGTTCTTCTCACTACCCTTTTTCTATTGTGTTTTTGCTCAATAGTAACAGGACAGTTCTCTGAAAAAAAACTAAAGGACAAGGCTAATCTTTATTTCAAAAATGAAAAATATTTTGAGGCACTTCAACTTTATCAAAAGTATGATAAATTAAAAAGTAAAGATGCTGATGTAAAATTACGTTTAGGCATCTGTCATTATTTTACTAATAATGTTGATAAGTCAATTGACTATTTGTCTTCTTTAGTTTACAATCAAAAAAAACCAAGTTCAGTTACCTATTTTTATTTAGGATGTGCTTACCAATCGAATCAAGAGTTTCGAAAAGCCATTTCTAATTATAAAATGTTTTTGAAAAAAAGCGCCAAAAGTAACCCCAATCGCAAAGCTGTAAAAGATGAAGTAAAAAGATGTGCCAATGCGATGAAAATTTTTCATCAGAAATCATTGGCCGTAGTTGAAAATTTAGGAGAAAACATCAATACTGCTAATGACGAATTCGCTCCTCTACAAAGTCCAAATTATGAAGAAAAAATATATTTTTCTTCTTCTCGCAAAGGGAACCTTGGAGGACTAAGAGATGAAAATGGAGAACTAGATGATTTAAGCGGAAAATACTCAAGTGATATTTTTTCAGCAATTATTCAAAATGGAGAATGGACTAATCCAAAACGATTAAACAATTTAGTGAACAGCCCTCATAATGATGTAGCCTTAGATTTTACAGAATCTGGAAAAGCATTGTTATTATTTAAAGGCTTTGATCTTTTTAGTGGACAAATATTAATTGACTCTTTCAAACCTATAGAAGAAAAACCACTTTTTCCTCCCCGATTCCAAAGCCCAATTGTATCAGAACGAGGAGATGGCTCACCAAGTTTTTTTAATGATACTACTTTAATTTTTTCAAGTAGAATTGAAGGAGGTTATGGAGGTAGTGATCTTTATGTGTCTGAATTTACAAATGGCAAATGGTCTGTACCTCACAACTTAGGCCCAAATATAAATTCAGCCTATGACGAAACTACTCCATTCCTTGCAGCAGATGGAAGAACGATGTATTTTAGTTCTAACAATACAAGTGGAGTTGGTGGTTTTGATATTTATAAAGCCATTTTTAATGATTATAAAAAAGAATGGAACGAACCTCAAAATTTAGGTTTTCCTATCAACTCTCCTCGGGATGAAAGTTATTTTCGATTAAATGGAGATGGTTCTCAAGGTTACTTTTCTTCTTCAAGGATGGAAGGTTATGGTCAAAGAGATATTTATGTTGCCTATTTTAAAACCCAAAATATGGAACAATTAATCTCTTCTACTCCTGCCGGATTTCATACTGTTGCATTTGGAGATAATCCTCAAATAAAATATGATGACGGATATGCTTTTCAAGGAGAAGTGATGGATTATGAACTTAATCCTTTGTATTATGAATCAGACCAAGATATTCTCAATGGAGGAAATGTTACGCAACTCAATAAAATTGTAAATATCTTAAAAGAATATCCACAACTGAAAATTGAATTGACAGGTAATAATGATGACCAAGATCAAATGCAATTTTCCTTATTCTTTTCCATAAAAAGAGCGGAACAGGTCGCTGAATACTTACAAGAGAATGGTGTTGAACCCTCTAATATTTTGATAAAAGGATGTGGTTCTAATTTCCCTCTTGCTAATAATATTTTTGGGGGAGCACCTAATTTATTAGGGCAAAGAACGAATAGAAGGATTGATCTTAAAATAATAAATAATCAAGGGGTTCCTGTTAATTTTATCATCAATGCACCTCAGGTTGAAAAAGCCATGCGCGCTTCTAAAGGAAGGTTTTATGTCAACTCTATTAAAGGTCTTTCCTATAAAGTTCAAATTGCAGAAATCAAACAAAATTATAATAGTAATCTAATTATGGATTACCCAGATGCAATGGTAGAAAGTGCTGGAGATTCTCCATATTATAGATATACTGTAGGCTTGTATCAAACATTTGATTCTGCTGAATATCTTCGAAAAGAACTGCAAAAGAAGGGGGTGGCTACGGCTGAGGTTATTCCTTATATTAATGGAATTAGACTTGGAGATGAGGAGTCAAAATCATTATCTGCTTCCTACCCAGATTTATTAAATTTCATTGATAGCGCTTCGCAAAATTGATCTTTATGGCAAAAAAATATAATATATAAAGCGCAGAATTAAATTTGTCGTTTCAGAAGCAGTCTATCTTATCTAAGGTAGACTGCTTCTGTTTTAAGGAGTATTTAGTCGAGTTTTAAGATACTTTATTTGTTTACTCTATAAAAAAATCCCATCTTCGTTACTATAAAATAAGTCTCAATGAAGAAGATTGAATTTTTTAAAGAAAGCATTAAGAATCTTAAGACTGTAGGAACATTAACACGTAGCTCCAAATACCTTTGCAAAGGAATGATAAAACCTGTTGATTTTGAAAAAGCAGATGTTATCGTAGAATTAGGAGCAGGTGATGGTGTAATCACCAAACACATACTCAAGCATATGAAGGAGGGCAGTACGCTTCTATCCTTTGAAGTGAATGAGTTGTTTTGTGAAAAAATGCGTCAAGAAATCAAAGATGATCGTTTGATTATAGTTGAAGATTCTGCCGAAAAGCTAGGTGAATATTTAGCCAAAAATAATTTAGGAAAAGCAGATTATATTATTTCTGCTATTCCATATGTTGCCTTCCCGGAAGAGTTAGCTAAAAGTATTATTCAAACTAGTAAAGAACATATGAAAGACAATGCTTTATATGTTCAAGTCCACTATTCACTTTTAACAAAAAAGTTTTACGAAAATATTTTTGGAAATGTAGACGTGAGTTTTGTTCCATTAAATATTCCGCCTGCTTTTGTATTGGTAAGTGAAAAAGTATCGTAATTTTTTAAATCAAAGTCAAACATGAGTCATCCCGAATTTTTAAAGGTGGTATTTTAAATTGAGAACTGAGTAATTTTTTTGTTGATTTTCTGATGGTTATATGGTTATCGAATCTCGGTGAATCACAAATTTTCGATAACCATATAACCATAGCGAAGCGAAACCATATAACCATTTGAACCAAACTTAAATAATTCTGCCAAATTTTCATGTGAATCTCTATTTTAAAAATATGGGATGATTCATGTTTGATTTTGATTTAAATACAATCCCTTCCCTTCGTCTAAGTTCTATCCAAGAAAGGTTTTCCAATACATTAGAGTTTATTCTAAAGAGTTTTGTATTGAGAATTTCAAAACCTAGTAAATCCAAGGTTTTCGACACATTCAAAATTCTTCATTCAAAATTAAGTCTATTAAACATGTTTGCAAAGTTCTATGTATTTTTGCAAATTGAATTTTCATTTTCTAGTACCTAATATCGAAATAATGAAACTCCTATACACATTGTTAATAATGTCGTTTTCGTTTGCTACTTTTTCCCAAAGCAATAATCAACCAGCTAATGCTAATGTTGAAAATTATGTCAGCATTATTCGGGATTTAAAACAGATAAAAGAAAACTTAGAACAGGAGAATAAACAATTACGAAATAATATTGAGAGTTTTACTTCTAAAACGAAAAGTATTGAAGAAGTTAAAGCCGACATGGCGAAAGTAGATGAGAGTCGCGTTTCTAATGACGATATCTTATCAGAGTTAAAAGAAAAAGAAGAAGAACTTAGTCGATTGAGTAGAGCAAAACGAAAAGTAGAAGAAAGTCAAAGACGTACTGAAAAAGAAAATACTCAACTCAATCAAAAAGTTAAAAAAACTGAAAATGAAAAAATGTTAGCTGAACTAAAAGCTAAGGAACGTACAAATTTCATTTATGCTTTGGGGATGGCAACTCTTTTTATTTTACTATTAGCTACGATTTTCTATAATCGTTTTAGAGTAAATAAAAAAGCAAAAAATGCGCTGCAAGAAACTAATCGAATTATTGATGAAGAACGCCAACGCTCTGATGAATTACTACTTAACATCCTACCTGAACCCATCGCTGCTGAACTTAAAGAACAAGGTAAAGCAGGTGCAAAAAAATATGATAATGTAACGGTTTTATTTACTGACTTTAAAGATTTCACAAAAGTATCTGAACGGCTAACTCCAGAGCAATTAGTTCGAGAACTAGATTATTGTTTTAGAGGTTTTGATTTTATTATTTCTCAGTACGGAGTAGAAAAAATCAAAACGATTGGAGATGCTTACATGTGCGCAAGTGGCTTGACTGATAAACGTACGATGCCTATCAATATCATCAAGGCAGCTTTGGAAATACAAGAGTTTTTAGAGGATTATAAAAAAGAGAGAATGATGAAGAGTTTGCCATTTTTTGAAGCACGGATTGGCATTCATACTGGGCCAGTTGTAGCAGGAGTCGTAGGAGTTAAAAAATTCGCTTACGATATTTGGGGAGATACAGTTAACATCGCTGCTCGAATGGAAGCAAATGCAGAAGTTGGAAAAGTAAATATTTCAGAAGAAACTTATCGTCAAGTAAAGTATAATTTCGATTGTCAATATCGTGGTAAAATCGAAGCTAAAAATAAAGGTTTCGTTGATATGTATTATGTAAAAGCACCTATCGAACAAACGGTCGGGGCTACTTAAAATGCTAACGCTTTTTAATTTTACAACACAACAACGAAAAACTAAAAAACAGATGAAAAATGAGCCGCAATTACATCATACAATTATTCATTTTTCACTATTAATTATTCATTACAAATGTCTTTTAACCTCCAATCCCCTTTCCAACCAACAGGCGACCAACCTCAGGCAATCCAACAATTAATTGCAGGAATAGAGGAAGGCGAAAAATCTCAAGTACTACTTGGTGTTACTGGTTCTGGAAAAACTTTTACGATGGCCAATGTCATCAAAGATCTCAACCGCCCTACTTTAATTCTAACTCATAACAAAACATTGACGGCTCAACTCTATGGGGAATTCAAAGAATTCTTTCCCGATAATGCTGTGGAATATTTTGTTTCCTATTATGATTATTATCAGCCCGAAGCATACCTCGCTGTTACCGATACTTTTATCGAAAAGGATTTACAAATCAACGAAGAAGTAGATAAGTTGAGATTGCGTGCAACTTCTTCTTTACTTTCAGGAAGACGTGATATCATTATTGTAGCGTCCGTTTCTTGTATTTATGGTATGGGAAATCCTGATGATTTTAAAACTAGTATTGTCCGTATTCATCAAGGTCAAACGATTACTAGGAATTCTTTTTTATATGCACTCGTTCAAAGTTTATATTCAAGAGGTGAAAATTTTGACAGAGGAACTTTTAGAGTGCGAGGAGATACGGTGGACATTCATCTACCCTATGCTGATTTCGGGTTACGAGTAACTTTCTTTGGTGACGAGATTGAGACTATTGAAAAATTAGAAATTGCAAGTGGGAAACGAATTAAAGAAATGGATGACGCAGCTATTTTTCCTGCTAATTTATATGTTCCACCAAGAGATCGAATCAATGAAATTATTCGAGATATTCAGGATGAAATGGTGGCGCAAGAAAAATATTTTACCCGAGAGAAAAAATTTATTGAAGCGCAACGAATTAAAGAACGAACTAATTTTGATGTCGAGATGATTAAAGAATTAGGCTATTGTAGTGGCGTAGAAAATTACTCTCGTTTTTTTGACGGAAGAGCTCCTGGAACCCGCCCATTCTGTTTGTTAGATTATTTTCCTGATGATTATTTATTGTTAGTGGATGAAAGTCATGTGACGATTCCTCAAGTGAGAGGAATGTGGGGAGGTGACCGTGCTCGAAAAACCAACTTAGTCAGTTATGGATTTCGATTGCCTTCTGCTATGGATAACCGTCCGTTGAATTTTACAGAATTTGAATCCTTAACAAATCAAATTGTTTATGTAAGTGCAACTCCTGGCAACTATGAATTGGAACAGACGGAGGGAGTTGTCGTAGAACAAATTGTACGTCCTACAGGGTTGTTGGATCCTCCTATTGAAGTGCGACCGAGTTTAAATCAAATTGATGATTTATTGGAAGAAGTCGATCAACGAATTGAGAAAGACGAACGGGTGTTAATTACAACACTTACCAAAAGAATGTCAGAGGAACTCCAAAAATATATGGAGAAACTCAACGTCAAAAGTAGATATATTCATTCCGAAGTGGACACGATGGATCGAGTTGAAATTTTAAGGGATTTACGTCTAGGAGAATTTGATGTATTGATAGGAGTAAATCTTTTACGGGAAGGTTTAGATTTACCTGAAGTTTCGTTAGTTGCGATTTTAGATGCAGACAAAGAAGGGTTTCTTCGAAATGATCGTTCGTTAACTCAGACCGCAGGACGTGCCGCTCGTAACTCCAATGGACTTGTAATTTTTTATGCAGATAAAGTTACCAACTCCATGCGTCGAACTATTGATGAAACAAATCGACGCCGCTCCATTCAAATGGAGTACAACGAAAAACATGGAATCACTCCAACAACAGTTATTAAATCTCGTGAAGATATTTTAAGTCAAAGTTCCATCTTAGATATTCGAGGGAAAAAATCCAAAGCTTATATCGAACCTAGCGAGCCAAGTTTAGCAGCTGATCCAGTTATCGGATATATGACACGAGATCAAATCGAAAGAATGATTTCGGAGACAGAAGTTAAAATGAAAAAAGCAGCAAAGGATCTAGATTTTATAACGGCTGCTCAATATCGAGATGAATTATTTGCTTTGAAAAAGAGATTGAAAGTTTCGTGATTAGGTAGACTTAATTTTGAATGACGAATTTTGAATTTTGAATATGTCGAAAACCTTGTATTTAAAAGATTTTGAAATTCTCCATTCGAAACTCAATAGAATGAGTTCTAGTAATTAATTACGATTTATAAAAAAGAAAAAATGAAAATCAAACAACTCACGTCATTTTTAGAAACCATTGCACCATCTAGTTATCAAGAATCCTATGACAATTCAGGGTTGATTGTTGGAAATCCAGAAGCGGAAATTACAGGAGTTTTAATTTGTTTGGATTCTGTGGAAGCAATAATTGATGAAGCTATTGTGAAAAATTGCAATGTAGTCGTTGCACATCATCCAATTGTTTTTAAAGGTCTAAAAAGATTCAATGGAAAAAATTATGTGGAACGAGTTGTGATGAAAGCGATTAAACATGACATTGCTATTTATGCGATTCATACTAATTTGGACAATGTTTATTACAATGGTGTCAATGCTAAAATTGCAAAAAAATTAGGTTTAGTTAAAACTCAAATTTTAGCTCCAAAAGGAGATATGAAAAAGATATTCACATTTGTTCCTACTGAATATTCAGATCAAGTTCGGAAAGCGATGTTTGAAGCAGGAGGAGGTTACCTTCCTAAATTTGACAATTTAAGTTATGCTACAGTTGGAGTTGGAACTCAAAATGAAATCGGTGGTGCACAAGTAAAAATAGAAATGGCATTTCCTTCTACCAAAAAAAGTGGTGTTGTAAAAGCATTGTTAAAAAGCCATCCTTATTTCGATGTCCCCTATGATATTGTATCTATAGAAAATCAAAATTCAGAAGTTGGTTCAGGGATGATTGGTTACTTAAAGAAACCAATGAACGGAAAAGATTTTTTACAAAAATTAAAAAAACAAATGAAGGTCGGTTGTGTTCGCTACACCAAATTGCGTAGAAAGAAAATTTCTAAAGTTGCGGTTTGTGGAGGTGCAGGAGGGTTTTTATTAAAAGATGCAATCCGCCAAGATGCTGATATTTTTATCACCGCAGATTACAAATATCATGAGTTCTTTGATGCAGATGGAAAAATCGTGATAGCAGACATTGGGCACTATGAAAGTGAACAATTTACAATTGAACTTTTATATGATATAATAACAGAAAATTTTAGTAACTTTGCCGCCTATTTTACAGAGGTGAACACCAATCCAGTAAATTATCTGTAAAAATTAAAAATCGCCTAATTTTTTAGGTTGATTTTCAAAAGTTAAAGAAGGAAACGTTATAAAGCTTTCCCATTTTAAAATAAAAAAATTTCAAAGACATGGCTACAAATGAATTGTCAGTTGCTGATAAGCTAAAGCAAATGTATGAACTTCAACTCATCGATTCTGAAATTGACCAAATTAGTGTCCTCAAAGGAGAACTTCCTATAGAGGTAAAAGATTTGGAAGATGAAATCGCTGGTTTGGAAACTCGAAAAGGTCGTCTCCAAAATAATATCGATAACATGGAAGGAGAATTGGCTAAACATAAATCAAATATCAAAGAAGCGGAGACATTAATAGCCAAGTATGAGAAGCAGATGGATAATGTAAAAAATAATCGGGAGTATGATGCACTTTCTAAAGAGCTTGAAATGCAACGATTAGAAATTCAATTATCTGAAAAAAGAAGTAGAGAAGGAGTTAATCAATTAGGTGCTAAAAAAGAAACACTTAAAAATACTGATGCTAGATTAGAATCTAAGAAAGAAGCTTTGGAAGAGAAGAAAGTGGAATTAGAAAAAATTATTGCTAAGACGGAGAAAGATGAGGAGAAACTTAAAAAGCAATCTGTTAAAGCTCAAAAAGGAATTGAAGATCGATTAATGAAATCTTATCGAAAATTAAGAGGAGCTTATCGAAATGGTGTTGCTGTTGCAACCGTTCAAAGAAACTCGTGTGGTGGATGTTTTAACAAAGTACCACCTCAGGTTCAATTAGAGATTGCAAGTAGAAAGAAAATTATCGCTTGCGAACATTGTGGAAGAATTTTAGTAGATGAAAATATTCTTTCTCCAATCGAAACAGCTGATGCATAGCAGCTAAGTTTTCCACAAAAAAACAAAACCCCTTTTTCTTCTAAAAGAAGAAAAAGGGGTTTTATTTTTTGTGGAAAACTGAAGAAGGGAAGAACTCTTTTGAATATCGAACAATAGAACAAGGAACAAGGAACAAGGAAGGTCGAAGTTTGTCGAATAACGTTGATTCTACGCCTCAAAAATATTCGACAAACTTCGACCTTCTTTGTTCCTTGTTCTATTGTTCGATATTCAAAAGAGTTCATCGTCTTCCCTTATTTCCCATCCTCCTTTTCAAAAAAAAATGCCCCTTCCCTAAAGAGAGAAGAGGCATTTTACTTCTTATTAGAAGTTATAAATGTTAAGGTCTTGAAGCACTCATTAAGCTAGATAAATTAGGCATAACGATGAAGTCTACACGACGATTCATTTTTCTTGATTCAGCAGAATCATCCGATGCAACAGGAACATATTCTCCTCTACCAGTAGGTAATAACTGATTTTCAGGAACGCCTAATCGAATTAATTTTTTAACTACAGCTTTAGACCGAGCAATACTTACATCCCAATTATCAGCATAAGCAACACCTGCTTTTACAGGAACATTGTCAGAGTGACCTTCGATGATTAATCGAAGAGAAGGATTACCTTTTAATACATTGGCAACATTTTCTAGCATTGGATTGTAAGACCTTTTCACACGTACCGAACCACTATTGAAAAGAATAGGTTCACTAACATTTACATAAAGGCGACCATCTCTTGGAGAAAGATCAAATCCTCCGCCAGATACAGCAGCTCCTACCTTAGCTTGTAAATCAGCTAATTGTCCTTCACTTAATTTCAATTTAGACATTGCTTCTGTAGCAGTAGTTTGAGAAGATTCCAAGTCCATTTTGAATTGACTAGCCTCACTTGCTAAACGTGC
>Ga0114957_1005783_pt1 | contig 10125 bp, 9 predicted proteins | sample BantaG_FD_87175 | JGI IMG/M metagenome (GOLD analysis project Ga0114957, IMG submission 87175) | Marine algal microbial communities from Bantry Bay, Ireland - BantryBay_4 metaG | ecosystem: Host-associated > Algae > Red algae > Unclassified | place: Bantry Bay, Ireland | collected 2014-11-21 | reverse complement strand
GGTGAGCCACGAGATGAGCACAAGTGGGTCGCCAACGGAACAATTTGAAATATGCGGTAGTGGGGCATATTTCCGGGGAATCTGGATCCCGGAGTGTGGGGGCCATGTGACGGATCGTCACACTGCGGGCACGACCTCCAGCGCCGGTGGGCGGATTCCACGGAGTGCCCGGAGAAACACGGCGAGAGAGCCGGCGGTGATGGTAAAGACCTCGTCCACGACCAGCACGCGCAGCTTCCGGAGCTTCTCAACCGTCCAGGAACGTGCCAACAACGCCTGCAGGAAGCTGTCCGGCGTACCAAGGTAAACACCACACGCGAAGAGAGCGTGCAAAGTCTCGCCCCCAATCAGGTCGGCGGCAGCCCCGTTCCACGAGCACACACCCACTGCCGCATCGCCATACCGTGCCCTGGCGTCGGTAATGATGGCACGCAGCACGACAGACTTCCCACAACCGGCGCTCCCAAACACGCCCACGTTGCGACCCGCACGGTAGTCGCAGAAACACGCCACCTGACCCACGTCCAAGGGGGGAGTGATCGTCATGGTGCTCGCCCCCCCCCCAACCCCCACCACGCGCGCGGTCGTGCACTCCGAGCCACACCACGGTGCCCAATGACGGAGACGCCGCGTCGGCGTCACGGTCCACCTGTCTGCCACGCCAAGTGTCACCGAGCGGCATGCAGGCAGGAGCGCGCGGGCGGGACACCGCAGTGCAATGCAAGAAAGGCGAGCACGCGCAGTCGGGGGCACGCGCCCTCACTACCCAAAGACAGGGCAAAGCACGTGCCGGCACGCGGCGGTCGTCGCCGTACAGTGAGCGGCGACAAGCGGCACGTCAGCACGCACAGAAAGTCCAGCAGTGGCGAAGAAGGCGGGCAAGAGCTCTGTGGTTCCCGCCCAAGCGCGATGGGCGGGAAGCAACAGACACGATCAGTCGTTCCGCTCTGATCCAACAAAATATTGTCGTTCCTAGGCGATAGGGGGCTACAACTTGAAGACAACAAACTTACTATCTCTTAATCTGCAGTTCCGACGGGGTAGTCTCAAATACTGTCTGATGTGGGTCCCAGAGAACTGCTGCAGCCGGGCTCATCGGCTGGGGGAAACAGCCGATCTGTGCATGGAGAAGCTGTCTGTTGACGGAGCTGTACTGGGGCCGTGTGCCCTTCCGAGTGTGTTCATGCTGCACATGCACCCATGAGTCCTGTTTTCTGACGTGAGACCAGACGTACAGGAGGGTGGGCACCGTGAGAGTCACAAGCGGCAATGGGAAGAAGCATGCTGGCACAATGCCCACACATCGCAGAGATCCAGCGCTGCTTTCGATGGGGCCACACATGATCATCTGAGCTGAAACCAGTGGGCTGAACCAGAGGGCGCGGAGACTCCTCAGTGTATGTGGGAAATAGACTGCAGAATAACACGGGCACAGACGTGGATTCCATGCATCCAGTTGATGCGGGATGCGAACTTCCACTTGCTAGGCCCAATGGGATACGCCACCAAGTCGAGTTTTTCTACGGGCTGGACTGCAGTTTGTATCCTGACCTTGGCGTTGGGTAGTCGTGCCATCGTGCTGACGCTTCCTTCTCTCCTAGTACATTCCAAGTGGGAACCGCGACAGCCATGCCATAGCTTGAGCGCGCAGACTGTGCTCACGAAAGCGACTTGTCCGGCCGCAAGCCGACCTCTGAGAGGGGTCTGAGAGGTGGGGTGGGAGCACTGCGCGCTGTGTCCGCAGCGTGCGAAGCTGTGGGTGTGGTATCCGGACGGATTGCAATCGGTCTTCAGGTATGCACCTGAGGCTGGTGTGTTCTCTGCTGCCACAGAGTGACTATGGGGGCCTGGCTCGGACATGTTCTGTGGAAGGGATGACAGCAGCACGGGTTGGCGGAACTGCAGTCTGCAGGTCTAGCTCTGCAGTTTACTGTGGAGTTATGGCACTGGGGGACCAGTTGAGGCGCTTGATGCGGACGATTTAATGAGCATATAGACTGGGGTGACCAGTGCAGCCAACATAAACGCTACGCATTGGGTCGGTTTCGGTTCGTGAGCAAGTGCTGCTTTCCGCGGAGCTCTTCGGGGACGATGGGCGTTTTAGTTCCAGATGTGCAGCCGGCCGAATGGGGTGGAATGAGAGCTGGCGGAACCAGTGTGTGCCTCTGCTTTGCACACTAGACGTTGGAGTGACGCCGTTGAAAGCCCAGAGAAAGACGGGCCATTGATGTTCACTCGGCTGACATCAGCTCTCTGCTTCTGTCAATAGTGCAGTAGTGCAGGCACGTAGGGCAAACCGGTGTGGGGGTGCCGCCATCTCAGCTGTGTATGTGGCCGACAGGGATTGTTAGTCACGGAGCACCCACAGTGTGCGGGCACGTTTACATTGGCGAGACAGTACATCCAGTGAGGAACTCAGCTGTGGACAAGGGACGCAATACAACACAACAACAAAGGCGGACATAAACAGTCTACTCGCAGAGAGGGTTTGTCCTGGTTCCTGGTTGTAACTCGGAGGGCAGTAACACGCCTGCCCCACTGGGCCGACGTGACGGAGACAAGTACAGCATTGAGCATACTCAATCCGAACGACGTAGGCACCTCGTGGTCCTGGGTCTCCTTGTGGCCTGCCTGAACAGCAGCTCACATTTGAATCTTTGAAAACTGTACAACGCAGCACTGCATCCGCGAAGCGCGCACGGCTCGTTGACAACGCTTCTTCCCTCCCTTTTTGAAAGCCTAGCTGAGGGTGTTGGCGCGACGCGCGTGAGCAGCTTTATGTGACCTGTGCGCGATGGGCACTGGCGTGCATCTACGGGTGCTGCGCCGAACCGCCCCGTGGGAGAAACACCTGCTTCTACCTCGCCACACCCGGGCTGCTCTGGCTCCACTTCACCGACATCTTATCCCACCCCGCACCTGCCAGCTCTCGGCGTCGACAACATCCCCACATCCCACCTTCCACCTCTTACCCTGCTTCACTGTGAGTTGACCGCACCCCCCCGCTCCAGTTGCACACCTTGCCTTCGCGGTCGCGTCTACCTTTCTCCTCCACCATGGACGCGGTCACGTCCTCTGCCACCGGCAGCGGCGGGTTTTTCCGTCTCGCGCACCGCTTCCTGCAGCGACCTGCATCCGGGCGGGCGCCGACGTCATCAACTGATGCCGGCAGTGGCGGTAAGAAGGCGCGGGTGGGTGGGGCTGACCCGGCCTCCACCGCCAACGACGTCGGGACCCCGACGTCGACCTCCACTGCGGGCGAAGAGACGGAGCAGACCGAGGAGGATGCCAACGCGGGCTCCCATGTCCACGACGGACGGTCGCCCGCTGCGCACGGGAAGGTGCGGGCTGACGGCGGAACGCCCCCGTCCGATGGCACCGCTTCAACGACCAAGACCACCGGTCCGCCGCATTCACCGATGGACGAGCAACCCCCCCCGCTTTCCTCGTGTGTTTGCAAGTTTACCCTCGATGGTCATCGCCTGCGCAAGCGGCAGCGAGAGGCGTCCGTCTTTCTGTCTCGTGAGACGGTGAGAAGCTTGGCGGAACTCCTTTGCTCTGTCTTTTCGTGGGACGCGCTCTCCCTCTGGCGCCGCGAGCTGATGGTGTGGGCGTCGCAGTACGAAGCGTCGTGCTGGACCCGTCGGGCTTTTGTGTCTTTCTTTGTTGACGACATGGTTTGGCCTCGTCCGCCCCCGCACTCGGTTGTGCATCGGTGCCGTGCGAGCGCGGCGCGGATTGTGGGTGTTTTCTTTGATGAGTGCGACATCCATGAGACCCGTCGCTGCCAGGAGCACACGCCCGAGGCGATGGAGCAGGAGATCCAGTACGAGTCCCACCCTTTCTATTATGAGTGACGTGTGCCGCGTGCTTGTCTCATTGTCTGATTGGGGAGGTATTCTTCTATAGCGTTTACTATTTTTTTGCTCAGACTCTATCTCGTCAGCTGGGTGACAGCACGTGCGGTGATGTCGAGACATACGAAGGAAAGGCTCGGCGCGACGCAAGACCACGAAAAAAACACGGGCCCTTGCCCCACCTACAAACTCGCGTCGCCACGCAGGTATGGCAGCACCTGCGCCTCCGTAAGCTCCTCCGCCGCCGTTCGCAGCGCCCCCCCCACTCGCGACAGGAGCCACCTTCCGTCCACCATTGCTGCGTCGACCCCACTCTGTAACGTCGGTCCCCCCCCGCCAACGCCCCCTCGCACCCCTTCATTCTCCACTGCGCGTGCCACGCCGAGCAGCCCTTCCCCATCAGCGGCGGCACCCATTCCGTCACCGTCACGCCCGCGTCAACCCCACTCAGCACGGTCGCCCCCTTCCCGACACTTCCCCGCGCTCCCCATCATTGGCCACCATGCCGTCGCGACAAGCAGCGCCCCCCCGCGTGCCCCGTCGGTGGTTGTCGTCCTACTCCCCCCACCTGGCACAAGTAGGGAGCAGGAAAGATGCAACCCACGCGGCCGCCACGAGTCCTTCAGGGAGCGGGTGGACGGTGGGCGCGGTGGGAGTAGTCTTTCTCAAGCGCCGCCGCGGCAGAGAAATCCTGGAGCAGAACAATGGCAGAAGGAAGCGTTGGCGGCAGTGGAGGCAAGATAGACGAGGTGGCGGCGCCGGGGGAAAGGCGTCGGTCCTGTCCAAGTGGCAGCCAGACGATCTCATCGTCTTCGCCGCACACGATCTGGAAGCGGATCAGTGACGAGCACAAAAGCGCGCGCAACCAACAGCTGTAATGTATTGCAGTACGGACTTTTAATTCAGAGCCCACCTAAGTTACAGGCCCTTGATGTTAAGCGAGACAATCGGAGCCCTCCCAGTGGCTGTTGCAATCGGATTCGCGTCTGATAAACAGATTATCCAATTAGCTAGACAGCCTATCTTGGAATCGAGTTACACGTGAAGCAAGTTACGGAGCAAATGCATCGTTTTCCGCCGCACTGAATGGCGCCCAGAGATCTACAGTGTACCGCAGTCACCGCCGTCCGCTCCATACCCTCCACTGCACTCCTTCGCGCTGCTGGGTGCTCATGGCGCCATCGCATTGTACGCTGCCCGCTCCATCTCTGCGGTGCTTCGGCGCCCCCTTTTGCTGCATGACGCTGTCACGAGCACGACACTCATTGGGAGGCCTTGGCGCCCCCCAACTCCGACGGTATGCTTAGTCGTTCTCCCCGTGCCTATGTCCCGGGCACGCGCGCCACCTTGCGGCTATGCCGTCCCATTGCTGTACACGCTTTGTCGACAGTGACACATTCTTGTGCACGGCGTTGTGTGCGGGGCGTGTTTCGATACTGCCAGTCCTCTGACCAGGTTTGTCTCGCTCGCGCTTGTCGACTGGCGCTGCTTTTCGTCTTCCGTTGCTGCAGCTCCCTTTGTGAGGATTGATTGGTTGTCTTTCTGGTCTGGCACCGGCCGTCGCAGCCGCCTTTTCGGGGGGAGTGGGCGCTCGTTGAGCATCGGGCCCATCGGGGCGGCAGCTGACTCTCAAGGTGAGTTTGAGCACCGTCATCTGCTGTCGTGCCCTGTGGCTTCCTCGTCAGATGGCCAACACCACGTCAGCGACGGAGAGGCTTTCTTCGCTGGCAGATGTATTTATATCGGCGGAGGAGGGGTTGTGCGGTGAAGAGGCCTTTCGGCTGGGCTCCGAGAGTGAAGGTGGCTCGTCTGTGCAGTGCCCTGAATCTTGTGGCTCGAGTTTGCTGGAGTTTTGTGCCTCCATGGCAGCGGAGACTGTTCCTTCTGCGCTTCCATATCCTGGGGGCGGTCAAGGCCTCGACGATGGCGGCGGTACAGACGACGAGAGTTACGGCTGGGGTTCCCTGCAACCTGACGCCAACAAGCGACGGCGCGGCGGCGCTGCCGGTATGGGTGGCCGGCCGTCGGGCACTGGCGCCAGAACCAGGGAGAACTTTTCCCGCGGCTCCTTGCGGGTCCTTGCCGAGGCGCTACAACTCCGCGGCGTCGCCGCTCTTCTTGACGACCCGGCTCTTGGGGAGGTCGGGTTGGACGAGCGCGCGGCCTTCACCGACTTGTTGTCCGATTGGAGGGGGGCTGCGGGGAAGGAGGAGATCTACGCTATGCCCTACATCTTTTGAGTCGTCGCCCGCTTCTCCGTATGGGGGAAGACGGACCAAGGCAAGCGCAGCTGCTGCTGCACGTGGATCTCGGCGGACGCGTCCGTCCGCTGCACATGCCTCGGGAGTGACACGTACAACGCCGACATCAGCATCAACCGGTCAAGCCCCTGTGAGCACTCCCTGATCTTTGTCGAGGCGATCGCCCTGATGGCCGCCTCGCTCAAAGTGCCCAACGTCGTCGTGCGACAGTGGCTTTTCAGCTCGATGGCCGCCCGCAGTCGGGACGTGCCCTCCGCCGACGACCTTGTCGACGAGGAAGCTCCTGTTTGGCGTTTCCACAAGGACGTGGTTGTCGTCGTGTCTCCTCATCGCGGCACGACGGTGCCCGTTACTGTCCACTTGCCCAAGAAGGGCGTGTCGTGCGGGTTTTGTCCGCTGTCGAGCGTCCGTGGCTGTTCCCATACCAAGCTGGCGGAGCAGTACCGGGTCTCAAACGGTAACGCCCCCATCCAACTGACGTCGACGAGCTGCGTGCGGTCTACCGTCTCGACCAAGTCGCTCTCCCTCTTCAACTGCCCGGGTGCTATTGCGTTTGATCGTCGCATTGGCGAGCTTGCTCGCTGGGGCGGCGTGTACGTGCTGCCAGCCCCTGACGCCTGCCCGCACTGCAACGCCGCATTGACCGACGTGGCGGCCCATCAGGCGTCTACGATGCCCGCCATCATCCACTCCACTTTGGGACCGTGTGGAATGAGCGTCTTACGCCGGCGGTGTCCCGCGTGAGAGCTGCTTTGCTCGCGTGACGGCCGTGAGGACGGGGTCGTGGTGCTGTCGTTGACTTCTGGGAGTACGGTGGCGTGGGCACGCAAGTGCTCGGAGTTCGTCCGGTCGGGCACGCACATCTCTGACGTTCTGTCACAATGCCTGAGCGACTGGGCGGGTCTCAAGTCTGCCGGGCTGCTTCCGCGCACCGCCAAGTCTCGAGGAGCTGACACACTGCGGGCGATCATCCTCGCCTACATGCGGCTGTGCGTGGTCGACCCGGACCGGAGCCTGTATGACTGCACCACCTGCAAGATGCCGTGCGGCCGGTACCTGGTCGTCACGTCCGATTGCATCTGCCTTGGGTATGACGCCAACTCGCAGCCCTTCTCCTTTGAGCACGTGTGCGAGGCGGTGCCGCCCGTCAACACGCAGAGCCGCGAGGGGTGCCTCGTCGTGGGGGAGCAGGCCCGCCGGATGATGCGGCACGCACTCGTACCGGACGACCCGGCTGCCGTGACGGACCGCACTTTGCGGTCGGCGGAGCTGGCGCTGTCGTGCCTGTTTCCGGTCAACCCAGAGGGTGACGGCAACAGCGAGGAGCCGTTGGCATCAAAGAGCATCCGAAAGCTCCTCGGGATGGCGTGGCGGGTTGATGCGGCGGCGCTGCCGCTCGCCGAGTCGTTGCTGGCCGCGTACCGATCCACCCAAGGCAAGCCGATCAAGGAGCGGCAGCGGCGTGCCGCCGCCGCCGTCCAACTGGCGAAGTCGATTGAGCAGTGGCGCGCTGCCAACCCCGACGCTGTCGCCCTTTACGAAGCGTGCAGGATCCAGGCGCAGAAGGACCTTGCCGCAGAGGCGGCAGCTGCCGCCGCTGCGGCCAACGGCGGTGACGGGGCTGACGGCGCTGGCAGCAGCCGGGCGGTCCCACCTCCTTCTCGACGCCAACGTCGACGCACTCAGGCGAAGAAGGGCGCCGTGAAGCCGGGTGATGAGCCAGCGCTTAACATCCCGGAGCTGCTGCTGCAGCCTCACATGCAGCGGCTCGACGCCAACGACGCGGATCACATTTGCAGAATGGTCCTCGCCTTCACGCTCGACCCGGTGATCGCCGGCATCAAGGTCCGACATTTCGCCGGCCTGGAGGATCTGTGCCGCATGCTGCGGTCGAGCAACCCGCGGGTGGCCATCAACCTCGTCGTCGGGGAGGCGACTTTCCGCTTGAGCAACGGGGCAGCCAAGAGTCCCGCCGCCGCTGGCTTGTTTGAGTTGCGCCACATCATGGTGGCGTTGCAGGCGGCGGCGCTTGTCTTCGAGTCCGTGCCCTCGTTTGCCACCTCCATTGCCAACGTCCTCGACGACGCCGTCTCGTGCGCGCGGGCATTTTATGCGGACTTTGCGGTCGACCTCAAGAGCCGGCACGAGTACATGGACCGCTACTTGAAGGACGGCGCCACGGACGAGGAGATGGTCGCGGTGTTTCAGGAGCGCTACCCGAGCGCGTCGGCGAGCACCAACAAGACGGGCGTGTACACGCCGGGCCGCGACCAATGTCGGGCAGAGCCGTTTGAAAAGGGAGACAAGACTCCCTGCGGCACGTGCGAGAAGGGATTCAACTCGTCAGACAAGTACTCGGACGGGGCGCTCACGCTGTGCTGCGCGTGTGCCCATCCCAAGATATTGGGCATTGTCGTGCTCGACAGAAAGGAGAGCCCCCAAGTGTTGATCAATGCACTCCTCTCCCGCTTCCCCCGCCTACCTCGCTACCTCGTGTACGACTTTGCTTGCGGGGTGGTGCGGTGCGCCATGTCCAAGCTCCCATGGATGCTGAGGGAGATGTCGGTCGTGTCCGACCGCTTCTATGTGTGCAACCATACCTGCTCGCACTTCTACAACGCCAACTCCTACGGCGAGCTTGATTTCAAGAACACCCTCACCCACGAGCAGCGGAACGCCTCCATCCGCAAGATGGAGCAGATTTTGCGCGGGGCGGGACGGTACGGTTACCTCGCTCTTCTATGCTACCAGACGAGTGTTCTTAACTCTTTTGCTGAGTCACGCTCCGTCTACCAGAAGAGTGCTTTGGAAGAGGCGGCCGGTATTGATGCCGCGCGGCCGGCGGGGTTGACGACCGCCGCCAGCGCCAAGCCGAGGGTGACCCTGCCCGTTCACTTCGACCTGCGCGCCGACTACTTCCGTAGGCACCCGTGCCGCTGCTGCGGCTACACAGCCCCTCCGCTTGAGCAAGGGGCTTCATCTTGATGTGGTACTGGACCTCTGGAAATAAACATGGCGTCCCTTTTTATTGTGCATGCTACTGTCGCAGGCTGTTGGTCGTAGATAGGATTGCAACCGCAGGAGGTTTGCAATGCCCCACCCCCCCCAACTGCACCCGCCCGCCCAACGGCAGAGGCGCACCACGGGAAAACGTTTCCCTTGCAGAGCTCATCCACTGGAAGAACTTCTCCGTGCCGCAGTACCCCCACTGGCAGCCTTCCCCCCCCCCTACACAGCACCTCACCGAAGGCAATCCACCCCACTCCCGAGGCGCGACCAGCAGCAGCGCCCCAGCCCCGTACCGCCACCCGACCACTGGCAGCGTCACTCCTCGGCCGCCCATGGCCCGCCCCCCGTCTCATTCGAGCCCAGCAGTGCTACCGCGGTGACTCAACGCTCCCCCGAATGCCATGCTCAATGCCCGCAAGAAGCGACGGGTGAAGCAAGCGACCGCTCCTCGACCCCTGTCTTGCGCAGAGTAACCGCCGGGGAGGGTGCCCCAGAAAGAGGCTCCTGGATCGGGGCGCAAGCCCGCGGGACGGGGCGGATGCACGCGGCGGGGGCACAGACATGGGGGAGCTCAGACACGGGGGTGCTCAGACATGGGGGTGCTCAGACATCGAGGCAGCCCAGACAATGCCGCCCAGACATTGACAAGAGAGGGCTGTTGTCTGAGGTGCTTACATGCAGCCCGAACGGATGGCTCGGCTGTAAGACCCACCCACTCTGTCCGGCGGACCGACCGGATGCGCAACCTTGAGCCCTTGATCGAGGGGTGGTATTCTGCATATACCGCCGATGGGATCCCGCTGGTGGCGACGTGGAAGGGCGCCGACGCGGATGCCGGGGAATCCACTGAAAGCGCGTTCGCGAAAACACCCTGAACTTGCAAAACGATAGAACTGTTTTCACACGACGAAAGATACATAGGCAAGTCGAGCACCGCCTCCCGGGTGAGCGTCACCTGCACGACCGGCGCCGCTTGGGAGCGCACGTACGAGCGGGAG
>Ga0114957_1005782_pt1 | contig 10126 bp, 8 predicted proteins | sample BantaG_FD_87175 | JGI IMG/M metagenome (GOLD analysis project Ga0114957, IMG submission 87175) | Marine algal microbial communities from Bantry Bay, Ireland - BantryBay_4 metaG | ecosystem: Host-associated > Algae > Red algae > Unclassified | place: Bantry Bay, Ireland | collected 2014-11-21 | reverse complement strand
TCATATTCACGCACTCGTGATTTCTTAAAAGATTCTGAATACCGCTTTAATTTTCTGACTTCTCTTTTCATTGGAGAATAGTTTTATAAAACGGTCAACCTATATCAGGCACTGACATTCACTCAACACTCAACATTAAACACTCAACACTAATTTTTTAGCTACGCCAAAAAATTAACCTGTAGGATCAGCCTTCAACGTAAAAGTTCTGCTTACGGGATTTAAAGGCGTCTCTACTGCCCTGCCGTTTTGGTCCAGTAAAGTCAAGGTAATTGTATTTTCTCCCATTGGTAAGCCATTTAAGTAGTATGGCTTCCAATCAGTAATGATTGCTTCTGTACCATTAATGTCAGCTTTCACCTTAAATCCTTTTTCTGATAGATTTACATTGGCCAAAAAGAAATCAAGCATTAGGTTTTCAGTGTCTTTACCAACATAATTTCCTTTTGGTCTGCTATAAAATATCATTGGATCTTTAATAGGTTCTGTCTTCGTGATTGACTTATTATCAACATTTACTTTTAAAGCTACATTAGCACCTTCTGATTTGATGCTTTCATGATATGATCTTGATAAAAATGCCAACATGTGATGTTCGCCATCTGGCACATCATACTCAAACTGATTGACATACTTAGCTGCATAAGGAGCATCATTTAGAATCAAATGGATGTGTTGGCCTTTAGCAGAGTTTGCACACATTTTTTGTTGTGCATCTGTAGACTGTTGTCCCAGCTTATATTTATCTCCTCTGACACCGAATGTGAATACTCCATTTGTATAATTAACAGACGAAATCGCTGCATCAGGAAAGGCGACAGATTCAGTAAATGGTCGCATAGTGATTCCATTACCTAATGTCTGTTGCCCATCAAACGCTGTCCCTATTTGCTCGGTGGTTTTGACGGCTGCATCCTCGACAGCTTTTGTTGCTTCCTTACATGATGAAATCAACAACATGATTAAAAGTATATAAGCTATATGTTTCATAAATTTGATTTTGGTGTGAATTTACTTAATTATAATATATTCTTTTACACGACAACAGTCATTTATCTAATAATAATTGAAAAATAATAAGGCAATAATTGCCAGTAGAATTACCATCTATAATCAGGGACAAAAACTTGTCTGCCCAGTCAGTTTTTCTATCAATCAACTGGAGCACACCATAATCACCGGAGATAATGGCACTGGTAAAACCTCAATCTTAAAAGCAATAAAAGGGATACTACCTGTCAGATATGGACAATTGACTTTTCCCATCATTAAGGAAACAGAAAACATATATAACTGGAAAACTCAACACATTCAGTATGTTACCTTTGAAGACCGTGATCATCTGTTCTATACTAAAGAACGATACTATCAACAACGATTTCAAGCTTTTGACAATGATGACTTGACTGTCCAAGGGTATCTAATTGAACATGGATATGAAAACACAAATAGTATACATCTTAGAATCATCGAACTGTGTCAGCTTTCAGACTTATTAGATCAAGAACGTGTCAAATTATCTAGTGGTCAAACGAGAAAATACATACTAGCGAGAGCGTTAATTGCGCTACCAAAATTAATCCTCATTGATAATATCTATGTTGGCTTGGATGAGGAGCATAGACGCAATATCAATACATTGATTGATGCTCTAGCGATTGAGCTTGACATTTTATTTGTCCTATCTGGAAAGTATACGATTTTGCCCAATTGTATTGTAAATGAAATTTGTCTTGAACAAAAACAAGATCATTCTGCTATCAATACTGACACAATCAAATCATTATTTACCTATACCGCTCATTGGCCATCGACAGATTCTCGCATCTCTGTACATAGGCTTACAGTTTCATACGGCACCAACTTTATTTTTAAGGATTTTAATTGGAATGTAAAAAAGGGAGATAAATGGGAAATACGAGGTGCCAATGGCGCTGGTAAATCTACCCTACTATCACTCATCTCAAGAGATCACCCTCAAGTGTATGCCAATGCCATTCAACTTTTCGAATTAACAAAACCATCAATCTGGGATGTAAAAAAAGAAATTGGATTTACCAGTTCTGAATTGCATGCCTATTTTCAGTTTCAAGATACTACTGCTCATCGGATCGTTGAGCAAGGTCTCCACCCTACTCTTTATGATGCACCGCCTATCAGACCAAGACAAACAGAATTAATAACTGCGTTGTTTGAATATTACAATTGCAAACATCTGAAGGATCGAATATTTAGACAGTGCTCTACTGGAGAACAACGATTGATACTCTTGATAAGTGCACTTGCAAAGAATCCAGCACTATTAATTTTGGATGAGCCGTTTCAAGCATTAGATCAACGCACTATAGATCGCTCCATTCGTTTACTTGATCATGTCCTTTCTGTAGACCATACATTGTTGTTTGTTTCACATTACAGAAAATATATACCTCATGTTGTAACACAACAATTGCAGATGGAATGATCTATTTAATTGGAATAAGCTTTAACATTCTATCAATAACTTTGAGTCCACTCCGAAAACTCACAAAACCAGAAATGTTTCTTTTGGCGATATTTTTCATTGTCTCAATTAACTGATGCTCAGGCATCACTGAATTTCAAAAACCAAAAATCTCATCCAAAATATTCCATTTCATGCAATTTGTCAGTTTTCAGAGTGGACTCAACTATCAACTTTTTAAATTGTAAACGTTTACGAGCTGACTTAGCTTAAAAATTAAAAAATCAAGATCTAATCTACCTTGATAAGCTGTATGTTTGTTGTCTATGGCAGAGAAACATCTCTTCGACGCGTGTATTTTTGACTTTGATGGCGTGATAGTAGATACCGCTGGTTTTCATTATTTGTCGTGGAAAAAACTTGCTGATCAATTGGGATTCGAATTTACAGAAGAACAAAATGAGAACATGAAGGGGATCAGTCGGATGGATAGCTTAGATGTCGTATTGGACATTGGGGACATCACTGCGACTCAAGAACAAAAAACCAAACTTGCCAAACAGAAAAATGATTGGTATCGGGAATACCTTAATGACATTGATGAATCAGCCATTCTTCCTGGCGTCCTTGATTTCTTAAAAGAATTATCAACTGCGAAGATTCCTTTTGCGCTAGGATCAGCAAGTAAGAATGCTGGATTTATAATTCCTAAACTGAATATCGCTTCTCTATTTCATACGATCCTTGACGGAAATGATACGACTCGTAGCAAACCAGATCCTGAGGTATTTGTGAAAGGGGCTGAGTCTATGCAAAAGGAGCCTGCTGCCATTGTCGTATTTGAAGACAGTTACAAAGGGCTTGTTGCGGCGCAATCTGTCGGTTTTATTTCTTGTGGCGTCGGAGATGCAGACGTACTAGATAATGCGGATTTTGTGATTCCTAGTTTTACCAATTTCTCTATTGAAGAATTGAACATCCGCATTGCAGAAATGAAAAAGTAATGAAAGATTATCTTGTCAAACATCCATGGAAAATAATAGAAGATAGCTTTCATAAAGAGTATAATCGAATTACCGAATCACTATGCAGTCTAGGAAATGGCATGATCGGTCAGCGGGGCAATTTTGAAGAGTACTACAGTGGCGAAACCCTACAAGGAAATTATATAGCTGGAATTTACTATCCTGATAAGACAAGAGTCGGTTGGTGGAAAAATGGATACCCAGAATATTTTGCCAAAGTATTGAATAGTGCAGATTGGACAAACATTGATATTTATTTTGGCACGACAAGACTTGATTTGAATGAAGCAACCATTCTTGACTTTCATAGAGAATTGGATATGAGATCAGGTATTCTGTCTAGAAAAGTTTCATTCCAAATTGGCGATGTAAAGGCAACAATACAATCAGAAAGATTTTGTCATTACGGCAACAAAGACACAGCTTTGCTCAAATACAAACTTACAATAGATGAGTACGAAGGTCCAATAAACATTCAGTCTTGCGTGGATTTTAATGTACGCAATCAAGATTCTAATTACGATGAAAATTTCTGGGACTATCACTGTCAACATGTAGATGATGATTGGGGACATGTGTTTTGCAAAACCAAGAAAACAGAATTTAAAGTTTGTGCAGGTATTAAAAACAGCTTCACGATCAATAAGAGTGTTGAAGCTGAATATTCTAAAGTAGAAAAAGAAAGGAAGGTCGGTCATCAGATTGACCTGCAAGTATCATCTGGCGACACAATTCAATTAATCAAGCATGCAGCCATTACATCAGAATATCATCATGGTGATGTGCGATTGACGGATCAATGCAAACAATTGCTAGAAGTTTCGGATGCATTAGGCTATGAAAAAGCTAAACAACTACACATAGAAGCATGGCATATCAAATGGGAAGAAGGAGACATAAAAATCGAAGGTGATGTTGCTGCACAACAAGGAATCAGATTTAACATCTTTCATCTACACCAAACGTATACAGGTGAAGACAGTCGGCTAAATATAGGACCTAAAGGATTTACAGGCGAGAAATATGGTGGGTCAACTTATTGGGATACGGAAGCATACTGTCTCCCCTTCTATCTGAGTACTTCTAAGCCAGAAGTTGCACGAAACCTACTAGTCTACAGACACAATCACTTGCAAAAAGCAATAGCAAACGCCGAGAAGCTTGGGTTCGACAATGGTGCAGCTCTTTACCCGATGGTCACTATGAATGGAGAGGAATGCCATAATGAATGGGAAATAACATTTGAAGAAATACACCGCAACGGAGCCATTGCTTATGCCATTTATGATTACATCAATCATACCGGTGATGAAGCCTACTTGGAGGAATATGGAATAGATGTTCTTGTAGGTATCGCAAGATTTTGGTCGCAACGAGTCTCTTGGTCTGAACAGAAAAAAAAATACGTATTGCTAGGGGTAACAGGACCTAATGAGTACGAGAACAATGTAAACAACAACTGGTATACCAATTACATAGCTAGGTGGTGTCTGCAATACACAATACAGGTTTATCACAGATTAGATAGTGACACTCGTGTTAAGGTAGATGTGCAGAAAGAAGAGTTAGAAAAATGGAGACACATCTCCCAGCATATGTATTTCCCTTTTGATGAGGAGCGGCAGATATATCTACAACAAGATGGGTTTCTTGATAAGGAAATAGAGCCAGTCAGTCTTTTGGCAAAAGACATACAGCCACTAAACCAACACTGGTCGTGGGATCGAATTTTACGGTCATGTTACATTAAGCAAGCAGATGTCTTACAAGGGTTTTACTTTTTTGAAGATGAGTTTAGTGAAGATGAACTGAGAAGGCATTTTGACTTTTATGAACCCTTGACTGTGCACGAATCATCTTTATCTCCATGTCTGCATGCCATTCTAGCCAGTAGTCTCGGCAAAGAAGATAAGGCGTATGAGTTGTATTTGCGTACCTCTCGTCTTGACCTTGATGATTATAATAATGATACTGAGGATGGATTACACATTACCAGTATGGCTGGAACTTGGATGACGGTCACCAAAGGATTTGGCGGGATGAGAGTGAGAAATGGTAAAATGTCTTTCAAACCGACTTGTCCGAAGCAGTGGAATTCATGTGCATTTAAGATCGCTTTTAAGGATCAAAATTTAGAAGTCAACATGAATAACACCCATTTTGAAATCACTCATTCTGGACGTCAAGATATTGAAGTTGAAGTAAACTCTGTAAAGAAAAAAATAGAAGCAAACAGCACGCAAATCTGGGATATAGCTTAATTGATATATCAACATATTCATATATATAATAATAGGTTAATATATGTAACGAACAGATTGTAAATTATCTAATATGTTGTTTGTACATTAAAGTACTGTTGTAAATACAATTAACATCTATAATTATGAAAAATATAGTCACACTCATTTTTATCGTCATTTCGGCCTTAACAGTTACCTCTTGCAAGCAAAACCAAGAGACGAATAGAGTTTCAAAAACGGCAATAAAACAAGAATTTGCCTTACCAGATTGGGCAAAGAATGCTGTCATCTATGAAGTCAATGTCAGACAGTTTACTCCAGAAGGAACATTCAATTCATTTGCTGGGCATCTGGATAGAATAGCAGATATGGGAGTCGACATCCTTTGGCTAATGCCCATCTACCCGATCAGTATGAAAAAACGTAAAGCAACAAACGACTTGTCTATTGAAGACATTCCAAACACTGAAGACAAAAGCAAGTATCTAGGAAGTCCATACGCAGTTGCAGACTATAAAGACGTGAATCCAGACATGGGCACACAAGCTGATTTTAGAAAGCTAGTTGATGAAATACATAACCGAGGCATGAAGGTCATACTTGATTATGTGCCAAATCATACTGGATGGGATAACCCTTGGATCACAGATCACCCAGAATGGTATACGCAAGATTCTTTGGGTAACATCATTGACCCCATTGATCCAGGCACTGGTAAATCATGGGGCTGGACAGACGTGGCAGATCTCAACTACGATGTACAAGAAATGCGTGATGCACAATTGGATGCCTTTCTGTTTTGGATCACTGATATGGATGTTGATGGATTCAGACATGATGTCGCACACAATGTACCAGTTGATTTTTGGAAAGAAGTAGCGCCTAAATTGATGGAAGCAGAACCTGATGTATTCTTACTTGCCGAAGCGGAAGTCCCAGCTTTGAGAAATGAAGATGCTTTCCATGCCGATTATGGCTGGGGATTTCACCACCTAATGAACGATATTGCCAAAGGAAATAAGAATGCTAGTGACATTGATGAATGGCTTATTACAGATGCAGCAAAAAACGAAAAAGGCTTTCATATTCATTTCACTTCAAACCACGATGAAAACACGTGGAGTGGCACTGTCTTTGATCGCATGGGTGATGCTCATAAAGCTTTAGCAGTGTTAGCTGCAACTTTTGATGGCATGCCGCTTATCTATGGAGGTCAAGAAGAGCCATTAAAGCACAGATTAGCCTTTTTCACAAAGGATGACATCGGTTTTAAGGATTACAGTTATAGCTCATTTTATAAAAGCTTATTCGACCTAAAAGACAGTAATCAAGCTATTTGGAACGGAGAATATGGAGGTGATTTGCAAAAGTTGGGCGAGTCAACTAACATCTTTGCATTTACAAGAGAAAAAAATGGAGATAAAGTGACGGTTGCAATAAATTTATCTAATGAGACATCATCTATAACCATAAACAGAGATAATGAAGCAGCTATTGATATTTTTACTGGTGATAGAATTGTATTTAAATCTGGTGATGTATTAAAGCTTGAGCCATGGCAATATATAGTTGGGAGTTTGAATTGAGGGGGTAACTTTTAGCTATTGGCGAATAGCTTTTATGTGCCCTCATCACATAGATTGACAACCTCCTTGCTAAAGACTAAAGTTTGTAAATAACTTTGAGCCCACTCTGAAAAGTGACGAATTGCATAAAATGGAATATTTTGGATGAGATTTTTGGTTTTTGAAATTCAGTGATGCCTGAGCATCAGTTAATTGAGAAAATGAAAAGTATCGCCAAAAGAAACATTTTTGGTTTTGTGAGTTTTCATAGTGGGCTCAAGTTTATTGTTTCAAAATCAACACACTATAAACACAGGGCTGTAGCTCATGTTTGGATTAGCTGGCGAAATAGTAGGCACGTTTACTAAACTTTTAAAGTTTAGTAAACGTCCATATAGTAAACGTCTAGCTAGTTCACGAGCACACCAACAACTAATAGCTAAAAGCGAGTTCAAGAGCGCCCTAAGGCATCGATTGCCAAAGAATATTGATAATCTTCCATTCCCCGTTCGTCTTTATTAACTGCAGGTAATCAATCCCCCACTCCGCATAGACTTTTGCCGTTGCTGTTTCACTTTCCATATCTAATAGCTTGACTTTATTTGGGGACGTATCTGTTGCTTTAGAACCATCTTTATTCCAACTGGCACTGAGGTCTAGCAACTGCTGATAAGTCATTGTAGATGGGCCATGCCATTTATTGTCATTGTCATTATACCACAAGCCTAATTTTGTCAAATTAGGATCAACACTTTGGACAATTTTAGATTGATCAGCGTCATATAAAGCATCAATGTAATTTTGAGCGGCTTGTGTGACTAATTTTTCATCGGAAGCCATTTGACCAGATACAGGTTCACTGAGAATGGCAAGCATGGTTTCAATTCCTTCAAGAAAGTTTTGGACCTTAAGATTTTCATTTGGGCTGTGTTGATTGTTGTCCTTGTTGACAGTCGGTACGGTGACAGCTGGTATGTCAAGTGTATTGACAAAGGGCGATATAGGTATACTTCCACCTGATGTTCTAATCTTTATGGGGTCTCTGCCAAATGCAGATTTCATAGCTGCTGTGAGCCAGTCACCTATTGGTGTATCAAAATCTGTACGGAATGCATTATAGCTCTTTCTGGAATCTATCTTTATGATCTTATCGTACTGTGTCCGCTCGACTGAAGTTGGTTTTCTGTCAAGAATGAGGTACCCTTGATTTTCGATGTGATCTTTGATTAAAGTCATCAAGCGATCACCATTTGACTCCAATACCAAACGGATGTCTAATTCTGCAGTTGCTGTAGAGGGAATGATGGTACGAGCTTCTTGACCGACCCAGCCGGCAGATAGTCCACGTATATTCAGAGATGGATACTGCAAGGACTCTTGATAGATATCGGCAACACCTGTATCGCTCGTTGCTATACCAAGTTTTGCTTTTATTGACTGCTCATCGTCTGGGACTTTTTTCAATTCCTTTCGCAATGCGTCGTCGATCTCTATACCATCGTAATAACCGTCAATCAACACTCTACCATACTCGTCTTTCATGGATCCCAATAATTGAGCTAAGCGAATGGCAGGATTCGGAGCATAGTTTCCGTAATGTCCACTGTGTTGTGGAAAGACCGGTCCGTACACAGTCAAACTAAGTGTACCAATCCCTCTTGCACCAAAGGTCAATGTTGGTTCATTGGAACTGTGCCGAGGGCCATCAAAAATAACCAACATATCTGCTGACAAATCTCGTTTGTAATCGACTACAGCTTTCGGTATTTGTGGAGAACCTATTTCTTCTTCAAAATCAACGATGACCTTTATGTTATAAGGAACACTTATAGACTTTTTTTGCATATGATCTAGAGCTGCAAGAAACATGATGATCGGCCCTTTTGCATCTGATACTGCACGACCAAACATTCTCCATTCTTCATCTATTGTTCCATTTAATTTACCCCATTCAATTTCATCAAAACCTCCTTCAGGAGCCTGCTCTTTTAGTACCAAACCATACGGATCATCTTGAAACCAAAAAGAGGCATCAACAGCCTGACCATCAGCATGCATGTAAAACAACACTGTCGGTTTATCCGCTTGACGCGGATATTCTAGCAGAAGCATTGGCACTGTTTCCGTTTGTAACCGTTTATGAGTAAACCCTCTTTCTCCAAACTGTTGCTCCATCCAAACAACATTCTTAAGTACGTCTTCTTTTATATGCGAATCATTCGGTACAGCTATACATTCTTTGAGCAAGTCAAATGCTTTTAATTCCTCGGCTTTAGTCAAGGACTGAGCCTGCAAATAGAAAGCAACACATATCAAAGTGATTACCGAAAATGTTTTTGATGGAATTAGGTTATACATAAATGCAGTGTTTTGAGCTTTTTACGAAATACAACATGATAATTTAAAGCTACAATAATCTTTGCCATCTATATAAATTTCCTACGTTCTATAAGAACTGTGTCTCAAAGCAATGCGATTAAAATTACAATCATATGACTCTGAAGATAGTTACTTCATAGAACGCGTTTCTTTAGCTCAAGGAATCCATAATTCAATTGTACAGCAACTCTTTAGTGATAGTGGGTTGCAAACTTCAGGAAACGCGTTCCATTCGGTCAAGGAATCCATAATGATATTGTGCGACAATTCCTTTGTGATAGCGGCAGTCTTTACGTTATTTGTTGTGGATAAAGACGATGTGCCTATTTGCCGATGTGCTGATGTGCTGATGTGCTGATGTGTAGATGTGTCGATGTGCCGATGTGTTGATGTGACTATGTGCAGATTTGCCGATGTGCAGATGTGCAGATGTGCTGATGTGTAGATGTGCCTATGTGCCGATGTGCCGAT
>Ga0114957_1005778_pt1 | contig 10130 bp, 8 predicted proteins | sample BantaG_FD_87175 | JGI IMG/M metagenome (GOLD analysis project Ga0114957, IMG submission 87175) | Marine algal microbial communities from Bantry Bay, Ireland - BantryBay_4 metaG | ecosystem: Host-associated > Algae > Red algae > Unclassified | place: Bantry Bay, Ireland | collected 2014-11-21 | reverse complement strand
TGAACGTAATGTGGAATGCAACGGGCTGGATAAAGTTTGAAGTTTGGGATATTTTAACCTTTGTCTTGGCGGCAGGGTGTGGAACTTTTACGGTACTATATATGTACACTCTGTATTTCAATAAATTGGAAGCAAAGACCCAGCGATTTTCAAAAAACTCAAATTATATTCTGGGCTTTTTGATGGTCTTGCTCCTAATAATCACATTAATTAGAATTTTCAGATAAACAGATGAATCCAGAAAATAAAAATTTCTTTCAAAAAGTATATCAAGTGGCGAGACAGATTCCACCGGGTCGGGTAACATCCTATGGAGCTATAGCTAAATATCTAGGTGCGGCGAGAAGCGCACGAATGGTGGGTTGGGCAATGAACGGAGTCGGATCGGGAAATCCGAATAAAAACCAAACACAAGATGTGCCCGCTCATCGAGTGCTCAACAGAAAAGGCCTTCTAACAGGTAAGCATCATTTTGACGGTACGAACCTCATGCAGCAATTATTGGAGAACGAGGGCATTAAAGTGGTCAACAACCAGGTGGTCGATTTTGAAAAGTACTTTTGGGATCCTGCAAAAGAATTGGAAGATTACCCTGATTGAAACTGACTGGTCATAACTTTAGTCGAAACTCAAGGTGAACACGGTTACTCCATTTGAACGGACTCCGATATTTCCCCCATGTAAATGCATAATTTGCTTTGAAAGGCTTAGGCCAATTCCAGTGCCTGTATCTTTTGTAGTGAAGAAAGGAACGAAGATTTCATCTATCAAATCAGGGGGTATACCTGGCCCATTATCGATAACGCTAATGTACTTTTTGTTTTCTTTGCTTAGACCGGCGATCATTTTGATTTTTCCATTTTGCTGTCCATTCAAAGATTGCAGGGCATTTTTGCTGAGATTGATAAGAATTTGTGAAATCTGTTTTTCGTCGATGTACAATTCCAAATCGGCTGGTTGAACTGTAATTTCGAACGAAGTCGGTTGATTATTGTTTTCTTCGCCCATAAAGACCTTGATTTTATTAAGTAGTCGTTTTGCATTGATCAAACTTTTGTCGGGTTTAGGAAGGCTAAGAAAACTTCGATAAGATTGTACAAAATCCATTAAGTCACCACCCTGCTCACTTATGACCTCGAGCCCCTTGACCGTATTCTGAATATGACTTTCCTTAAAATCGTCGATGGATAGAAGACCTTTCTCGGTCTTATAGTATTTTAAAATCGATTCTGAAATCGAGGTGATCGGTGTAATCGTATTCATGATCTCATGGGTAAGCACCCGTATCAATTTGACCCATGAATCGGTCTCTTTTTCATCAAGTTCTTTATGAATATCTTGCACTACCACCAATAACAGTTCTTTTTTATCGTACGATATCGAGGTGGACTTCAGTGCCAATTGTTTTTTTTCTCGTTCGTTGGTCAGCTGCACCAATTTTCTTTCAAAGGGCTTTAGTTCCTTGAACAATTCATATAGGCTTTGATCTACTTGTGATAATTGTTTTATGTGATTGAGCGGAGTATAATCGAACAATTTTTCGATAGTTGGGTTGGCAAAAAGAATATGGCCTTTTTCATTGATGGTCAGAATACCGATATCGGCCTGTTTTATGATTTCTTGATAATATTGCTCTTGGGCCTGTTTTTTTAGATGGATATCTTGTATCATCTCGTTCAACATATTCAGGCTGTGGTTGAGCTCTTCCAATGATTTGACACTTAATTTTTCAGGAAAGCGTAGGGTGAAATCCTCGTTCTTAATGGCATCGAAAAAGTAGGCGATTTTTCTATTCGTCTGATTTACGTAATGAATCAGAAACGAAGTGAGTATGATCAAGAATAGCAAAGACAAGCCTGACAAGATATATTGCCTATTGAAAAAGAAGTAACCTACCGCAAGACCTGCGAAGGCGATAAAAGCAATACGCAATATCAATTGCAGGTAAATGTGACGGCTAACCATTCTAAAAGTTTAAGTTCAAATATCAAGCGCAAGTTCAAATTGGTTTATGAGTCGGGCTGTCTGAAGAACAGGTATTTTGGATTTATTTTTCGAATATCGATTTGTTCAAAAGTTGTCTGATTGCTTTTGACCCCAATCTCTTTTATTTCCACTATCGAACCCCTTTTGGGGCTAGGGAGCTTTACCCTTCTTCTTCATTTTATTGTAAAGCGTCTGTCTAGAAATACCCAACTGCTCTGCAGCGGCACTATAATTTCCGGTATTCTGTTCCAACGCATTGTTAATCATTTGCAATTCCATTTCTTCCAATGTCAAAAGACCTGTGGCGGTCGTTGTTTGCAATTTCGTGTTCAATAGAAAATCCGAAGACTTTAAAACGTCGTCCTCCGAAAGTATTACCGCTCTCTCAACGGTATGTAAAAGTTCACGAACGTTACCGGGCCAAGGATAAGCAAGCAATTTTTCTTGTGCATCTTGGTTGATTTTCAACCTAGGTTTTCCGTATTTCGAGGTGAATTTGTGCAGATAGAAATCGGCCAAGACCAAGATGTCCTGATCTCTTTCCCTGAGCGGAGGCACTTCGACCGCTATAGTATTGATGCGATATAATAAATCTTCTCGAAAAAGTCCGTCGGCCACCATTTTATCCAAATTTTCATTGGTGGCACAAATCAGTCGAATATCGACTGAAATCGGTTTATTCGAACCTACACGAACGATAGTCTTATTTTGTATCGCCGATAAAAGTTTGGCTTGGGTCTGTAATGAAAGATTTCCTATTTCATCTAAAAACAAGGTGCCTCCGTTCGCAGCTTCAAATTTTCCTGCACGGTCGTCTTTGGCATCTGTAAAAGACCCCTTTAAGTGCCCAAAAAGTTCACTTTCAAAAAGATTTTCTGAAATAGACCCCATATCCACAGCGATAAAAACTTCGTTTTTTCGTGCCGAGAGATTGTGTAATTCACGGGCAATTAATTCTTTACCTGTTCCATTCTCCCCGGTAACCAAAACGTTGACATCGGTTTTTGCTACTTTTCCGACCAGGTTTAGTACAGAGTTGAGTGCTTTGGAATTACCGATAATGTAATTTTTATTCTGATTGATTACCTGTTTTAGGTTATTTTCTTTTTGTTTGAGCTTGCTGATTTCTTGACGTGATTTTCGTAGTTCGAAGGCCGACTTGACTGTCGCCAAGAATTTATCATTGTTCCAAGGCTTTAGAACGAAATCGGCAGCTCCTTCCTTCAAGGCTTTTACGGCCAAATCAACGGCACCATATGCCGTCATCATGATAACGGAAATTTGTGGTGCTTTTTTTAATATTTCCCTTAACCAAAAGAGTCCTTCATTACCTGTATTGACTCCGGCGGAAAAATTCATATCCAACAAAACGATATCGTAACCGGACAAATCTTTGAACGAGCTTATCTGATTCGGGTTCGAAATGGTTTTTACCGTTTGGTATTCGAATTGTAGAAGAATCTCAAGGGCGCTCAACACACTTTTGTTGTCGTCGACAACCAATATTTTAGCATCTAACATAATCGGCGATTAATAATGATGGCTGAACCAAAATCGTTCCATTAATAATAGGAAAGGCAGACCATTCGATTAGGTGCTGAATTCATTGGCTCCATAATCAATCTAAAACTACAATTCGAAAATCACATATTTTCAAATGTGTCCAAATTTTTTACAATAACTGTCTAACTATTTTACAATATCGAAATGCATCTTACGAAGTAAAAATTGTAACTACTTGATTATCATAATAATAATTTTGTGGCATAAGAGTAGTAAGTAGTTTGGCATATAAGTTAATTATGAATCTGAAATTTTCGATATTGATTGTTTTTCTTTTCCTTTTGGGAATAGAAATTAACGCCCAGGATAAATGGACGTTGGATGATTGTGTAACCTATGCTTTGGAACATAATCTTCAATTGAACGATTTTGAATATACAGAGCAATCTGGGCGAGAAAACTATAAGCAGTCCGTTCGAAATTTGCTGCCAGTACTTAACGCTAGTTCAAATTACACGGTAAATTCAGGTAGGGCAGAAGATCCAAATACAGGTACGTTCGTTGTACAAGATTTTTTTTCGAACAATTATTCGCTGCAGTCGAATATCGATTTGTTTCAGGGCTTCCAAAAAATAAATGCTATTAAAGCTTCTAAACTTTTGTACAATGCCACCAGAGAAGAAGCACTTCAACAAAAATACCTATTGGCGTTTCGTGTGATGCAAGCTTTCAACAACATTCTTTTTTCAGAAGGATTGGTAGCTATCTCAACAGAGCAATTGACCGTTTCGCAAACCAATTTTCAGTTGGTCGAAAAGCAAATCGAATTGGGTCTTATGGCCGGTGCCGACCTGTACGAGGCAAAATCGATTTTGTTGGCCGATGAGTTGAACCTCACACAGAGTGAAAACCTCCTTGCAACGGCCAAATTGGCATTGATCCAAGAAATGAACTTAGAAAACACCTCTGAGATAGAAATTATTCCGAACATCGCTCAGGAGACGGCTACAGATACCGCTCAAAAGATGCGGTCGGATTCCGTCTATTTAAAAGCGAGAGATTTTCTGCCCTTGCTAAAAGCCCAAGAATTAAGGGCCAAAGCAGCAAAGAAACAAGTGGGAGTCGCGAGAGGAAGTCTTTATCCATCATTATCTCTTTTTGCCGGAGTGGGAACCGGTTATTTTGAAACCTTTCGAGACTCTTTGGGTAGCACTATTCCGTTTCGCGAACAATTCAGGGACAATACGTCCAGATTCTACGGCTTGAGCTTGAATGTTCCCATCAGTAATGGCTGGTCGGCTCGATCAAGGGTAAAGCAAGCCAAAATTGAAAAGCTCAGACAAGAGAATAATCTTGAAGTACAAGAACAAGTACTCTTTCAAACGATTCAACAATTGGTACAAGAACATAACTCATTACAAGTGGAGTCTGAACAAAGTATTCAGAATATGGAAGCGCAACGAATGGCCTTTACGATCGCCCAAAAACGATACGAAAGGGGAATGATAAACGCCATCGAATTGTTCACAGCGAAGAACCTTTTTGCAAGTGCACAAAACGAAAACCTACAGGTCAGGCTACGTTCTGAAATCAATAAAAGTACGATAGACTTTTATCGTGGTTTGCCAGTATTCAATATAAATTAACTTGATCATGAGAAACACAAGATACGAAACACAAGAAACGAGATTTTTGATTTGGGATACTTCCCTTAAAGGAAAATTAAACACAACTTCTAGAAGCATAAAAAGAAAACCGTTAAGCCATTAATCAAACGAAGATAGATTTCCGTTAAAGGTTTATCCTGAGCATAGACGACGAGCGGAAATGACAACAAAGAAATTATAAAATGGATATACAATTAGAAAAGAAAAAAGGATTACGCCCAAAGCACTTCGGGTATATCGCACTTGGCCTATTAGTGCTCTTTGTGGGGTATCAATTATTGTTCGCGACTTCGGTTTCGACTTTCAGAACAGAAAAAGACAAATTGTCGATTGGTGATGTTAGCCAAGGCAAGTTCGATGATTATATCACCATAAATGGTAATGTAGCACCAATTGCCACTATATATATGGACGCTTATGAAGGTGGTCGCGTAGAAGAAAAATTAATCGAAGAGGGGGCTATGGTTAAAAAGGGTGACATTATCCTGAAATTGGATAACATCAATCTTTATGAGCAGATTTTACAGAGTGAAAGTGGTTTGGCGTTAAAACAGAACGACCTACGTCAAACAAGATTGACTTTTGATTCTAGGCAAGTCGAGGGCCGAAGATCTTTAGCTACGGCTAGTACTGAACTTCAAAGACTAAAAAGAAATTTTGAACAGAATCAAGCCCTATTTGAAGAAGAATTGATTTCCAAAGAAGTATATCAGCTTTCCAAAGAAAACTATGAACTATCACAGAAACAATATGAAATCGTAAAAGTACAGACTGAGAATGACAATGAGTTAAGGGAAACATCCTTGCCGGTTTTGGAAACAGATTTAAATCGTATGCAGAAAACATTGGGCATGGTTTACCAACGTTTAGACCATCTAAATGTAAGGGCACCTGCAGACGGGCAACTAGGTTTTTTGGATGCAGAAATCGGTCAGAATATAACTCAAGGGGAGCGTATAGGTCAAATCAATGTATTGACAGATTATAAAATAGAGGCTGCCATTGATGAGCATTACATCGATAGGGTCCGTCGTGATTTGATGGCCGTTCTAGAACGTAACGGGACAGAATATGCGTTAAGGGTTCGCAAAGTATACCCTGAAGTAAGGAACGGTCGATTTAGGGTTGATTTGGTCTTTACAGAAGATAAGCCCGAAACAATTCGCACCGGACAAAGCTATAACATCAAATTACAATTGGGTGAATCAAGCGATGCACTCTTGCTACCAAAAGGAAGTTTTTTCCAAAGTACGGGAGGTCAATGGATTTTTGTGGTCAATGCGGATGGAGACGAAGCAGTTCGGCGTAATATTCAAATCGGAAAGCAAAATTCGAGATACTACGAAGTGCTTGAAGGGTTACAGGCAGGCGAAAAAGTAATTACCAGTAACTATGATACTTTCGGTGAAGCAGAACGCATAGTGTTAAAATAACGATGAACTGTCACTAAATAGATATAACGGAGTCTTTAATTATAACAAGTAAAATCAATCAAGAAATGATACAAATCCAAAACTTAAAAAAAAGTTTTCGAACCGAGGAAGTGGAAACCTTGGCTTTGAACAATGTAAACTTTAAAGTTGAAGACGGTGAATTTGCTGCGATCATGGGGCCTTCCGGCTGTGGTAAATCTACACTGTTAAACATTATCGGAATGCTGGACAACCCAACTGAGGGTAGTTATCAGTTTGCTGGTAACGAAGTCGGTGGACTCAAAGAACGTCAGCGTACCGAATTGCGAAAAGGAAATCTAGGTTTTGTTTTCCAAAGTTTTAACCTCATCGACGAATTGACCGTTTATGAGAACGTGGAGCTACCATTGATCTATCTTAAAATGGGAAAAAGCGAACGTCGGGAGAAAGTGATGAAAGTACTAGAACGAATGAAAATCGCACATAGGGAAAAGCATTTTCCACATCAACTTTCAGGCGGTCAACAACAACGTGTGGCCATTGCCAGAGCCGTTGTTACCAACCCTAAACTGATTCTTGCGGATGAGCCCACAGGTAACTTGGATTCCAAAAACGGAATTGAAGTAATGAACCTATTGACAGAATTAAATCAAGAGGGTACAACCATAGTGATGGTAACACACTCAGATCGCGATTCACATTATGCGCACCGGGTCATCAACTTGTTCGATGGTCAAATAGTAACCGAAAGTCAAAATAGGGCCATGGGAGCAATGATTTAATTCCACGTCAGCGTTTATTCATCAATCAAATCATCATCAAAAAACGACAGTCATGTTCAAGAACTATTTAAAAATCGCTTGGCGGAATCTCGCAAAAAATAAGCAACAGACCATCATTAATCTATTGGGTTTGACGGTGGGCACTGTTAGTTGTCTGTGTATTCTGCTTTATGTTTTTAGTCAATTTGGCTACGACGAACACCATAGCGAAGCTGAATCGATTTATCGCGTAGAAACGATTATTGTAAGAGATGGTCAAGAGAGTTTTGATACGGGAGCGGCTTCACCACCTATCGCTTTTGCTTTAAAAGAAGATTTTCCAGAGGTTCAAGAAGCCGTTCGGGTAGTTCTTACCGATGTTTTTTATAGTAATTTAATCGGTGCCGCCGAGAGTCAAGACACCTACTACGAGCCAAGAGCGTATATCGCTGATTCCACTTTCTTTAAAGTATTCGATTACAAATTTATTGAGGGTCGCCAAGAAACCGCTTTGAACGAACCCAATTCGTTGGTACTTTCTTCTTATCTAGCCAAGAAATTGTTCGGGAATCAACGGGCCCTGGGCAAAGCTGTGAAATGGGGTAGCGGAGATGATGAGGAAACCCTGACCGTAAAAGGCGTCTTTGATGAAACCTATGCAAAATCACATTTAAATCCCAATTATATCGTGAGCATGAGCACGCCAGGAATGGGCACTTTCGTTCAAGGCTTCGAGAGTTTCGCAACCAATAACTTTGTTTACTCCTACGTAAAACTAACTGCGAACACCAATTCAAATGGCCTACAGGCCAAACTCCCAAAGTTTATGCAAGATAGGGGAGCAAAAGACATGGCGGACGCGGGAATGGACAATAAAATACTTCAGTTAAAAAAGGTATCGGATATTCATTTGTATTCAGCAGGTCGTGATAATCAGATTCACGAGGTTTCGAATATTAAGTATCTCTACTTTTTATTGACTTTAGCCCTTTTTATTCAGTTGGTGGCCTGTATCAATTTCATCAATCTTAGTACGGCAAGAGCTAGTAAAAGGGCGAAGGAAATAGGAGTGCGTAAAGTGGTTGGTGCAGGTAAGAATAGTTTGATGCGACAGTTTTTAGGAGAATCCATGTTACTGTCCTTGTTTGCTGTATTGGTTAGTATTCCGATAACGATTCTTTTGCTTCCATTATTAAATCAACTTACCCAAGCTTCATTGGTCTACCAAGATTTATTCAATGTGAGCATTGGACTCTTGTTGTTGACTTTAGGAGTACTTACAGGATTGATAGCGGGCATCTACCCGGCCATCGTACTTTCCTCGATCAAACCTATAAAAGCGCTAAAAAGTTCAACCATACTGCAATCGGGCAGCGGTACTTTTCGAAAAGCCTTAGTGATTTTTCAGTTTGTAGTATCCATAAGCCTCGTCGCTGCGGTTATTATTATCACACAGCAATTTAGATTCGCACAAGCTAAAGACCTTGGGTTTAAAAAAGACAACCTTTTGGCACTCCGAATTGGAACGGATGAAGCTTCTAGTAAGTTTGAATCTATAAAATCCGCATTCTTGGAAATTCCAGGAGTACTTAATGTATCCAGCGGTAATTATGCCCCCTCGGAAATAATACTATCAGATAACGGACTCTTCCTTCCCGGAGGAAATCGGGAGAATGTCACTATTGTAAAAAGACAGGGTATAAGTGAAGGTTACTTTGAATCTATGGGTATTCCTATCATCAAAGGAAGGGATTTTAACGTAGCGGATACTACGGACCAGATTATCGTAAATCAAGCTACTTTAAAAGCCTTTAATATTGATGAAGAGCTGGCATTGAGCTCAAGATTGGTTCAAAGTTTTGGTGAGGAGACTTTTGAAATGCGAATTATAGGTGTGGTCAAAGACTATCATTTTGCATCCCTTAAAGAAGATATCGCACCCTTGTTTTTACATAAAGAAAGTAGCCCGAACTGGCTGTTCCTCAAAACGGAAACAACTAATTATGGTCAGCTGTTGGCAAGTCTCGAACAGCAATGGAAAGCCACCGTTAAAAATGTTCCTTTTGATTATAGGTTCGTTGACAAAGAAGTGGAAACGTTGTATGATGAAGAAAAACGTCTTGGGCAAATATCCACTGTATTTACCATTCTTGCTATTCTTATTAGCTGCTTGGGCCTGTTCGGTTTGGTATCTTATGTAGCCGAGCAAAAGAAAAAAGAAATTGGAATACGAAAAGTCTTAGGGGCAAGTATTAAGTCTGTAGTACAATTATTGACCAAAGATTTTTTAAAACTGGTAGGTATCGCATTTTTGATAGCATCACCTATCGCCTACTACTCCATGCAAAGTTGGCTTGAAGATTATACCTATCGTATCGAAATTCAGTGGTGGGTGTTTGTTTTGGCAGGAGGTTTTGCTTTGGCAATCACACTTTTGACAGTGGGTTTTCAATCCATAAAATCGGCAATGGCGAACCCGGTAAAAAGTTTGCGTACAGAATGAAATAGATAATAAATCGTAGAATTATCAATCAAAAAACGAGAATCATGTTCAAGAACTATTTGAAAATCGCCTGGCGGAACCTAATCAAAAACAAAGTCTACTCCATCATTAACATTGGAGGACTAGCAATTGGAATCACAGCTTGTCTATTGATTTTACAATACGTTGCCTTTGAGACCAGCTATGAAGATTTCCATGTTAATAAAGAACGGATATATCGAGTAAAACAGGATCGTTATGATGATGGCGTTTTGACCACGGAATGGGCTGCAGGTGCTTTTGCCGTTGGAACTCAATT